>TARA_R110002072_G_scaffold141664_2_pt1 | contig 11340 bp, 7 predicted proteins | sample TARA_R110002072 | Tara Oceans TARA_R110002072 (sample SAMEA4397118) | marine metagenome | biome: Polar Biome; feature: [SRF] surface water layer (ENVO:00010504); material: water (ENVO:00002006), including particulate matter (ENVO:01000060) such as... | depth 5 m | reverse complement strand
GACTGTCGTCAAGGCGCTCGGAGACACGAAGTTCAAGGTCAGCTCCTTCGCCTTGGTCGAGAAAAAACCGGCGGCGAAGAAGGCTGCCAAGCCAGCCACCAAGAGCAAGAAGAAGTCCTGAGCCGAGTCGGCGAGGCGCTCGGGCCCTGGCACTCTGCTGAGGGCCAAGGCAAGGACCACAGCCACGACGTGGCGTTGGCGCCGAGTTCGCAGATCGGTTGGGCAATTGAGGCCGGCTACCAGCTTGCCGCGAAGATCCTGGCCGTTAGGCCGTGCGGCGATAGCTGCGTAGCAATCTGTCGAGTTTACTAGCGACCACCCTGCGGCCATCGTTAGCTCGCGATCGCACGCAGTCTAGGACTCGCACCGTCGGGCGGAGAGCCGACCAGTGCCGCACAGAGAGCCTAGGGGTTCTCCAGACCACAGTGTGCAACTGAGTGTGCAATGTCCTCGGTCACAACCTGACACAGCCTGTCGGTGAGGCGCAGCCGCTTGTTGCCCTGGCGCTCGCGGAAGACGTGGTTCTCTTCGAGTCGGTCGGCGTTCAGTTGCGACTGATCACGGTTGACGAAGCCCGCGAATGTGGTGAGGAGCAGCTTCGGGGGGAAGTCGGCAGGCATCTGGCCGAATCATCGGCACTTAAGTGGCCGATGTAACTCTGGTTGCCTAAGCGCGATTGAGTTTATGGACACCACGGCCTTGGCGCTTCGCCAGCCGAGAAGAGCAGTCCCGTTGCCTACGCACCAATCGTGACGGTCACCACGTTACTGACTTCGACCACGTAACCCGTGCCGTCGACAAGCGCGTGCAGGAGGTTCATCTCCAGGCCGATCAGAGCTGGCAGCAAGAGCCCCGGAGGAATGTCGATCGCTGACGATGCGCGGCCCTGCGCGTCGACCATACCCAACGTGTCTTCAAACACACCAAGGTTGGGGTAGGTCAGCATGCCGATCAGCAGGACATCCTCGTTGAGCGGCAGGTGCAGGCCGCCAGGCAGCGGAGTTCCGGGGAGCGTCCCCGTCAGCGAACCTAGCAGGTAGTAAAAGTCGCCCGTGCGCTCCGTATCGACGATGTGGGTGAAGTCAACACGGCCACCGTTTGCGACGCTCACTTCGTCAGAACTGATCCAGAGGCGGCGGTCGACGGAGTGCGCTTGGTAGATGATGTCGGTTCCTGGACTCTGATAGCTCCAAACCGTTTGGCCAGATGCGGTGACTTCAAACAAGCGCCCCTCGACGCCACTGCAGATCAAGGTGTTGCCGTTGGCGAGGCGCTCCGCGCCCGAGACGAACGACGAGAAGAAGCCGGGTTCGGTAAACGTCCAGACCGGCGCCGCCGGACCAAACGTGTTGGAGCCGGGGTCGATGAACGGCATGCCTTGCGCGTCGACCGGCAACTCGATCTCGATGACGGCCGATTGACTGGGGAGATGTTGATTGTTGAAGATCGTCATGTTGCCGGCGCCCGGGTAGCCCGGCGGAATGAAGCGCGGGTCGTGCTGCTGGAACAACTGCCGATCGACGGACGTGCCGCGGTCATAGGCTTCCGGGTTGCCCCATCGCCAAAGCAAGTCGCCGCCGCGGCCGCGAGCACCGCCGACGTGGCCAGCTGCTTCGGCCGTGGTCGTGCCATGGTCGATCAACCAGACTTCATCCTGCGCTCTCGCGCTGATCACGATCCAATCATTGATCGGGTCGTAGTCGATGCCGTTGGCGTGGTTCCAGTCGCCGAGAGTGAGAACCTCTGGCGGGTAGTTAATATTGACGAGTTCGGGATGGTCCGAGATGACGCCGAAGTTCGACTTCGTCGAATCGAAGTCTTGGATCACATGGTCGTGGACGTGCCATTCCCAAACAACCTGTCCAGTCGTCGGCCCAGTCTGCTGGATTTCGAGGATGGACTCGGGCAACCACTCCACCGCCGGCAACAGCGCGGGGTCGCGGCCCTGGGCAATTGCGAATGACGCCGGCAGATAGTCGGCGACCATCATCAGCACATTGCCGTTCGGCAACTCGTGGATGGCGTGATGCATCAGCCGCTGGGCATTGCTGACGAGCATGTCCCACATCAGATTGCCCTCAATGTCGAGCTTCTGCAGGCGGCCCGTCGTGCCGGGGAAACCGATGTTGGGCTCAATCACACCGCGCAACAACGAACCGTCCTCCGTCATGTGGAGCGCGAGGTTGTTGAATCCCGGCCACGTATGCACAACGGTTCCCTGACCATCAATCAGCTGCACTTCATTAAGGGCAACTGGTGCAAAAAGTCGCAAACCAGGGGCCCCTTGGGCGAGCAATGAGCACGTTGAAACAAGGCCGACGAGGAGCATCTTCAACATTCAACTAATGTAGTGCGCATCGAAGGTGATTCAGGCGATCGAACTACGCAGTGGTGCGCGCGGCACGTCGCGGGGCGAAATTGCGGTGCTTCGAATGACCCCAAGCACCTTCAATCAAATATCTTAAGGGTATTTGGCGGCAGCACCGCGGTCGCGTCCCGCGGCAATGAGCCAGTAATTTTTTGGTCGCAGTCAGAGGTCGAGAGCCTGTGCCTATCGTGCGCCACGCCAAGCCAGCGAGCAGCGAAACATCCGGTCTTACCAGGCTCGCCTCTGCTGTCGCATGGTTGAGTCCGACGTGCGACGCGCCAGCATGCCAGCGAATCTCTGCACGACCCGAAACCTACTCGCCAGTCGATGCAATGCGGTCGCTATCGGGCGGGTAGAGCTTGCCGCACCGGTTGCGTTGCCTGCATTGAGGCACTTTCGAACTCATTCCATAGTTCGTGAAGTGCCCGTTCATCGGCTGCGCGATTCGTTGCGCATCCGGAACTCACCTTCACCACGATAGCCAATGCCGTCGCTGCTCGTCATTCGTTGAGCGGCATCACGGCAACGTGGACGCCATCATTGGTCCACGCAAAGACAAGTTGTTTGCCGTCACAAACGACCTGCGGGAACCCGTTGCGACGACCCGTACCACACTGCGCCACGGTTGCCGGCGGTGACACGGTTCCGTTTGCAGCAATGCTGCGCATTCGAATTGCGCCCGCGCCCTCAACACGCGTCAACCAACAGACAAAGGCCCGACCATCGGCGTGCATGGCTACCTCGACACGCCCCAACGGATCACCCTTGTCGATGAAGATCGGGTCCTCAAAGCTGGCACCAGCGTCGCGCGATCGTGCGAGCTTGACGCGCGCCCGTCCATCGGCGGCGGTGAACCAGGCAACAGCGACATGGTTGCCGGAAGTCGCGATTGATGGACCGTTCACCGGGCATCCAGCAATGCTCCAGCCATCACGACAGATCCTTACTGGCTTGCTCCAAACGCCATCCACGCATCGCACCACCGCGATATCGCGGACTTCATCGTGTGAGCGATCGCGATATACCACGACCGGCCCGCGACTGGTCGTCGCCGCTGACGTTTGGCAACACTCGCAAACACGAGGGTCCAACAACGCTGGCTTGCGCAATTTGCCATCCGAAAGAATCTCAACGTAGCGCAACGTCATGTCGCCAACGCCATGAGCACCGCCCGCCTTCTCACGACCATCCAACCACACGGCTGATAGCGTCCCATCGGCAGTCGGCAATAGAGACACAAAGCCGTGCTCCGCCTGCTTGCCGTCGAGATGCGGCACCAACGACTTGTTCCACGTTTTCCCCGAGTCCAACGACTGCGCGATATGCACGTCGTAGTCGTAGGTTCCCTTGCCACTCTTGACCAACCAATGCGCGGCAATGTGGCCACCGGGCAACGAAACGACCGAAGGAAAGTCTGCCCAGTTGATGAACCAGCGATCGCCACTTGCGATTTCGCGTCGCTTCGACCAACTCTGCTTCTGCAAGACTGCGAACTGTAGGGAGTGTCCCTCCTCCGTGGGCTCAACCCAGCTGAGCATCACGCGCCCGTCCGCCATCAAACAGAGATTGGGTAGCGAACTGTTCGCCGCTGCGGGCGTTGCCAGGCGTTGCACTTGAGCAAATACCGGCATTAGCAGCATCGATGCCGCACCGACCGCGATCGCCAATAGCTTCATGCCGGCATTGGAAGCCCGACATGCAGAAATGGCACGCGCGCAATCGGGGTCGGCGGAGATTGTCACGGGACTCGCTCGCTAGAGGTCGTTGAAACTCAACGGTCGTGCAGCATTCCCAACCGCATGTCCGAAATGCTTGAGCGGGTGCGCTCACCGTGACAACTCAGCATCCGTTTACGGTCCGTTGTGGGCCCAAGCTATGGGCCAGTAAGCCATTGGGTCCACTAGTCAGGAAAGCATGGTCTAATAGACTTTAACAATGCTCGTCCACCATGCCCTCATCAGCACGTCAGCGATGAAGATTCCTCGCCTCGCCACAGCAGCGCTTTTTGCATTCTCCATCTCGGCCGCCGCTCAGCAGCCGGGCCTCCGCCTGTTCGCCCCGCTCGGCCCCTCGGAGACCCAGCTCGTCGACGGCCAGGGTAACCAAGTGCACAGCTGGCCCGGTGGCGGCACGACTTCGTGCTACCTGCGACCCAACGGCAACCTGATCCGCGGCATGGTCGAACCGAGCATCGGTATTCCAGGTACGACCGGGCGCCTGCAGGAGATGAACATCGAGGGCACCATCTCGTGGGACTGCGTCGTCAGCGACGCGCAAAAGCTGATGCACCATGACATCGAGATCATGCCGAACGGCAATATTCTGGTGATCGCCGCCGATCGCTTGGTACCCGTCGACGCAATCGCCGAGGGCCGCGACCCGTCACTGATCGCTGGCGCCTTCTGGCTGCCGGACTCGGTCCTCGAGCTCGAGCGGACCGGCCTGAATACCTTCAACATCGTCTGGGAGTGGCACGTCAAGGATCACTTCGTCCAAGACTTCGATCCCACCAAGCCCAACTTCGGAGTGGTCGCGAACGAGCCGGGCAAGCTCGATATCAACTTTCCGCCGGTGGTGCTGAACACGACCTACTACAATCACATGAACGGGATCGACTACGACCCGATCAACGACTGGATCGTCGTCAGCAACCGCAAGCAGGAAGAGATCTGGCTGATCGACCACTCGACGACGACCGCCGAGGCAGCCGGCAGCACCGGTGGCGCGCGCGGCAAGGGTGGCGAGTTGCTGTGGCGTTGGGGCAATCCGCAGGCCTACGACCATGGCGGTCCCGTCGACCAGCAGCTGCACCGTCAGCACGATCCGCGCTTCATCCCGCCGGGCTACCCGGGCGCGGGCAACCTTACGATGTTCGACAACGATCACATTCTCGGTGCGACCAATCAGTCGGCAGTCTACGAGATCGAACTGCCCATCGACGGCACGGGTCTACCGTTCATCGACCCGGGTCTGGGCCAATATGGCCCCGCCGCACCGGTTTGGATCTACACCGACCCGGGCTTCTACTCACCGTTCGTGTCGAGCGCTGAGCGTCTCGCCAACGGCAATACGCTGGTCTGCAGTGGCCAGCAGTCGTACCTGTTCGAGATCGACCCGAGCGGCACCGTGGTCTGGAGCTTCAACCCGGTCGGCGCGCCGTTCGTGTTCCAGGTTCAGAATGTCGACCGTCGCCTGTGGACCAACGCGGACGAGTTGTCGGTTACCGGCGGTCGCGTCGAGTTCACCAACATCGTCGACTCCTCGCACGCCGGTGACACCTTCTACCTGCTCGGCTCGCTGAGTGGCACCTCGCCCGGCACGCTCATGCCCGGCGGTGTCGTCGTCCCGCTGAACTTCGACGTGCTGATGATCGGCATGGCGGTCTACCCCAACATCGGCGTGTTCCAGAACACGATGGGCACGTTCGATCCGAGCGCCAAGGAAGTGTCGGCGCTGGACGTGCCGCCGGGGCTCATCGACCCGTCGTTGGTCGGCTTCGACATGGACTTCGCCCACCTGATCCTGCAGGGCGGCTTCACGACTCACGTCAGCAACACGGTACGCGTATCGATCGTCAACTGATCGACGGCGAGCGCGATGTTCATGCATGCTGACGACCTGCCCTCAGAGGCATCAAGGACAAGAAGTAGAATGCCATATAGCTGCCGAACAGCGACTCCGCTGTGTTCGGCATGCAACGCTTACTACTCGCAGCCATCTGCGCTGCACCCAAGAACCCGTCACCGGACAGATCCTGCAGCTTAGGTGCATGTACGGCAGGTGTACTGGTTCAGCGATCTTCGGATGACTCATCGGTCGATGCGCGCGCCCAAAGTAGGCGGTCTAATGCGTCAAACGCCGCGAGATTCGGGCAAATCAACCCGTCGAGACCAACTCGATTGCGAGCTGGATCGGTGCAGGCACACTGGGGCCGCGAAGCAATGATAGCGATGACCTTGCCTGAAGTTCTACGCGGCGCGCCTTAGCTCGACGATCGGCAAGTGTCGCCGACCCTCGACGAACTTGGGAGCCAGATCAACTTCGTGCGCACGGATTCCTCTCGAATCGGCCACAGCAATCTGGGTTCGATCGACAGGGCATGGTTCGACGAACCCGTGCAGACGCGGCGAAGCCGCGGTCAACGACGGCACGAGCGCCAAAGCGCAGTGCACGCCAAACGCTCAACACCAGCCCTGCCGACCGCACACGACCGCGCACATCCCACGAACACGCGGCCACTTCCCACCCCCACCCCAAACCACAAACGCCCCACACCGTTAGGTGCAGGGCGCTGTAGATCGACCAGTTACTGCCATGTGGCTCCTCGAGCTGTGCGGGTTTGCCAACTTCACCCAAATGCCGTTGTGGGCTCCCTTGGTCGAGGGCGCCCGATTCCAACAGATCATCGTCGCGCGCGCGCTCGCTCGCTGCAGGTCTACGGCCGCGCCCGCTCGCACTTGAGGAAGGGCGGAGATAGTTACTGGCGGATGTCTTCCGGCTCTTGGACATGGCGGGATGCTCCGTGCCGGATACGGCAGCCGCGAACAACGGTGCACTGCCTTCGGAGGTCTGCAGCTTAAGGCCAGCCCTGTATTCGCGACCTCACCGCCGGCGACCGACTGGAAGGCCCGCTGGGACGTATGATCACGCCCATGCGACTTCTCCTCCCGCTGATCGTTCCACTGATCCTCTGCGCCCTCCCGTCTCAAGCGATCACGTCGTTCGGATCCTCGTGCGGCGCGCAGGCGACGGTCCTCGAAGGCTATGGCGCGCCAATCCCCGGCGCGACCGTCGAGTTCGTTGTGCGTGACGGTGCAGCCAACGCCGCGCACCTGCTGATGCTCGGCTTCTCGTCGACAAACTGGAACGGCACACCCTTGCCGTGGGTCGTGCCGCCTGCGTTGGGGTTCGCCCCGGGCTGCTCCCTGCTCGTCGCGATCGATGTCTCCGACGTTCTGCTCACCAATAACGCCGGCATCGCAACGCTGACTCTGCCGCTGCCATCGACACTCGCGGGTAGCTTCTACCTGCAAACGATCGGGCTGCCGAATAGCGGGCCTTGGTACGGCACGAACGCGCTCGATCTAGTGGTTGCGCTATCAGGCACCCATCCGGTCATGGGAACCGCGCGACGCGCGGGCACCAATCAACCTATCAGTGGGGCACGCATTACGCTCTTCACGCCGCAGCTGAGCACGTTTTTGGAAACTCGCACGGACGTCAACGGGGCGTATTCCATCGCGGCGCCGCCTGGCAACTTCCGCCTCGGATGCGCGGCTCGGGGTTTCGACTACGTAGAGAACGGTCTAGGTGTTCCAGCTGCGGGCAATCAGGACTTCGCCCTGCAACTGGAAACGCACGGCGGACAATGGGACGTCATCGGCAACACGCTGCCCGAGACACTCGACGCAACAGACATCGCCTACCTACTGCCAGACGGGCGCATCTTCTACTGCCACGATACGACCGATCCGATTCTGTTCGACCCGGTAACCGGGCTGAAGACGTTCCCTGCTAGTTCGGCGACCGAACAGGGCTGCATGCACGGCACGCTGCTTGAGGACGGCCGAATGATTCTCGTCGGTGGCCAGAACGGCGCGAGCCCCGGCTCGTTCACCAACGCCACGCGCCGGGTCAAAGCCTGGTCCGGGACGAGCGGTTGGCAAAATCTGCCGCTGCTGCTGAACCCAACTGGGCGCTGGTATCCCGGTCTGGCGCGCTTACGTGACGGGCGATTGCTCGTCATGGGCGGCGGCACGGCTCCGTCGGCGGTACGCACACCGACCTGCGAAGTCTACGACCCGGCGACCGACTCGTGGAGCTGGACAGGCACGATGGGCCAAGCAGTCGAGTTCCCGCCAGCTGCGCTGTTGCACACGGGCAAGGTGCTGCGAACGTGGGGCGATCCCGAACTCTACGATCCGCCAGCCGGCGCATGGCAGCCTACTGGCACGTTTGCGGCCGTCGACCGCGGTTGGCCCGGGCACTCCGACCACAGTTTGTGCGTTCTGCAAGACGGCACGGCTCTCGTCATCGGCATCAACACACAGTCGGCCGGCAGTCAAGCTGCCATGGCGGAGAGCTACGATCCGACAACTGCAACCTGGTCGCCCCGGTCCAGCCCCGACCTGAAGAGAATGCAATGTGAAGTCGTGCCGCTGCCCGACGGCCGCATCTTGGTCCAGGGTGGCGACGTACAGAGCGAGCCGACGAGCGAGCCGCAGCTGTTCGGCGTCGTCAAGCGCACCGATCTCTACGATCCACAAGACGACAGCTGGCGGCGGGTCAACGACACACCGCGCTTTCGTGAATACCACGCCGTCACGCTGCTGTTGCCCGATGGCCGCGTTGCTACCACGGGTGGCACAAACATCAAGTTCCAGAACACGCCGTTGTCGGCGGACATCGATGCATGGAGCCCACCCTACTTGTCTCGTGGTGTGCGGCCGCGCATCGACAACCTGTCGGCGACCGTGTTTTCGCGAGGCGCCACGATCGCGTTCAACGTATTCCCCGCTACGTTGCTAACGTCGGCCGTACTCATCGGAACCGGAGTCACGACCCACTGGGTCGACGGCGGTGTACCTCGGCGCCTGGTGTTGCCGACACAGCAGACCGGATTAAGCGTGACCGTGACCTTGCCGAGCGATCCAGACCTGCTCCCGGTCGGGCACTATCTGCTGTTCGGGATGGTCGACGACATACCCTCGGTGGCGTCGATCGTGCGTGTGCAATGATCACCCGAGGATCGCTCAGCTCTCGGTGGTATGCACGCCGCCGTTGGCTCCGGCGAGCACAACCCTTTGCGCGTTCGTGAGCTGCGCCGCGGGATAGCGAGCATGCGAAGCCTCGCATGCACCTCCCGCGTCCGGGAGTCGACGGCCTGTCGGTTCGCCAATCTTGGCTAGCCTCCGCTACACTTGCACCCATCAGTTGCCTACTACCGAGGACGATGCGCCACACACCGCCACTGGTCCACTTTCCCGGGGCAAGATCAGTTTGGGACGCGGTGTGGTGAGTTTCGGGTGGCCCGGGCCGCTGCTTGAATCCCCTGTGCCCGTACGAACCACGGGGTGGTCGATGTCTGCTACGATTCCTAGCGGGATCGGTAAAGACCATTTTGGTTTCCATCCGAGTAAGGGACTTGCCATGCATCAACTAGCACTCACTCTCGCCGTGTCCGTTTTGTCCGGCGCGGTACTCGCACAGAATCAAACCTGGATCGTCGATACAGCGAACGGAGTGGGCACCAACTTCACGGACTTACCAGCGGCAGTGATCGCCGCACAACCGGGAGACAGCATCGTCGTCCGCGCCGGAGACTACACCGGCGTGTCTGTGTACGAGGGCATCTCGATCCTCGGCGAATCTGGCGCACGTATCGTCTTTGGCGGCCCTACTTACACGGGCATCCTTGTCTCGCAGATTCCGGCTGGGCAAACCTGCTCCGTTTCCGGACTTCAAATCCTGGTAGCCAATCCACTCAGTGGTTCGCTCCATGCAATCAACAACGCTGGCAATGTGTTGTTCGAACGTATCACCACGATCAGCAAGGCCTGGGTGTCCGACTGTGCCAACATGCGCATCGAAGGCTGTTCGCTTGCCGATCTCGTGGTCATCAACACGGCTTTGTCGATGTCGCATTCGAGCGGCTTCGGAGCTGGCGGCGGATTCAATACGAGCCGGCCGGCACTGCAATTGACCAACTCGGCCGCGACCCTGTCGCGCTGTACCTTGCATGGCTTCGATCAAGTGTTCTCGTTTCCGTCGAGCGCAGCCATCACGATGGCCGGCGGCTCCTTGCTGGTGACCGATGACGGCACCGGGCAAATCAAAGCAGGTGTGGGGCAGACGCGATCGGCCATCGATGGCAACGGTAGCGTGGCATTCGATTCGCATGTCGCGTTCGTGCCGGCGAACGGAGCGCCCTCGATTGCGGCGACCGTTACCAGTGCGTCGCAAATCATTCCATCGTTGCGAGCGCTGGGAGCGCCAGCCGGCGGCACGGTCAACATCGATCTGTTCAGTCAGACTGGCGATGCCTACTTCCTGTTCGGTGGTCTCATGGTGCCGCCGACCCCGCTGCCATTCTGGGGTGGGTCGGCTTGGCTGATGGCCCCGCTAATGTTCGAGTCCGGATTCATCGACGCAACGCAGCGCGCGTTCGTGACGGTGCCTGTTCCAAGCAGTCCGGTCGTCTACGGCTATGCATTCACCATCCAGGCACTGACTGCTTCGGCGGCGGGCGTGTACGTGTCGAACTCGGGATCCTACGTGCACGGTAGCTAGCGGGCTGAACGGAGGGGGACCGCCAGCGGATGCTGACTGCATCTATAGTTTTGCCTGGACCAGTACACCGATAGAAGCTCTTCATTCTTGCGGCAGTCCCGTGATGCCGTGTGTGAGGGCGCAGTTTCCGCCGAGTCGCTCATGTACGACCACCCTGTTGCCGGGCGGCGGCTCATCGCTGGTAGGCGCGATTCGGTTGTTGTCGATTCCATGTTGTGGCGCTGTTCGTGATAGTGGGCGGTGAATTCGCACTATCAGATCCCAGATGGAATTCACAAGCTCAGGTTGGCCCTGGCGCGTTCTTGGGTCATGCGTCGCGAGCAGCTGCGGTGCCATCTCAATAGTGTCGGGTGCGACGATTGTCGCGATTTGCTCGAGTATGTGTCGCCTCAGTGGCTTGTCTTCGCCGCAAGTCGGCGTCGCTGGTCGCCAGTTGGGCGTAGTCGCTTGTTGGCGAGCTGGTTCTTGAGCACGCGGTTCCCTCGACAAGATACTCGATTGTTTGCGTCTGGTGTCGGTTGACCTAGCGGCCGAAGGTGGCAAGCAAGAGCTTCTAGGGAAGTTGTCGAGCAATTGGGCCGAATCATCGGCTTTTCGACGGGATGGTGAGAATCTTACCGCCGACGCTGGAGCCAGTTCTTGGATGGCATGCTATCACGACAGCGAGCAACGCAGAGAATCGA
>TARA_R110002072_G_scaffold262761_1_pt1 | contig 11344 bp, 13 predicted proteins | sample TARA_R110002072 | Tara Oceans TARA_R110002072 (sample SAMEA4397118) | marine metagenome | biome: Polar Biome; feature: [SRF] surface water layer (ENVO:00010504); material: water (ENVO:00002006), including particulate matter (ENVO:01000060) such as... | depth 5 m | reverse complement strand
ATCATAGCTTACGTCAGTGTCCGATTTGCGGGGGGTAGCTCAGACCTCATTGTAGAGCGCACACAGGCCGGATTGAAGGCCGCCGCAACGCGCGGCAGAAAAGGCGGGCGCAAGCCTGTCGTCACACCCAAAAAACTCGAGCAAGCCAAAGCCCATATCAGTGAAGGATTGACCGTCCGCGAGGCCGCTGCTCGCCTCAAAATCAGCAAAACCAGCCTCTACAACGCTCTCAGAGACCAAAAAGCGGACTGAAAATACAGATGTTCCGATTAAGTTCGCGCGAGCCGAACAATAAAGTCACTTTTATGCAGTGACCCCTCTTCGAACTCACGGCTATCCCTCCTGCATTTTCCAGTTTCAGGATAGGCGAGCCACACAGATTGAGGCAGAACCGATTTAAGGGTAACGCGACACGTGGATTTCGTTCATCTCATATTGTCGAGTGATGCAATTCCGGAGGAAACGAGCCGGATGTCCAGCCATCGCCGGGAATTCTTGGATATTCGTCGTCATTTCCGACCGGGGCCTGCAGCCTCCCGAGTATCGGCAGTGCAAAATCCACAACCTCAATATTCAGCGAACGATGAAAAATATCTAGATCGGGCTGGGCCGGGGTTCGGCCTGCGGAGCAAGCCTGCCAATCCTCTATGCGCCGATCTCGTCGTGATCGGTCAGACATTCGGAGTGGTCGCGCAGAACTTCCAGCACCCGGCAATCTGCGGTGTTGCCGCCGCTGCACTCGTGCACCATGCGTTCCAGTTCGGTGCGCAGCGCCTCCAGGCGCGCCATTCGCTGTTCAACCTGCCGGAGTTGCCGCCGGGCGATCTGGTCGGCCTCCTGACAGGATTTTCCGGGATGATCCGAAAGGTCGAGAAGCTCCCGGATCGTCTCCAGTGTGAACCCAAGCTGACGGGCGTGGCGGATAAAGGCCAGCCGGTCGAGCTCTGCCTCACCGTAGCGGCGCTGTCCGCCCGCGGTGCGCCCCGGTTCAGGCATGAGCCCGATCTGCTCATAATAGCGTATGGTCTGCACCTTGGTGCCCGTCCTGCGGGCCAACGTTCCGATCATCAGCATTTGGATCCTCAAATCTCCAGTCGCTAGAGCATGTAATTGTTTGGGGCGCTCGCAGCAACTTCGGTGTCAGTCAATTGCGGCAATTCCGCACGGGTTCCGAAATCCGGTTGAACCTCCACCTTCTATAGGTTGTAGTACACCGCTCAAGAAAATCGAGGCGGGGCGAATCATTGCAGTTGAAGACCATTCGATGGGTTCTGTGGGGTGTCACCGGGGCCGTGTCCCTGAGCCTGGCCCTTGCAATTCTCTGGCGTGACGACAGGTCCGGAGCGGAAACCCCGCGCGAAACACAGGCGTTTCGCGCTGACTTTGAACTGACGGACCATCAGGGGGTGGTTCGCACGGATGAAGATTTCACGGGCCGCTGGCTTCTGGTCTTTTTTGGCTTCGCGAACTGTCCGGACGTTTGCCCGACGACGCTGGCCGAGGTGGCCGCGGTCATGGACGGGCTGGGCGCGGACGCCGCCCGGGTCCAGCCGCTGTTCATTTCCATCGACCCCGAGCGCGACACACCCGCAGCGCTGGCGGATTTCGTACCGCGCTTCGAGGCGGGAATCATCGGCCTGACCGGCACGCCGGCGCAGATTTCGGCGACGGCCCGGTCATTCTACATCTACTATGAAAGGATCGAAGAGGCCGCTGCCCCGGGTGGCTATTCGATGAGCCATTCCTCGCAGCTGTTCCTGTTCGGCCCCGATGGTGCCTATGTCACGGCCTACGCCTATGGGACGCCCGCCGAGGAAATCCTTGCCGACCTGAACAGGAGAATGGACACATGAGAATACGGGTTTCCGGGGAACCGGCGCTGTTTGCAGCCTGGGCAGTGGCCCTGACGGCGACGCTTTCCGTCCTGTTCATCGGAGAGGTTCTGGGGCAAACCCCGTGCGTCCTGTGCTGGTATCAGCGGGCGTTCATGTTTCCGCTGGCCGTCATCCTCGGCATCGCCGCTTGGCGTGCCGATTTCACCATTCGAATCTATGCCATACCGCTGGCGATCATCGGTGCCGGGATTGCGCTCTGGCATCTCGGGCTCTTCACCGGGCTCATACCGGAAGCGATTCAGCCTTGCACCGCGAACGGCCCCTCGTGCACTGACGAGAACCAGCTGTTCCTCGGCATGCCGATCCCCCTGCTTTCCCTCGCCGCCTTCTCGGCCATCATCTTCCTTTTGATGGCGGCGCAACCGGAGTCCGACAAATGAACCGAAGAACCCTGATCCTTTCGACAGCCGTCGTCGCCATCGGCGCATTCGGCGGTGCCACCTGGTGGGCGACCCGTCCGGAACCCCCGCAGGGTGCCGCCGCGGTCGCGCCGAACATCATGGAAATGCTCGAGCGGCCCTATTCGCCGGTGCTCGGCCCGCCTGACGCTCCGGTAACCATCGTCGAGTTCTTCGACCCGGCCTGCGAGGCGTGTCGTGCCTTCCACCCGATCGTCAAGGACATCATGGCGCAATACCCCGACGAGGTTCGGGTGGTGATCCGCTATACGCCCTTCCACGGCGAAAGCTCCGAGGCCGCGATCCTGGCACTCGAGGCCGCGCGAATTCAGGGTGTCTATATTCCCGTTCTCGAGGCGCTCATGGTCTATCAGAATGCGTGGGCCAGACGCGGGCCGCCGGTTCCGGGCAGGATCATGAGCATCGCTGGTGGTGCCGGGCTCGATCTGGATGCCGCTGAGAGGCAGATGACTATGCCCGACATCGTGGCCAACCTGAACCAGGATCGCTCGGATGTGGAAACCGTCGGCGTCCGGCAGACACCGACCTTCTTCATAAACGGCATGCCGCTCGATCCGTTCGGCGAGGCCGAGCTGCGGCGCCTTGTGGCGGCCGAAGTCGAAGCGGCGCGGGGCTGAACCGGCGCTGCGAGGAAACGAAAGGATTACCCCCCGATGAGAACCACACTCTCCGCCGTGATTGCACTTATGCTGACCGGCGGGCTCTCCGCACCCGCTCTGGCCGGGTCGGAAGATCTGGTTGTCGAAGGCGCGTGGTCTCGCGCCTCGATCGGAACCAGCCGACCGGGTGCGGCCTACATGACGATCCGCAATACCGGCGACGAAGCGGTGACGCTGACAGGTATTCGGACCGATCTTGCGATGATGCCCGCGATCCACCGGACGTCGACGGACGACCAGGGCGTGAGTTCCATGGCACCGGCGGGCGCGATTGTGATCGCGCCCGGCGAGACGGTCGCCCTGGAACCGGGCGGGCTGCACGCCATGCTGATGCGCCTGCAAATGCCGATGGCCGAGGGCGACAGGTTCCTGCTGATGCTTATCTTTTCCGACGGTGGCGAGGTGGAGGTCGATATCCCGATCCTTGGCGTCGCGGCACGCGGGCCCGAGAGCTGATGCGGCGGCGCAAGTTTCTTGGCTGGGTGGCGGCCGCGGTCGGCGCACTGGCAATCACGCTCGGCCTTGGGTGGTGGCAGGTGGACGGTCCCGGCGCAAGGCCCGATCCCGGGTCGAGGCCGGTGCCGCTGAACGCGATGGACTTCGCGATGACCGATAACGATGGCATCTCGGTCGGACCGCAGGACCTGCTCGGCCTGCCAAGCATGGTGTTTTTTGGCTTCACGTTCTGTCCGGATGTCTGCCCGACGACACTTGCGGACATTTCCGGTTGGCTCGACGATCTTGGCGCGGATGCCGATCGTTTGAATGTCGTCTTCATCACGGTCGATCCCGAGCGCGATACGGTGGCGGCGATGCGGGAATATGTCGGCTATTTTCACCCGGCGATCCGCGGCTGGACCGGAACGCCCGGTGAAACCGCTAGGGCGGCAGACGGTTTTCGCGTGACATACCAGAAGGTGCCGACCGATGGCGGTGATTACACGATGAACCATACGTCCGGCGTGTTCCTGTTCGATGCTGCGGGGCGTTTCGTGTCGACCATCGACTACCACGAACCGAGGGAGTTCGCTGTGCCAAAAATTCGCCGCGTACTGGAGAGAGATGACGGAGAACGGGCATGAGGTTGCGCCGTATCACCGCGATGCTTGCCGGAGGCGTTCTTGCCGGAGCGGCCGCAATTTGACTGGTGCCGGAGCGTGCGCTGCCGCTGGGCCCCGAAGTCGCGGACGGAGCGGTCGCGTTTCGGATGCCCATGGTCGGCGACGTGAATCCGGTGGTTCCGGCTACCGACGACTTCCTTCCCGGATTTGCGACCCCGACGGCCCTGCCCGCTGCGCCCGCGCCGGATGTGGCCCATTTCGCACCCATGCCCCCGCTGCTACCACCCTGGACGGCGGTTCTTGGGCCGGGTGACACTCTTGACGGCGTGTTGCGCCGCGCCGGCCTGCCCGCCGACCAGCGGCAGGTCTTCACCCGTGCGATGCAGACCCGGTACGATCTGACAAACCTTCGCCCGGGTGACGAAGTGGCTGTGCAAAACTATCCGGACGGCCGCCCCTATCAGGTGACCCTTTCGGTCCCCGGCGGTGAGCGGGTTCTGGTTCAGCTCGAAGAGGAGCCTGTCGTTTGGACCGTCGCCCCGGAGTTGGAAACCGGAGAGAACATGGCAATGGTTGTAGTGGACGGCTCGATCTTTGCCTCTCTGGAGAAGGCCGGGGCACCGGTCAGCCTCGCGGTCGATCTCGCGGCGGTGCTTGGCGGCACCGTGGATTTCCGCCGTGACCTGCTTGGGGGCGAGTCGCTTCGTCTGCTCTGGGAGGAAACCAGGCTGCCGGATGGGTCCCGGGTTGGCGCGCCGCAATTGACATATGCCGAACTGGTGGTCGGAAACGCACGGTTCGAAGTCGTGCGCGATCTCGGGACCAGCGATACCGCAACGGTTTTTCGCAATGGCGAGCGGCTCAGGACATTCGCGCCGCCCGTGGTCGGGGCGCGGCTGACCTCGGTTTTCGGTCGCTCTCGGTTTTCGGTCGCTGTAGACATCCGGTCTATGGTGATATCCGGCTGCACAAGGGCGTGGATTTCGCGGCCCCACGTGGCACCCTGGTATTTGCCACGGCACCGGGGCGCGTTTCCTTTGTCGGGCGCCGGAACGGCTACGGCCGCGTCGTGGAAATTACGCACGGGTCGGCGATGACGACCATGTATACGCATCTGTCTGCTTTCACCGAAGGCCTCGACATTGGCGACCGTGTGGATGCGGGCGACCGGATCGGAGAGGTCGGTTCGTCGGGCCTCGCGACCGGCCCGAACCTGCACTATGAGGTTCGGCTGGAAGGGCGACCGGTGGATCCGATGAGTGACGAACGTCTCGCCGGTCTGGCCGATGACCGCACCGCGACGGACGCGCTGCGCTGGCTGACTGACGCGCGCCGACGGTTTTCCAGCGGCCCCGAGGCCGATGCAGGGACCCGGTCTACGCTTTCGACCAACGGAGATGCGACATGACAACCGAAGGGACCGTTCTCGCGGGGCTGCCGGTCCGACACAAGCTGGACATGAGCGTACCGCAAAGGATAGCTTAGCGCCATACTGCCACAGTGGACGGATACGTGATCGAGGGCCGAGTGCCCGCCGCGGATATCCGGTGCCTGCCCGACGAAAGGCCCGACGCAGTCGGCCTGGCGGCTCCGGAAATGCCGATTGGCTCGCCGGCATGGATTTTGACGACGACCGCGAGGCGTTCGATGTCTTTCGGATTGACCGGGACGTGGCGACCGAGGTTTTCAGCCCTTGTCCGGGCCACTGAAGCGAAAGATTGCGCGACATTCCAGCGCAGGAGGGTTTCTGCGCTTGAACCTAAAGTTGCTTGAGGGTGCAGAAAGCCCGGAAAGCATGGTTGACCGGTTGAGCCGGGATTTGGGAGATGATTATGAAAAAATCACTAATCGCGGGCGGTTTGCTGCTGGCAATGACGAGCATGGCGGCGGCGCAGGAGTCTCCGGTCATTGAGGTGCTGAAGCAGGCGAGCTGCGGCTGTTGCGGTGGCTGGGTTGTTGCCATGCAGGAGGCCGGTTTCACCGTTAACGTGCAAAACGTCTCCGGCGATGAGCTTTACGCCGCAAAAGAGGCCTCCGGCATATCCGATGATCTCTGGGCATGCCACACCGCCACGGTGGCGGGATACACGGTTGAGGGCCATGTGCCGGTCGCCGAGATCGAACGTCTGCTCGCGGAACGGCCCGAGGCGCTTGGCATCGCAACCCCGGGCATGCCCGTTGGGTCGCCGGGTATGGATTATGGCGACGACCGTCAGGCATTTGACGTGATTCTGGTCGGGCTCGACCAGAGCCAGCAAGTGTACGCATCCTATCCCGGCAACTGAGGCCGCCCTTAACAATGAACATTGAAAGCGCCGTCCGATCCGCAAGCATCGGGCTCACCTGCATGTCTGCGCATCGCGGTCCGTTATTGCCACCGGGTGGCGGATCCCGGCGATCGGTCGGGGATGCTATCAACCCGGACCGGCACGTGCCATGAACTTTGGCGTCTTCGATGCGTTCGGGCCGGCTCTGTCGCCCCTGGCACTCGCCGCGATTGTCGGTCTGGTCTGGCTTTACCTGCGCGGCGCGGGCCGTGCCCGGCTGGTGCGCGAGCGCGTTGGCCCTGTCCGGCACAGCCTGTTCGCAGCCGGGACACTGTTGCTGGCCCTCGCCTTCGAGGGCCCGCTGGCCGACGCGGGACAAAGGCTCTTTGCTGCGCATCAACTTCAACACCTGATCATCCGGCTGCTCGGACCGATGCTGATCGTTCTTGCGCACCCCTGGCCTGTCCTGCGGGCGGGGCTGCGGCGCGGGGTTCGGCGCGGGCTCGGGCGGCTTGGCGAACGTCGCGCCGGGCAAATTGCGGCGCGCCTGCTTACCCGTCTCGATGTCAGCTTCGTTCTTCTGATCGCCGCACTATATCTCTGGCAAGTACCGGCGCTGCACAATGCTGCCGTTGCGATGCCGCCGCTGGCGCTGACGGCGCATGCCGGCATGGTGCTGGCAGGTCTCAATTTTTTCGCCGTCGTGCTCGACCGGCGCGACGCGCCGGAGGGCGCGATCCAGAGCCTGCGGCTGCTGGCGCTCGTCGGTGTCATCGTCTCGAATATCCTGCTTGGCTCGCTCACGACCTTGAAGGATGTCGTTCTTTATTCCGCCTATGACGACGCCGGGCGGCTATGGAACCTTGCACCGCTGGCCGACGAAACCACCGGCGGCTACACCATCTGGGTGCCGTCATCCTTCGTCATCATCGCGGCGATCATCCTGGTATTCAATGGCTGGAACGCGGCTGAAGTGCGGCGCTGGAACGCCCGCCACGACTGGACCGGGTCCAACGCCGCGGCGCTCGAGTTTCCGGAAACCGCGCATGAGTTGCGCCTCAAGGTAACGGAACCCAACCGCCGCATGGGCCGGACGCTGGCACTGGTCTCGGCCGTTATGTTCGCAACCGTGATGATCACCGCCGCCACAATCGTCTACGCGTTCTGACAGCCGGAGATCGACATGCGACCCGATGCGCTTTTCCCCGCCAAAACCCGCCCGTTTCGCCGATTGCCCGACGGGCTTATCCTTGCAGCAGCCCTGCTCTTGCCGGCGTCCGCGTGGGCTCATGGCGGCGAGGGACTGTTGGAGGCCGACGCATGGTCGGCATGGAGCCTGACGCCCGAAATCAGCGGACCGATCCTGGTTCTTCTGGCGATTTATATCCGGGGTGCGGTCCGGCGCCGGGCGGTCTCGCAGCCGGTCTCGACCGCCCGGCACGCCCTCTTCGCCGGCGGCATGCTGGCGCTCTTCCTGTCGCTGCAATCCCCCATCGACCCTATGGGCGAGCGGCTGTTTCTCGCGCACCAGATCCAGCATCTGCTCCTGCGCATGCTCGGGCCGATGCTGGTCGTGCTCGCCCATCCGCAGGGGTTGCTGATCGCCGGCCTGCCGGAGGCCTTGCGCGGGCGGCTGGTCGCGCCGGTATTAGCCAACGGCGCGATCCTGGGCCTTTATCGCCGTCTGACCGGCCCGGTCACGGCCTTCCTTCTGTTTCTGCTGTCGCTTTATGTCTGGCAGATCCCGCCCGTCCACAACGCCGCCCTGCTCGACCCGGTGATTCACTGGGCGATGCACCTGACGATGCTGGCCGCCGGCTTCCTGTTCTTCGCGATGATCTTCGACCGGCGCGACCTGCCCTCCGCGCCGCCGCATTTCCTGCGCATCGTTCTGTTATTCGCCGCAATCTTGTCAAACATCCTTCTCGGTGCGATCACGGTCTTCAAGACCAGCGTCCTCTACACAGCCTATGACATCGAGGGGCGGCTTTTCGGTATCGCGCCGCTGACCGACGAGACCGCGGGCGGCTTCATTCTCTGGGTGCCGGCGAGCATGATGGCGATCATTGCGGTCATCATCGTGATCCACGACTGGAACCTGACAGAAAAGAAGCGCCTTCGGCGCGGTTATGACATCGCGGGACCGGCGGCGGCGGCTGGCGGGCCGGATCAGGCGGACCGCGGGCACCCGGCGGAGGTGAACAAGCGGCTTGGCCTGCTGCTGGGTCTCGGTGCCCTGACACTGTTCGGCCTGATCATCGGAACGGGCGTGTTCGTTGTCTCGCTCGATTGACGTGCGAGAGCCGCCCGCCAAGGAAACGAGAAACTACTACCGTGCGACGGCCAAACTCTCACCGTTTCGTCGGCCTCACCGGTGTCCGCCTGGCCTTTTCCGGCGACCAAGCCACCAAACCTCTCGTCAACGCCAACAGCACAGCTCTCGCCAGCGGTGCCCCGGTCTTTCCTGGCTTCAACCTGGTCTTCCTGCGCGACGACGGCGTGACCTTCGCCCTCTTGGGCGGCGTGCCTTGGTGGGGGCTTTCCGCCGTCGCGCTCGGCATCTTCGCCTGGTGTCGCGTAGCCTTTAATTGGGCTCTGCCTCAATCTGTGTGGTGCAGCTATCCTGAAACTGGAAAATTCAGGAGGGATAGTCGTGAGTTCGAAGAAGCACTGGTCACCCGGGAGCGATGTTTCGGTTCAACGCGTTGAGCGAAGTGATACCAGCGGGTGGCTTGTATCCGGCACGCTGGTACCAAGGGGTCTTTGCCCGGACTGTGGTTTGCATTCACGACGACGTCACGGATGGCGGTATCGGCGGCTGCAGGATTTTCCCGCACATGGAGACCGGGTCACGGTGGAACTCCGGGTTTGCCGCTGGCGATGTTTGGCTTCCGCTTGCCCGCGCCGAACGTTTTCAGACCGCGTCCCCTCGATTGCACGTCCGTTTGCACGTCGCACTGCGCGTGTCGGGGAGATTGTCAGTCATCTGGGGCATGCAACAGGTGGGCGTCCTGCCGAGCGGCTCTTGCACCGTTTGGGCATCGAAGTGAGTGATGACACGGTGCTTCGTCGCCTAACGCGCCGTGCGGAAACCATCGCCCGGCCGCCAAGGGTCATCGGCATTGATGATTGGAGTTGGAAAAAGTCCCAAACATACGGAACCATCATCGTCGATCTCGAACGGCGCTCCGTTATCGATATCCTGGGGGATCGCACCGTGGAGAATTGCACGAATTGGCTACACCGCCATCCCGAGATCGAGGTGGTTAGTAGGGACCGTTGCGGTCTTTATGCAAAGGCTGCCCGCCAAGGCGCGCCGCAGGCCTTGCAAGTCGCCGATAGGTTCCATCTTGTGCAGAATCTGCGACAGGCCATCGAAGAACAGATGAACATGCATGGCCGCGCGACCGGCCGAGCCCTTCTGTCCGATGCGGACAACATAGGCACAGACATTCACCTGCAGCGGTCGCGCCTGGCGCATCGGGAGTCCCGCAAAGAGATATTCACGACAATACATGCGCTTCGCGAACAAGGGCTGTCTTGCAGCGAGATCGAAAGACGGACCGGGTTCAAGCGTCGTAGTGTGGCGAAGTGGCTAAAATCCGAGGTGCCACCTGACCGGCGTCGAGAGACATTGAAGCCGACGTCGCCGTGGTATTTCGAAGATTCCCTCGCCGTTTCTTGGAAAAAGGGGAACAGACGCGGCAGGCAATTGTTTCACGAAATCCAGAGCCAAGGCTATGAAGGCAGCTACTCGCATCTCCAAAGGTTACTGGCGGGGTGGCGCAGGGCTGAAAAGCAGACATCGGCCGATCTGGCCACCAGCCCAATTAGGCTCGAGCCCGTGCGGGACCCGCAAACAGGGCATGCCATATCGCCGGTCATTGCGGCAGCTCTTTGCATCAAACCAAGGGGTGCATTGACACCCGGTCAGGCCCGAAAAATTGACGCGCTGAAGGCCGGATCACCCTCTTTCGTCACGATGCGAAGCCTCGCAATGCGCTTCAAGGGCATCTTCCGGGGGCAGCAGTCCGGCCCGCTTGATGCATGGATCGACAACGCCATCGAGTCCAACATCATCCCGATCATGCGTTTTGCCCGGACGCTGCACCGCGACATCGATGCCGTACGCAATGCCATCGAACTGCCCTGGAGCAACGGCCAAGCAGAAGGTCAGATCAATCGCTTGAAGACCCTCAAACGCGCCATGTACGGACGAGCCGGTCCAGAATTGTTGCGGGCGAGAATGCTACCGTTCCGCCACACAGATTGAGGCAGAGCCGATTTGAGGGCAACGCGACACCTGGCTTGCGGTGCTCGTGGCGCGGGCCGGCGGCGCGTCGAGGCGCTGGCCGATAGGTTGCGTTTCAGCGCGGTGACGGATTTTTTTGGATTTCAACATCCGCGGCTGGCACTGGCCATCCTTCAACTTCTCGGATGTGGCTGTGGTTGGCGGTGTCGGGCTTCTGCTTCTGTCCGAGCTTCCCGCGTTACGTAAGCCGCGGCCCAAGGGCCGAGTGGGCAGCAGCCTGCACATTTGACCGGCACTTTGACCTTCATGGCGGGAAAAATACTCGGGCCGGTCGTCCCTACTCGTGACCGAACATCTCCGCGTCCCGATGCGCGTGATCGGGGTGTTCGAATTCCAGCGTCGAGTGGAGGATGCCGAACTCCTCCGCCAGCATCCGCTTGATCTCGCTCTTGACCGCTTCCATCCTGCCCCAGTGATCGCGGGCGACAACGATATGGGCGTCCACGGAAACCCGCCGTTCGTCGATCTGCCAGAAATGCACCCGGTGCATGTCTTCGACACCCGGGACGCTTACGACAGCGCGGATCATTTCCTCGATCTCGATTTTCGGCGGGCTGGCCAGCATCAGAAGGCGGATGGTGCCGCCGATCTCGGTGAAGGCAAGGTAGAGGATGTAGACGGCGATGCCGATGGTGATCGCCGGATCGACCCAGCGGATATCGAAGAGCAGGATGAGCGTGCCACCCACGATCACCGCGACCGAGGACAGCGCATCGGACAGGTTGTGCAGG
>TARA_R110002072_G_scaffold86774_3_pt1 | contig 11347 bp, 11 predicted proteins | sample TARA_R110002072 | Tara Oceans TARA_R110002072 (sample SAMEA4397118) | marine metagenome | biome: Polar Biome; feature: [SRF] surface water layer (ENVO:00010504); material: water (ENVO:00002006), including particulate matter (ENVO:01000060) such as... | depth 5 m | reverse complement strand
ATGGCGCGCATGAAGGCATCGACCGCTTCACCGGCGGCGGGGCGGGCGCGGCAATGCAGTGCGCAGCCATGCGATTTGGTCTCGAAGACGAGGTCATGAGCACGGGCGTAGTCGGCGACCTCGGCGATTGTCTCGGGATCGAGCCCGCGCGCCGCGTCTCCCAGGACTGAGCCATCGGCCAGACGCTGGTCGGCGCCATGCGAGCCGGCTTGCGCCACCGACACCGGCCCGAGATGGGATTCCAGATCCTTGAGCGCACGGCCGCTGACCAACGCAAAGCACCCGTCCAGCCGCGTGGAAAGCCGCTCGAGCCTGCGGGCCAGCCCTTCGGGCACCTCGATCGCATCCGGACGCGCAGCGATCGCCACCAGCGTGCCGTCGAAATCGAGGAACAGCGCCAGCGGCCCCTCGGCAAGCAGATCTGCGAGAGGTGGAGGAGGAGAAAGCGGAGCAGGTGAGCTCATGGCGCGCGGCCATAGTGCCTCGCGCCCGCAGGTCAAACCTCCATGATCGGCCTAGCCTGCCTGCAGCGGCAGACGCGACCTCCATGCATGGGCGTCATTCGCGAAAGCTCTCGCCCCAGATCGTGTAAATGAATGTTGCCGACCAGGTGATGAGCATGAAGCCGCTCAGCGATAGGATCATCACGAGGAGCCTGATGGCGCCGTGGGCTTCCAGATTGGTATATCCCAATGTGGAGAACGTCGCTCCGGCGAAATAGATAAAATCAGCTGCGGAGCTGCCATATCCGCTGCTCAAGGAGCCATGTCCCTGCGAGAGGAGGAGCGCCAGCAATCCGGCACCCAGCGCGATCTCGATCAGATGGAGCAAGGCCAAACCCCAGAATGTGAACAGGAGCCCCAGATAACGATGGGAGTCCTGTTGGGGCTTGTGCTTTCGGATGACCTCGAGCCCAGTCATGTGAAGGACGCCGAAAAGGAGCAATAAGCCAATTCCGCAAGCCAGCACGGTAAGTTCGCTACTGTTCATGACATTCGGAATGAATTTGTGGCCTCCCCCGTTCCGTTCGCGTCCGCAAATTCGCGGAAGTCAGGTGGCGCCAGGGGGTGCCGCAGGGTCAGCAACGCCGGGGTCAAGCGGGAACGAACCCGGGCGTTCCGCGCTCGGGAGGGCATGACGACAACCAATCACGAAGAGCTGTTTCGCGTTGCCGTGAAAGACCTGCGCGAAGGGCGCAGGGTCGTCGCGGATCGTCTCCCCGACGTTGCTTCGGCCACGGACAACCTCGACACCCGGCTTGCCTTCCATCGCCTGATCGCGGGCTCGGCCGAAGAAATGGGGGTGCTGGCCGAAATGCTCGGAGAGCCAGATGGCGAGCCAAACTTATGGGCTGGCGGGATAATGGACGATGCATGCCGCGACGTCGCTTCGACTGCAGCAGGGCCGGTGCGTGATATCGCCTTGATCGGAGCGATACGGAAGTTTCTGGCGGCCGATATCGTTTCGCTGGAAACAGCCATTGCCTTGGCCGGACACGATGATGACCGAACAGGCAAAGCGCTCGAGCAGCTTCGGCAGGCTGCGTCGGACCTCGACCACCATCTGCGCGAGCAGTTGCTCGGATTGGCCGAGAGATAGCGCGCTGAACGCGAAAGCAGCGCCCACGAGACTTGGTTCGTTACATTTTCCTGGCTTCCGAGAGAAGCATGCCCAAGGCGGCGAGAGTAGCCTTCCGGCAGACAGTCTCCCGGCCACGATCACCGAAATGATGAACTTCGTGAAGCGGTTCCGCGCCATTGCGCGCTATCGCAAGGTGCACGAGTCCGACTTCTTCGTTGCTCTCCTGCGGTCCGGCGAAGCCAGTAACCGCAAGAGCCAAATCGGCGTGGCTGCGCTGCAGGGCGGCCGTCGCCATGCCCATAGCGACGTTGCGGCTCACGCCCTGACAGGATTCGACCTCCACACGATCGAGATCGAGCAACTCGCATTTGGAATCCAGCGAATAGACGATGAAGCCGCGTTCGAGAGCGCCGCTGACTTCCGGGTCCGAAACAAGCGCGTAGCAGATCATGCCGCCGGTGCAGCTTTCGGCAATTGCCAGGCTGGGTCCGTCCGGGCCCAGCGCTTCGCCGAGCGCGCCGACGAGTTGTGCTATCTCAGGATTGTCCGTCATGGGTCCACCTTCCATTGATGTCCGCAACGATTGCGACAGCAAGGCGGTTTCCGGTTTGGTGCAAACTTGGTGCAAACTACGAGGGCCGGAAGCTAACCGCTTCCGCCGATGCTCCCGTCGTTCAGGATCCAGATGCCGGCAATCAGCGCCAGTCCTCCGGCGATGACGGACCAGCTCATCCACCGCAGGTTTGGTGTGTCGGGACGATCAACTTCATGGCTCGAAAGGCGCGCAAAAGTGCTGCACGCGCGTCTTTCAGCGGTGAACGCGACGACTATGCCGAGCAGGATGAAAAGCGACGCGATGGCCTGAGCCAACCATGGCGGCCTGAACTCGCCGAACACAACGTGAAAGGCGATCCCGACGCCGATTGCTGCGAAGGCGGTACGCAGCCAACCGGCAAACGTTCGCTCGGTGGCCTGTATTGTTCGATCCTCGGCCAGATCGGTCCGAAATTCAGCCCACTTCGTGCTTTTTTCCGAATCACTCTTGCAATCGACCGGATCATCCTGCGCCATCAAACCGAAATAGCCCCCCGGGATCGTCTTGCAATTGCGGAAGGTTTGATAGCGGCCAGATAAAGCGGAGCGTATCGCACTCCGAACGGCCGGGGGCGGCAGGAACGGTCTCGCCCCGACGCCGTTGGCCGTGCATGCAGAAAAGCGTTGTTGAACAGAGCCAATCCCGCATTCAGGACCCCATCGGTGGACCTGATCGGCAAACCTCCCCCTGGGACATGATCGTCCAGCCCGGACCCGTTCTGGTGACGGCAATCCATGCTGGCCACACGATCCGCAATTCCCTGCGACCCTGGCTGCGGATCGAAGAGCATGCCCGCCTGCGTGAAGAAGATCCTTTGACGGATTTCTTCCTGCCCGCCGGCGATACGATCTTCCGCGCAAACCGCTCTCGCTTCGAATTCGATCTCAACCGTCCGGCCGAGAAAGCGGTGACGGTGGATCCGGATGATACCTGGGGGCTTCGGATTTGGGATCGCGAACTGCCTCAGGCAGAAATCGATGCCTCGCTCGCGCTCCACCGCCAGTTCTATACGATGATGGCCGAGCGGGTCGAAGCCATGATCGCAGAGCACGGGCGGATTCTCGTGCTCGACATCCACAGCTACAATCACCGCCGGGATGGCGCGGCCGGGCCCTGCGCTCCGCAGGCGGAAAATCCCGATATCGATCTCGGGGCCACGACGTTGAACAAGGCCGTCTACGGCGACCTGCTCGACCAGTTCGCCCGAGGTCTGCGTTCGCGGCCCGTGAGCGGGAAATCTCCAGACGTGCAGGTGAATGTGCGCTGGGAAGATGGAGGCAACTTTCCCGAATGGCTGCATGCGACCTATGGCGATGCCGCATGCGTCATCACGCTCGAATACAAAAAGATTTTCATGGATGAGTGGGGCCAGGAGGCCGACATTCTGGCGTTGCAGGATCTGCGCGAAGGCTTTCAGGCCGCCGTCGCGAATGCCCGAGAATGGCTGGCGCACTCGGAGGTGCGCACATGATCGAGACGACCGAAACCCTACAGCGAGTGGGTGGTGAACCGAAGTTGTGTCCCGCAGCGATCGCCGTGGATCGCGCACTTGCCCGAATGGACACCAAGGTCGACTGGCTCGAGCGCCTGACCCCGATCAATATCAAAGAGATTTGGGGCGAGTTTCGCGCGTCGAACTTCAAGCGGATGCCCGACAGCCTCTTCAGCGAAGGGCTCGAGCGGGATGCGCCCGTCCTTCGGCGCGAGCTGTTCGCGCTGCCGGTGCGCGAGATTGAAGACCCGCTCGTCGAAGCCCTGCTCCTCGAGAAACAGCGCGAAATCGATCAGCAGATCGAACTGGTGCGAATGCGCGGGAAAGAGGGCTTCATCCTCGCCAGCATCGATCTTTTCGGCCACGTCAGCGAGACGTTGCTGCAGCAAGCGCGCGATCTCCTCGACAAGGTTCCTGTCCTCGCACCCGATGCAGAGGATGCCGGGGCCCCCGAGATATGCGATGCAGCCCGAGCGGAGGTGGAACAATACCGCGCTCGGCACCCGCGGTTCGACTGTCAGGTAATCGTCGATCCGACCCCGGGCACCTCGCTTTACGTATCCCAGGGCGACTTCCATGTGGCCGCCGATTTCCGCACTTCACGGCACCGGATCGTACCGCTGATCCAGCACGAGATCGGGACGCATGCGGTCACTCGCCATAACGGTCGGTGCCAGCCCCTGCACACGCTGGCCGGGGGACTGGCGGATTACGACGAGCTTCAGGAAGGCCTGGCGGTACTGGCCGAATACCTTTCGGGCTATCTTCCTGCAGAGCGGCTTCGGACCCTTGGCGCGCGAGTGGTCGCGGCGCAGATGGCCATCCACGAGGAGAAGGGGCCGGATATCTACGCCTGCCTGGTCGAAGAGCATGAGATCGATTCCCGAACCGCCTTCGATACCGCGCTGCGGGCAAAACGCGGCGGAGGGCTCACCAAGGACGCGCTCTATCTCAAGGGACTGGCCGAATTGCTTGCGCACCTTTCCCGCGGCGGCGATCTCGAAGTTCTCTTTCTCGGAAAATTCGCGCTGAAGCACCTGCACACTGTCGAGGCGCTCATCGAGAACGGCATCCTTCAGCGGCCCGACATCCTGCCTTCCTATCTCCAGGATCAAACGGCGCTCGATCGGCTCGCCCGCGTTCGGAAGCTGTCGCTCGCGGAATTCTATCACGAAAGCCCCAATCCATGACCGATGCCAAATCCAAAAAGAAAATGAAGACGAAGACGAAGACGAAGGACGCCGCAGAGCGCGGGAACACCACGATCAAAATCGCCTTCGTGGTCAACGACGTCGCGACCGAACAGGACAATTACACCACCATCCGTCTCGCCCGCAAAGCGGTGGCACGCGGTCACGAGGTGGCGTTGATCGGTCTCGGCGATTTCATCTACGATTGGGAAGACGGCATCTGCGCAATGGCGACGATGAGCGAGATCTCCCGGTTCGAGGACGACACGACCTATCTGGCACACCTCCAGGATCCGGCAATGGAGCGCGCGCGCATCCTCTTGTCGCAATACGATATTCTCATGCTGCGCAGCGACCCGGCGCCGGAACTGACCACGCGCAACTGGGCCCCGTCCTCGGGCCTCCTGTTCGCGCAGCTCGCGTCCTTGAGCAACACGATCGTCCTCAACGATCCCAAGCAGCTGACCGATGCGGTCAACAAAACCTATTTCCAGGGTTTTCCCGAGTCCGTTCGCCCGGCAACCAGCATCACGCGCGAAGCGGACGAGATCGCCCGCTTTCTCGATGCCCATGACGGCAAAGGCGTGATCAAACCGTTGCAGGGATCGGGCGGACAGGGCGTGTTCCTGATCGACGAGGACAATCGCCAGAACCTCAACCAGATCGTCGAAGCGGTGATCCGCGATGGCTATGCGATCGTCCAGGAATATCTGCCGGCCGCGAAGGAGGGCGATCTGCGAATGATCACCTTGAACGGGCGGCCGCTCAAGGTCGACGATACCTATGCCTGCATACGTCGCTTCAGCCAAACCGACGACCACCGCTCGAACATCTCGGCCGGGGGCGGAGTCGAACTGGCAGTGCCCGACGAGACCGCATTGCGGATCGCGGAGATCGTCGGTCCCAAACTGATCGACGACGGCATGTACCTGACCGGTCTCGACATTGCCGGAGACAAGATGATGGAACTCAATGTCGACACCCCGGGGGGAATCAACTTCATGGAAGACCTGAGCGGCGTCGATTTCAGCGGGGCGATCGTCGATGATCTGGAGCGCAAGGTCCGGTTGCAGCGCCAATACGGCGGGGCGCTGAGCAACCGGCAGCTGGCTGTAATTTAGCCAGATCGAATCGTCTGAAAGGGAAGCTTCGCGCCGAGGCCCCGCCCCTCGCGGTCGATATCATCGGTTTCAGCTCGGCGCGTCATTCCCACCTTTCGTCACAGCCTCGCAGAAGCGCCGGAACGCTCAGGCCGGTTGTTGCGCTGTCGGTATCGTAAGAAGCTCGAGAACGAAAACCGGCTCCGCGCTGACGCGATCCGCATTGCCGCGATCAATCTGCGCAAGACGAAGCCCCCATCCCGGAGAATGTCATGGGTAGCTCAAATTCCACGCATGGGATCGAACCGCCACTCCCCAAACAGCAACAGGAAGTGCCAGGAACCACCAAGGATATGCAACCGGCGCCCGATCACGGCGAAACCAGCTATTCGGGTTCAGGACGACTACAGGGCAAGCGCGCGCTTATAACCGGCGGTGACAGCGGCATCGGCCGCGCCGTCGCGATAGCCTTTGCCCGCGAAGGGGCCGATGTGCTCGTCTCCTACCTCTGCGAGGACGAAGACGCCCGAGAAACGGCGCGGTGGATCGAAGACGCAGGGCGCCGGGCCATCCTCGAACCCGGCGACATCAGCGATGCTGCGCATTGCCGAAAATTGGTCGAAAAAGCGGTCGGCGAGTTCGGCGGGATCGACATTCTGGTGAACAATGCCGCTCATCAGATGACCTTCGACAAACTCGTAGATATCCCCGACGCCGAGTGGGAAAAAACCTTTGCCACCAATATCCACGCCATGTTCTATCTGGCCAAGGCGGCGGTTCCGCACATGGGGGAAGGTGGTTCGATCATAAACACCGCATCGATCAATTCCGACAATCCCAATCCGACCCTGCTGCCCTACGCGACCACCAAGGGAGCAATCCAGAACTTCACTGCGGGACTTGCGCAATTGCTGGCGGACAAAGGGATCCGGGTAAACTGCGTCGCACCCGGCCCCGTGTGGACACCGCTTATTCCGGCGACCATGCCCCCTGAACAGGTCGCAAATTTCGGCAAGAACTATCCGCTGGGGCGCCCGGCGCAGCCGGCCGAGCTGGCTCCTCCCTACGTCATGCTGGCAAGCGGCGAGGCGAGTTACATCTCCGGCGCAACTATTGCGGTGACAGGAGGCAAACCCTTGATTTGATCTGGGAATACGGGCGACTCGATCGCGTCAGCAGAGCGAAAGGGGGCGGCATCAGCCGCCCTTTTTGATGAGGCTGACGATTCCTGTTGATCTGAAGAGCCCGCCTGAAGGCCAGTGTCCCGCCCCGATTGGAATTCGAGGAACCATGCGGCGCAAGGTCGTTTGAAAGCTATATCCCCCAACTGTCGGAAGCAGAAAGATGAAACTCAAACCCCTTAGCGAACAGGTCGTCGTCATCACCGGAGGATCTTCAGGGATCGGTCTTGCTACGGCCAAGCTGGCAGCCCGGGAGGGCGCCAAGGTGGTGATCGTCGCGCGCGGCGAGGAGGGCCTGCGTGCTGCGACCGAGGAGATCCAGGCCGACGGCGGGATCTGCGACTATCTTTGCGCCGATGTTGGTTCCCGCGAGGATGTGCGCGCCACGGTCGAGGCTGTGCTCGAAAAGCACGGGCGGTTCGACACCTGGGTGAGCAACGCCGGGGTGGGGGTCTACGCCAAGCTCGAGGAGTTGAGCGACGAAGACCACCGCCGGTTGTTCGACACCAATTACTGGGGCGTGGTCCACTGCGCGACCGAGGCGCTCCCGCATCTCAAGAAACATGGCGGCGCGCTAATCACCACCGGCTCGATTTCCTCGCAGATGCCGGCGCCGGTGCTGTCGTCCTACACCGCCAGTAAATATGCGGTGAAAGGCTATATCGATTCGCTGCGCCTCGAGTTGATGCACGAGAATGCCCCGGTTTCGGTAACCCTGATCCAGCCCAGCGGCATCAACTCGCCGTTCGGCGAGCATTCTCTGAACCAGATGGACGATCGCTCGGTGGTGCCGCCGCCGGTCTATTCTCCCGATGTCGTCGCCAAGGCGATCTGCCACGCGGCAGAACATCCAACCCGCGACATGATCGTCGGCGGCGCGGGCCGGGCGATGACGCTGCTTGCCAACCTCGCCCCGGGGCTGGCGGATTGGGTGTTCTCGACGGCCTTTTTCAAACTGGCGCTCGACAAGGATAATCCCAAGCGCTCGGACGACGGCGGGTTCCATGAGGCCGGTGGCGGCGGCGAGGTCTACGGCGATCAGAGCAAATGGATGCGCGATACGAGCGCCTATTCGGCGATGCGCCGAAATCCCGCGATAACCGCTTTCGCGTTGCTTGGCGTGGGCATCGGCCTGCTCGGATGGCTACAGAAAAATCGCTCCTGACGATCAGCGCCCGCCGGGGCGCGACAGGTCCCTCGTAGCGCGTTAGCCTGCTCGGCCTCAGCGCTCTCTCGCCTATCCCGACCCAACCCTTCACAATCGCGGCGGGGCTGGTATCAGAGCGCGCCAGCGGAGAATGATCGGAAGAAAGCAGTTTTGGGATCGACAGCGATAATCCGAGCCTTGGTGGTGCTGGCCTTGATGACGCTGGGTTTGCCCGCGTCGGCACAGCTGGTCCAGCAGCCGGAAGCGGAAGAAACGGCACCGGCCGACCTGTTTGGTCGTGAGACGCCGCGTTCCACGGTCACCGGACTTATCCGCGCGCTCGCGTCCGCCGACTACGCCCGTGCTTCGCAGTTTCTCGCCTCGCAGAACCTCGACGATCCTGCGGCAGCCGAGCAGTCCGCCGAGCAGGCGCGCCAGTTGCAGGTTGCACTCGACAGCGGAGGCAATCTGCTGCCTTTCAGCGCGCTCCCCAACGAACCCACGGGGCGTCTCGACGACGGCTTGCCCCCCGACGTCGAGCGGGTGGGTACGCTTGCAGGCGAGGGAGAAATCCCGATCCTGCTCGAGCGCGGTGAAGGCCCGGAGGGCGTCGAAATCTGGCGGGTCTCGCGAGAGACGCTCGACGCGATCGACGAATTGGTGCCCGCAGTCGAAGAACTCCCCACCGCCGAAACCGAAGAAGCGCTGGCGTTTGCCGGCGCTCCGGTCGCCGATTGGCTGCTGTTGCTCGGCATCGCTGCGGGCAGCTTCCTCCTGCTGTGGGTGGTATCCGCGGCAATACTCTGGCTGATGCGGGCCGCCGTAGCCGACCAGGAAGAGAGCGCAGCCTATGGCCTAGTCCATGCCGCCCTGCCGCCGCTGAGCCTGTTCCTGGCAGTGGTCGGCTTCAATCTGTGGGCAGGCAGCGTCGAGGTCTCGATCGTCGCCCGGCAGACGCTGCTGCGCTATATCGGGATCGTCGCCTGGATCGCCCTGGCCTGGTTCGCGCTCCGTCTGGTCGATGCGGTCGCCCACCTCGCGACCAACCGAATGGAGCGGCAGCAACGGCGGCAAGGCGCATCGATCGTCGCGCTGATGCGCCGCGCGGCGAAGCTGGTCCTGCTGGCGCTCGCCTTCGTCGCAATCCTCGACACCTTCGGTTTCGACGTGACCGCCGGCGTCGCCGCGCTAGGCATCGGCGGACTGGCGCTTGCCCTCGGAGCACAAAAAACGGTCGAGAATCTGGTCGGCAGTGTGACGGTGATTGCCGACAAGCCGGTGGAGGTCGGCGATTTTTGCCGTGTCGGAGATGTCGTCGGTACGGTCGAGGACATCGGCATGCGATCGACGCGGGTCCGCACGCTCGAACGCTCGCTCGTCACCATCGCGAATGGCGATTTTTCGTCTCGGGAGATCGAGAACTATGCCAAGCGCGACCGCTTCCTGTTCAACCCGACGATCGGCGTGGAATACGGAATATCGGCCGCCAAGCTGCGCGAAGGCATCGAGATCATCGAACGCGTTCTGAGCGAACACGAGCTGGTCGAGCAGGAGGGCCTCCGCGCCCGCTTCGCCCATTTCGGTGCCAGTTCGCTGGACATCGAGGTATGGTCTTACATCACCGTTCTCGATTACGCCGAAAGCCGCTTGATCCGGCAGGAGCTGCTGCTGGCGATATTCGAGCGGCTGGAGGCTGCGGGGCTTTCGATCGCCTTCCCCACCCAGAAGATCCATCTGGTCACGGAGGAGGAACGAGAGAGTCCTTCACCTGGGTAGCGGTATCTGCCGAACGGAGAACCACTATGCTCGAACAACTTCTCGGCCCCGAAGACTTCGATATCTTGCCGCACCTGGCTGCAATTGGCCTGGCCTACATTCTCGCTTTTCCCATCGGCTGGAACAGGGAAAAGACCGAAAGAAGCGCCGGATTGCGGACCTTTCCCCTCGTAGCCGTCGCCAGCTGCGGCTTCATACAGGCCGCTGAATCGCTTACCGCGGACACACCCGAAGCAATGGCGCGGATCGTCGAGGGCCTGATCACCGGAATGGGTTTCATCGGCGGCGGCGCAATCCTCAGGCTCAAGGATTCGGTGAAAGGCACTGCGACCGCTGCCAGTCTTTGGGTAACCGGAGCGATCGGCGCATCGGTTGCCTTGGGCAGCCTGGATGTGGCCGTGATGCTTTCGGTAGTGACCGTTGCGACGCTCTGGATCATGGCGCCGATCAAGCATTTCGGACATTTGCAGGAAGACAGCGACGAAAATGGCTCGGGCAAAATCGAAACGCCGCAAGATCGCCCTTGAAGCGGCCAGATCATCCGATATTCCCCGGGGGTCAGCTGTCCAATCCTGCAGCCGGCATTTCTGACTTCGCAAAACCTGCTGGAAACTAAGGCTCCCCCGTGCGGCAACTGACCATCGTGATTCCTCCCCAAGATGCCGAGCGCGTGCGCGCGGCTGCGGCGGGCAATTCGATCGAGGTCATGGCCGAGGTGGAAGCGGTGCGCGACGGGGCGCAGCGAATGCTGATGCTCTGCGACGCGCCCAATGCCAAAATCGAGGGCTTCCTCGCCGCGCTCGAGGAAGTGGAGGGGCTCTACGTCACCTACGCGCCGCAGGGCGTGCTGGCGCTGCGGCCCCCCGCCAACCAGCCGGAGGACCAGGTCACCGATGTCCAGCCGCGCAGCCCGCTCGAGATCTTTCTTTCGGGGCTGCAGAGCATTGGCTCCTGGACCGGCTTTATCAGCTATGCGGCGCTGGGCGGGGTGATCGTATGGGTCGCGCTGTTTACCGAAAGCGTGTTCCTGCTGGTCGCCGCGATGCTGATCGCGCCCTTTGCGGGGCCCGCGATGAACACCGCACTCGCCACCGCGCGGGGCGATCTCTACCTGCTGAAGCGCTCGCTGCTGCGCTACGTGGCGGCGCTGGCGACCGCCATCGCGGTGGCGGCGCTCCTGAGCCTGATCTTCGACCAGAAGATCGCGACGGGCCTGATGATCTCGTCCAGTATGCGATCCGCGGTGTCGGTGCTCCTGCCGCTGGCCGCGGGCGCGGCGGGTGCG
>TARA_R110002072_G_scaffold59071_3_pt1 | contig 11352 bp, 5 predicted proteins | sample TARA_R110002072 | Tara Oceans TARA_R110002072 (sample SAMEA4397118) | marine metagenome | biome: Polar Biome; feature: [SRF] surface water layer (ENVO:00010504); material: water (ENVO:00002006), including particulate matter (ENVO:01000060) such as... | depth 5 m | reverse complement strand
GGGGGGGGGGAGAGCGACGGAGATGTTGAGATCACCAGGTCCGCCAACGCCACCGGTGATGAAGTTCGCGACCTGGATCAGGACGGTCTGGCCGGTGAGCAGACCGTTGATGGTGAGCTCACTCTGCAGGCTGCAGGTCGCACCATCGTCGTTCTGACCGAGGTACGTCGCGGTGCAGTCGGCACCCAAGTAGGCGACGATTTCCGAGTCGAACGCGGTGGTGGTGCAGGTGTCGAACAGGTACGAACCGTCGGCGGGCACGACGAACGTGAAGAACACGTCGGCACCGAGCGTCGGGGTTGCGCCCGCGCCTGCGCCCAGGAAGCCGGACTCCGTGGCGAGCGTGCTGTCGAAGGGGTTGAGGCCAAGACCGGCCGCGATCGGCGTCGAACAGTCGTCCTGGGCACTGGCCATGCCAGCGAAGACGACTCCCAGGGTGGTACCCAGGAGTGCTTTGGTAAATGTTTGCATCGTGCTGATACGAAGTTGAGAGAAGTTGGAGGAGAGCCCGTGGTGAACACGTGTCCACTACGGAAGCCAACGCGCAGACGAAACCCGGCTGCACAGGCCCAATGATATCAGGCCGATGCGGAAGAGACGCAATCAGAATGTGGGGAGTCTCATAGGGGTATGCCGAAGCCCCTACGTGGCCGATGTCGAGCGGTATCCCCGGAATGGCCGTACCAGGCCTGACTCAAAGTGAGCCACGGAGCGGTTGGTACGATCGGTCTGGTGCACCCCAGTGCCCGTACGAGCCCGATCCGTTGATCACGTACATCCGTAGCGCACTTCGGGACGGGAGCGAGAGGTGCATGTCCGCCATGGCCTTCGCCTTGTTCACGTCCCGCGTCGCCCTTGGATCGGCTTCAGAATCGGATTCGGAATCAGCGCCCGAATCGACCTTCGAATCGATCCCAAAGGCGATCCAGAGGCGGCGTACCGGAGTCCATGAGCAGCGGGGGCGCCACCCCGAAGAGTGACGCCCCCGCGTGTTCGATCCGAAGCGTGGCGGAACCACGCTCCGGAGGTCTAGCCGTTTCCGATCAGGGGAACACGACGTCGATGGCGTTCGAGAAGTTCGCCGAGCTGCCGGGGTTCGGCAGCGGAGCGATCTGGTCGCGGTACCAGCACTGGAAGCTCCACATGTCGCCCGACTGGATCATCTGACCCGCGGGGCTGTAGGGAAGCGCCGACGGAACGTCGTAGCCGCTGCCACCCGAGGACGTCGCGTTGCCGAACAGGCTCTGGAGAACACCAGCGCCGTCGAACTGACCGATCGAGTTGAGGGCGGGGTTGCCCTGGTTCGTGGCGATCGTCGGGTTGTAGCGACCTTGCGGACTGCCGAGGCAGAGCACGCCGTTGAAGATGGCGAGGTTCGCCGAGGAGTTCAACGAGACCAGGATGAAGCCGAACTCGCCGGCGGGACCGTCGGTGACCTCGAGGTGGAGGTCACTGCCGATGCCACTGCCGAACGAACTGGAGTCCATCTTGGCGTAGTTGCCCAGGTAGTGCGGGCTGGCCGGATCGCAAGCGACGGTGATGCTGGACGACGGGCAACTACCGCTGATGTTCGCGATGCTGAGAACGCCGTCACCGAAGGGCGAGTTGTTCGTGTCGTCGTTCCAGTTTCCAACCTGGATCAGATAGGTGTCGCCTGCGAGGAGGCCGGGAATCGTCAGTTCACTGAGCAAGCTGCCCCCGAAGTCATCGTTCGACGCGACACAGGTTGCGCTGCAGTCGGCACCGAAGTGCACACTGAGACGTGTATCCGTGATCACGGGGGAACTCATCGTGTCGAAGAGGTAGTCGCCGTTGCACGGCACGGTGAAGGCCCAGAAGACGTCCTGGGTCGCTTGACCCAGACCCGAGTTCTGGATGTTGAGCGGGCTCATGCAGTTGCCCGGGTCTCCACCGTCGAATCCGCTTGTCGTCGCGGACTCGTTGTTGAAGGCGTAGGCGCCCTCGGCACCGATGGCCAGAGGCGTCGAGCAATCGTTGTTCGCCGGGGGGGGCGGAGCGATCGTCACGTTCAGGACTCCGGGACCCTCGACGTCGGCCGTGAAGGCTCCGACCTGGATCAGCATGGTGTCGCCCGCCGACAGGCCGGGGACGCTGACACGGCTTTGCAAACCACAGAAGTTGTCGTTCTCCGCGACGCAGGTCGCCAAGCAATCCGTGCCCGAGTAGACCGCGATACGCGTGTCGTACGTCACGCCACACGTGTCGAACCGGAAGTCGCCGGCCGCAGCCGCCGTCCACACGAAGAAGACGTCGTCCTCGACGATGCCCGTGACGCAGCCAGCTGCCGCGCCGGTGAAGTTCGAGGTCGAGGCCGACGTCGTGTCGTACGCGAAGCTGCCGAGTCCGCCGATGGCGGTCGGGGTGGCGCACGTGTCGTTGGCCGGCGGGGGCGGAGGCACGGTGACGTTGAGCGTTCCCACGCCAGGCGCCGGCGGGTTGTTGTCCCACTCGCCGATCTGGACCAGGTAGACGCTGCCGGCGAGGATGCCGTAGACGGTCACTTGGGATTCACCGTTGATCGCGCACAGACCGTTGTCGTTGCCCTCGATGCACGTCGCCGAGCAGTCGCCGCCCACGTGGACGTTCATGGAGGTGTCGAACGGGGATCCACATGTGTCGAAGCGGATGTCCCCACTCGCAGCGGCGGTCCAGGCGAAGAAGACGTCGCGGTGGGGAGCCGTTCCGTTGATGGCGGGTCCGCAGATGGTCGGATCGCCTCCGACGAAGTTGGAGGTCAAGGCCGTCGTCGTGTCGAAACCGAACGACCCGACGCCGCTGATCGCGGTCGGGGTCGCACAGGTGTCGTTGCCCGGACGGGCAACGGCCGGGACCGACACGTTCAAGGCGCCGGGACCACCGGCCAAGCTGCCAGGCGCCCAGTTGCCGACCTGAACCAGGTACACGTCGCCGGCAATGACGCCGGTGAGGGCGATCTCGCTCTCGCCGAGCGTCGCGCAGCCACCTTCGTCGTTGTTGGCCAGGCAGGTTGCCGTGCAGTCGCCACCGACGTGGATGTTCATGTCCGTATCCGCACCCTCGCCGCAGTTGTCGAAGATGAAGATGCCACTGGCCAGGGCGGTCCAGGCGAAGAACACATCACGATCGGGCGGGACGTTGCCGTTCGCCGAGGCGCAGAGGATCGCGTTGCCCCCGTCGAAGCCACTCCCGACCGCGGCCGTGCGGTCGAAGGGGAAACTGCCCACACCGCTGATGACGTCCGGGGTCGCGCAGGTGTCGTTGGTCGGGGGCGGCGGAGGGACCGAGACGTTCAACGAACCCAAGGCCACGGTCGTCGAGGAATCGTCCCAGTCGCCGATCTGGATCAAGTAGGTCTGGCCCGAGGTGATGCCGGGGACGGTCACCTCGCTCTCACCGCCGAAGCAGTTCGGACTGCCATCGGCAGCCGCGACGCAAACGGCCGTGCAGTCGGCACCGAGGTGTACGTTCATCTGCGTGTCGTTGCCCGACCCACAGTTGTCGAAGATGTGCGTGCCGCTGGCGAGCGCGGTCCACGCGAAGAAGACGTCGCGGTAAGGGGGCAGGCCACCCTCCGCTCCGGCACACGTGATGGGGTCCGAGCCGTCGAACCCGCTGGACGTCGAACTCGTGCGGTCGTACGCGAAAGAACCGAGGCCACTGATGACATCGGGCGTGCTGCAGACGTCGTTGGTGGGCGGGGGCCCGGGGACCACGATGGTCAGGATGCCGGGACCGTTGGTGCCCGAACCGACTCCGCTCCACCCACCGACTTGAATCAGGTAGTCGGTCGCAGCGGTGCCGGCGAAGTTGATCGAACTTTGGTTGCCGCAGGCCTGGTCGTTGTAGTCCAGGCACGTGGCGGCACAGTTCGCTCCCAGGTGCACGGAGAGTTGCGTGTCGTACGTAGCTCCTCCGCAGGTCGTTACGGTGAACGCTCCGGTGACCGTGGGCGTGAAGACCCAGAAGAGATCACTCTCGAACGGGTTGCCGTTGGGCGAACAGGGTGCCACACCATTGCCGTCGAAGCCGCTGTCCGTCGCGAGCGATGAATCGTACGGATAGACTCCGGCGGTGGTGATCGGCGTGGGAATGCTGCAGTCGTCGCCACCTTGGGCGGCTGCCAAGGTCGGCAGGGTCAGCAGGAGTGCCCCAGCGCTCAGGGCGCGCATTTGAGATTGCATGATGCGGTTCGAAGGGAGTGAGTGAGTTCGCTCGCCGGCGTCGGGCCGGTTGGCGAAGTATGGAGAAGTCACACAAGGTCCCCACGAACGGAGGCCGAGCGCGATGTTGTTCAGACTAGGTCTGTTCCCGAGGACTCGACAGTCTGGAGTTCCAAATCGAGACCAGGGCCTCATGCAGGTGCCCCCAACGCGAAGAGGGCGCCTCCTGGGAGGCGCCCTCTTCAACCGGGTCGCCTATGAGAGGCCACCGCAACGTGGTGTCGATCCTAGAACTGAACCTGCAGCACGTTCGAGAAGTTGGCCGAGCTGCCCGGGTTCGGGAACGGGCCCACCTGGTCGCGGTACCAGCACTGGAAGAAGTACGTGTCGCCGATGGAGATCAACTGGCCCGACGGCGCGAAAGGAAGTTCCGACGGCACGTTGAAGCCGTTCTGGCTCGCGCCCATTCCGTTGCCAACGATGCTCAACAGAACACCGTTGGCGTCGAACTGCGCCAAGGAATTGAGCTCGGGGTTGGCCTGGTTCGTCGCGACGTTGGGGTTGTAGCGACCGGCCGGCAGATCCAGGCACAGCGTGCCGTTGAAGATGTTCAACGAAGCGTTCGCGGTCGAGGACACCATGAAGAAACCGAACTCGGCGGGCGGGCCTCCGGTGCACTCCAGGTGCAGGCCGCTGCCGAACGCGTTGCCCAACGTCGAGCCCGACAACGTCGCCGTGCCACCCAAGTAGTGGGGCATCGGCGGGTCGCAGACGATGCTGGTCGAACTCGTCGGGCAAACACCCAGGCTGTTGATGTTGAGCAATCCATCTCCAGGCACGTTGCCATCGAAGTACGTGCCGACCTGGATCAAGAACTGGTCCCCAGCGGTGACGCCAGCCAGCATGACCATGGAGAGCAGGCCCGTTCCATCGTCGTCATCACCCTGATAGCAGAGCGCTCCGCAATCGACACCTGAGTGGATGTTGATCTTGGTGTCGGAGATGCCGGTCGTGCCTTCCGTATCGATCTGGAAGCTGCCGCTGCAAGGGGCGGTCCACACGTAGAACATGTCGCGGGCGATCTGCTGCTCGAGGCCGGTCTGCGAGTCGTGCGGGAAGCACGGGTGGATGCCGTTCGAGGCGAACTCACCGCCGTTGAACCCCGTCGTCGTGGCGCCGGAGTTGTTGAACAGGAATGTGCCCAGGCCTGCGATCGGCTCGGGTGTGGCGCACGTGTCGTTGGCGGGCGGCGGCGGAGCGAGGACCACGTTCAGCGTGCCTACGGCTGTACCGAACTGGTTGGTCGCCCAGTCGGAGACCTGGACCAGGTAGGTCTGGCCGGACACGACGCCGGGCAGGGATACCGTGGACTCGCCGGTGTTGCAGTTCAATCCACCGTCCGCGGCCACGATGCAAGCTGCCGCACAGTCCGCACCGAGGTGGACGTTCATGACCGTGTCGTTGCCTTCGCCACAGTTGTCGAGGATGTAGTTGCCGCTCGCCGTCGCGGTCCAAGCGATGAAGACGTCACGTCCACCCGGCCCAGCTTGCGCGATGCCGCAAGTCAGCGGATCACCGCCGTCGAACCCGCTGGTCGTCGCATCGGTTCGATCGTAGGCGAAGGATCCCAGCCCGGAAGCCGCCGTCGGCGTCGCGCAGGTGTCGTTCGCGGGGGGCGGCCCTGCGATGGTGACGGTCAAGGAGCCGGGTCCCTCGGTGCCGGATCCGACGTTGCTCCAACCGCCGACCTGGATCAGGTAGCTCGTCGCTGCAACCCCGTTGACGACGACGGTGCTCTGGTTGCCACAGTCCTGGTCGTTGTAGTCCAAGCAGAAGGCGGTGCAATCCGCGCCGACGTGGACCGAGATCTGGGTGTCGTAGGTCGCGCCACCGCAGGTGGAGACCCCGAACGTTCCGTTCCCGGCGGGGGTGTACACCCAGAACAGGTCGCTCTCGAACGGGTTGCCATTCGGCGCACAAGGGGCGCCACCGTTGCCATCGAAGCCACTCGACGAAGCGCCCGTGGAGTCGTAGGGATAGACGCCTGCGGCCGTGATGACGGTGGGGACGTTGCAGTCGTCACCGCCTTGAGCTGAGGCCAGAGTGGGCAGGGCGAGCAGGAGTGCTCCTGCACTCAAGGTGCGTGATTGAAGTTGCATGGTGCGATGCGAAGGGAGAAGGTCGTTGCGCCGCAGAGTGCTCTGTGTTGCAGAGTGCTCTGTGTCGCAAGAAGCAGGACGAAGCGAGTCGGCGCGAAGTTCCCGCAAGGAGTTCGGGCCGACCAAATGCCAGCCTAGGCGGATTCACCCGGTCGTGACAGGTCCCTTGGTCAAAACGAGACGTGCGGGTGGATCGCACCCCGTTCCACGCGAAGAGGGCGCCTCGTACGAGATGCCCTCTTCGATCGGTTCGCCTTCGGGAAGGCCACCGCAACGTGGTGTCGAATCTAGAACTGAACTTGCAGCACGTTCGAGAAGTTGGCCGAGCTGCCCGGGTTCGGGAACGGCCCGACCTGGTCGCGGTACCAGCACTGGAAGAAGTACGTGTCACCCACCGAGATCAGCTGGCCCGCCGGAGCGAAGGGCAGTTCCGACGGCACGTTGAAGCCGTTCTGGGCCACACCCATGCCGTTGCCGACGATGCTCACCAGCACGCCGCTCGAGTCGAACTGCGCCAACGAGTTGAGCTCGGGGTTGGCCTGGTTCGTCGCGACGTTCGGGTTGTAGCGACCGGCCGGCAGGTCCAGGCACAGCGTGCCGTTGAAGATGTTCAGGTTGGCGTTCGCGGTCGAGGACACCATGAAGAAGCCGAACTCGGCGGGCGGGCCACCGGTGCACTCCAGGTGCAGGCCGCTGCCGAACGCGTTGCCCAAGGTCGAGCCGGACAGCGTCGCCGCGCCACCCAGGTAATGCGGCATCGGCGGGTCGCAGACGATGCTGGTGTTGCTGGGCGCGCAGCCTGCGCCGATGCTGTTGATGTTGAGGACGCCATCACCGGGGACGGTGGTCGCCTGATACATCCCGACCTGGATCAGGAACTGATCCCCGGCGGTGACGCCAGCGAGCAGGACCAGGGACAGGAGGCCCGTGCCATCGTCGTCATCACCCTGGTAGCAGACCGCGTTGCAGTCCGATCCGAGGTGGATGTTGACCTTGGTGTCGGTGATGCCGGAGGTGCCTTCCGTGTCGATCTGGAAGTCACCGCTGCAGGGCGCGGTCCAGGTGAAGAACAGGTCTCCTGCGATCTGCTGCTCGAGGCCGGTCTGGGTGTCGTGCGGGAAGCACGGGTGCACCCCGTTGGAGGCGAACTCGCCTCCGTTGAAACCGGACGCTGTGGCGATCGTGTTGTTGAACGAGAAGGAGCCCAGACCGACGAGCGGGTCCGGGATCGAGCAGTCGTCGTTCGTCCCCGGGGGCGCCGGCGGGGGCGGCACGAAGATGTCGAGCGTGGAGGGCCCGCCTCCTGCCGCGTACGAACCCGCCTGGATCAGCACCTGCGTGCCCGGAGCGAGGGCGGCCAGTGTGATGCTGCTCTGCAAGCCGCAACTGTCGTCGTTGTTCGCCAGGCAGACCGCGCTGCAGTCCGATCCTTGCGAGACCTGAAGTTGGGTGTCGTACGAGGCCGTACAGGTGCTGAACACCACGGAGTTCGCGACCGGGCCGCTGGTCCAGACCCAGAACACGTCCTCGTTCATCGTCGCCTCACAGGGCGCTCCACCGAAGTCGAGCCCGGAGGCGGTGTTGATCGAGGTGTCGTAGGCGAAGGAGCCCGTACCCGAGATGGCCGTCGGGGCAGCACAGTCGTCGGTCTGTGCCGAAGCCAGACCAGGGAGCGACACGGCGAGGGCGCCCACGAAGAGGCGCATGGTGTTGGTGTTCATCGAGCGATTCGAAGGGAAGCGTGAGTCCGGGTCCTTTGGCTCGAAGGTGAGCGTCGTGAACCGAGTTCAAGAATGGAGAAGCGTGCGTCGGATTCGCGGCTGCGACCAGCAGGGCTGGGCGGTGCGAATCGTCCTGGTAGTAGAATAGACGGGCGCATCACCAGAACGGTTCCCTGGGAGGCACAAGTCCCCAAGGCGAAACAGGTTGTCTCAAGACGAGTCCGTGGCGCGCATGCTGCTCGCACGCAGTCGTCTACGCATCGGACCGTTTCGAATGCGGAGGGTGCGCGGTGCGAGCTCTGGGCACGGGCACGGGCACGGACTGGACCCGGGTACTTCAGGGGAACGGCACCATCGCGACGTTCGAGAAGTTCGCCGAGCTACCCGGGTTGGGCAAGGGCGGGACCTGGTCCCGGAACCAGCATTGGAAGTACCAGGTGGAACCCGAGAGGATCGTCTGGCCGGCCGGCGCGAATGGGAGCTGACCCGGAACGTCGAACCCGCTGCCTGTCGCCGACGTGCCGACGATGTTCTGCAGCACGCCGCTCCCGTCGAAGACGCCCAACGAATTCAAGGAGGGCAGCCCCTGGTTCGTGGCGACCTGGGGGTTGTACCTGCCCTGCGGACTGTCGAGGCACAGCACGCCGTTGAAGATGTTCAAAGTCGTCGTCGAGCTCGACGACACCAGGAAGAAGCCGAACTCGCCCGCAGGACCGTCCGTGCATTCCAGGTGCAGCCCGCTCGGCGTCGCAGCACCGAGGGTCGATGCCGCCAGCGTCGCCGTTCCACCCAGATGGTGAGGGTTCGCCGGGTCGCACAGGAGCACGATGGCCGACGGCGCACACGGCAGGCTGACCCGCGAGATCGAGAACGAGCTGCTGGTCAGGACGCCGTTCCCCCAAGTCCCGACCTGCATCAGGTACGTCGCCCCGGCGTTGGCCGTGAACACGAGTTCTGCGGCGACCGTCCCCGAGCAGAGCCCCGCGTTGGCCCCGGCCAAACAGGTCGCGGAGCAGTCGCTGCCGACGTGGACGTTCAGCACCGAGTCGAAGGGCTGTCCGCAGGTCGTGAACCGGTAGCTCCCCGTGCACGCCGGCGTCCAGGTGTAGAAGAGGTCCTCGTACGGCGCCGCGTTCAAACTGGCCTGGCCACACACGACGCCGTCGCCGCCCACGAAGCCCGAATCCGTGGCATCGAAGCTGGAGTAGGCGAACGTGCCCTCGCCCGCGATCGGCGTCGGCGTGGCGCAATCATCGTTCGACGGGGGGATGGGAGCCACTCCTATATTGAGAGTGCCTGTCACCGTGGCGCCGACCAGGCTCGCGGTGCCGACCTGGATCAGGATCGGATCGCCGGCCAGCAGTCCCGTCGCGACGATGCGCGATTCGAAGTTGCCGCCCCCGTTGTCGTCGTGGGCCAGACACACGGCCGAGCAGGCCGTCCCGCTGTGCAACGCCAGTTCGGTGTCGGCCACCGACCCGATCGTGGTGAACATGTAGTCCCCGTCGGCCGGGACGGTCCACTGGAAGAACACGTCTCCCGCGACGAGACCGGGTGCGGTCGCCGGGCAGGGTCCCATGCCGGCATTGAAGTTCGACGTCGTCGCTGCGAAGTTGCTCCAGACGGTCGTGCCGACCCCCGCGATCGCGGTCGCTGTGGAGCAGTCGTCGTTCGCGGGCGGAGGGGCCGCCACCGAGACGTTGAGGATTCCGATCGCGCTGCTCGTGGGGTCGTCCTCCCAATCCCCCAACTGGATCTGCAGGACGTCGCCCACGTTGATGCCCGTGACCGTCACCGCGCTCTCGCTGAAGGTCGCGCAAGGTCCGATGCTGTTGCTGTCGAGGCACACGGCACCACAGCCCGACCCGAGGTGGATGTTCAGGATCGTGTTGTTCTGCGAGCCGCAGTTGTCGATCGTGAAGTTGCCGGCAGCCGTCGCGGTCCAGGACCAGAAGACGTCGCGCGTGATGAACGTCGTGCTCTCGTTCTGCGCGCAGAGCAGCGGATTGCCCCCGTCGAACATCGAGGTGCCGGCCCAGGTGCGGTCGTAGGGGAAGGAACCCGTGCCCGCGATCGAGGTCGCCGTCGAACAGGTGTCGTTGGCCGGCGGCGTAGGCGGCACCCAGAACCCGATCTCCAGAATGCCCGGGCCCGCGAAACTCGGGAGCCACTCGCCCACTTGGATCAAATACGTGTCGCCGGCCGTGACCCCGTTCAGGACGACGCGCGCTTCCGGGTCGATCCCCACGCCGTCGTCGTTGTTCGCGGCGCAGGTCGCCGTACAGCCGACACCGGCGTGCATGCTGATCAGCGGATTGGCCGTTCCTCCGGCCGTGGCGAAGAAGAAATCTCCACCGACGGCCGCGGTCCAGTCGAAGAAGGCGTCGACCCTCAGGTCCGTTCCTCCGCTCGTCGCGCACAACACCGGATCGCCACCATCGAACCCGGAGGTCGTGGCGAACGTCGTGTCGTACGGATACAGACCGCTTCCCGAGATCATCGTCGCGGTCGAACACAGGTCGTTGACCGGCGGCGCGGCCGGCAAGGAGATGTCGACCGAACCCGCACCCGTGGTCCCCGGCGTGAACGCGCCGACTTGGATGAGGTACGTGTCCCCGGCATTCAGGCCGGCCAGCGCGATCTCGCTGCGCGCGCCACACGAGTTGTCGTCATTCGCGACGCAGATGGCGGAGCAATCCGATCCGAGCGAGATCTGCAATTGCGTGTCGTAGGTCGCGGTGCACAGCGAGAACGTTGTGTCCCCAGCGACCGCCGACGTCCACGCGAAGAACACGTCGATGTTCATCGTCGTCTCGCAAGGCGCTCCGCCGAAATCCAACCCCGACGCCGTGCTGATCGTCGTGTCGTAGGGGAAGATCCCCGCGCCCAGGATGGCCTGGGGTGTTGCACAACCGTCGGATCCTTGGCCGAGCGCGTTGCCGGTTGTTGCGCAAGCGAGGACCCCGGCGACTCCGAGGTGGATCCAGCGGTAGGGCGATGTGAGTGTGATGAGATTCACGTGCGAAGAGTCGTAGGCGGGGGAAGGCTGCGGCTCGAGGGGGCCACAGCTCGCGCCTCCATCCTGCACCGATCCACTCCAATGCGAAACCTCGCCTTGTCCGCGGGGGCGGAGGAGCGCGCCCTTCACCCCGTCGGCAACAGCCCGGACACTCTCGGGGGTCCTTCCGCACGCGCTCCGGGTCACGCCATTCGTCCCGGTCCTCACTCGATCGTACGGCTCCGCTCGGAGCCTCTTCGAGAATGCAATGGAGTCGAGTGCCGCACGAACGAGAGCGGGGGCGCCACCCCGAT
>TARA_R110002072_G_scaffold185165_12_pt1 | contig 11353 bp, 7 predicted proteins | sample TARA_R110002072 | Tara Oceans TARA_R110002072 (sample SAMEA4397118) | marine metagenome | biome: Polar Biome; feature: [SRF] surface water layer (ENVO:00010504); material: water (ENVO:00002006), including particulate matter (ENVO:01000060) such as... | depth 5 m | reverse complement strand
TTGGTCGACCGCGGTCTGGTGCGCGTGACCGGCCGAGCCGATGTCCCCGGCCATCCGCTCCAGTACGGCACGACGCCGGACTTCTTGGATCGCTTCGGCCTCCAGGGGCTCGAGCAGTTGCCGCGCGACAACGAACTCGCCCGCGACGAGTAGTTCGCGGAGCGTGGGCAGGCTCCCGCGCCACGGAACTTGGCTTCTGGACCCCGGGCAAGACGGTCCGTTCGGCGCAGGATCCTCGAGCAGGGCCCGACCCTGCGCAGGAGCGGTCCGGTTCCGCGTCCATCGGAAGTCGAATCCCACCCCTGGGCCCTCGAGCGGGTGCCTCGATCGGGTCCAGGAAGCGGTTCAGCCCGGACTCACGCCGGTCGATCGGAAGGGTGCGCCCTCCGCCGCCCTGAGCGAGATCCCGGCGAACCGCGCCCGAATCCGAGGGCTCCATGCCCCTTTTCGGTCCCGGATCCCGAGGGAGTGGCGGCTCGCGGTTGCTCACCCCGCGGCACTCCCCGTAAACTCCTTGCCCTCCAAAATCGGACCGCATGCCGCGGTTCCGGAGCCTCCCGCATGTCCACCCCTTCGACGCAGGGCGCCCAGCCCACCCCCGAGCACGCCGCCCACGACGACGATTTCATCGTCGCCCCCCCGGGTCGCAGCAAGGCCTTCTACATCTTCGTGCTGGCCCTCATGGTCTTCGTGCTGATCATCTTCAGCATCGGTGACCTCGCCCAGTACGTGCTGGGTGGGGGTGGTGCCGACCAGGCCGCCATCGAGGTGACCTGGATCGATCCGATCACCAAGAAGAAGCACGAGGTCAACGGCAAGGACTACCGCGAAGCCAAGCTCGATCTCGATTGCTGCATGGGGCTGAACATCTGGACTCCCCTGTCGGCGTTCGCCGAGGACGATGATCCCAACCGTGGCATCGGCTTCGAACCCGAGGACGTCGTTCTGCTCCTCACCCTCGAGCAGTTGGCGATCGAAACCGGCATCGAGGTCTCGAACCGGGAGTTCAGCGATCGCTTGTCCCTGTTCGTGACCGACGCCGACCTCGAGAACATCGGCAACCGCTTCCGTCGCAACAAGACCAAGACCGCTGCGGGCATCCGCCGCGTGATGCGCGCCGCCAACATGCGCACCGCTATCCTGCAGGCCGCCAACATGTTCGCCGACCCCGCGGCCGTCGAAGCCGCGTGGAAGGAAGCCAACCCCGAGTACCGCTTCGAGTACATCGAGACCAAGATCTCGGACTGGGAAGAGGTCGCCAAGGAATCCGCACCGCCCGACGCCGACCTGAAGGCCTGGTACGACGGACTCCAGGAGTTCCAGAAGCGCCAGTTCTACAGCGACGCGATGATGCAGGTCGCGCTCGCGTACGTGCCGATGCCTGCGGGCGCGGACTCGACCTTCGACGCCACGGCGTTGCTCGCGAAGTATCCGAAGCCCGACGCGGTCGACCTGGCCGCCAGCCAGGAGCTCTACTACAACCTCTCGCGCGCCACGCGTTTCGTGATCGAGCCCGATCCGCCGTACGACCCCGAGTCCGGGGACCCCGCGCCGCCGCTCGAGTTCCAAGCGCTCGAGGACGTGCGCGAAACGGTGAACGCCGAGGCCGCGATCTACAACGCGCTGGGCGAGTTCCTCAAGGACGTGCGCACGCGGGAAGCCGACGTGGACGCTCCGGACGTCGATTGGGTCGCGGAAGCCACCGCGCTCGGCCTCACCGTCGAGCAGCCGACGGCGTCGCTCTCCACCGAGCAGATCGTCGAGAACGAGACCTGGGGTGGACAAGCGCTCGCTTCGCGACTCTCGTTCTCGCCCAAGAACAGCATGATCCCGAACGTGCAGGTCCACAAAGGCGCCCTCGTCATCGCGCGCCTGCTCGACCGCGTGGATCCCGCGCCCCAGGACATGTTCCTGATCAAGGACGAGGTCGTCGACGCCTGGGCCAAGGAAGAGGCGCGTCGCCTCGCCGTCCAGCGTTTCAACGTCCTGCGCGACATGTGTGCCGACCGCCCCTTGGACGACAACGGAACCATGATCGCCGAGGCCGCGTGGTCGCCCGTCGTCGACTCCGAGACGTTGCGTGAGCAGGCCGACATCTTCAGCATGACCGTCACCGACCGCGCGTGGCGTGGCCGTCGACCCATCGCACCTGACGACGCGACGGACCTGGACACGATCTTGGCCGAACAGCCGACGATGTTCGATCTCGAGCCCGGCATGTTGCCGCAACCCGGCATCAACCGCGCGGGCACGCACGCCTACTTGATCCACCTCGTCGAGACGCGCGAGGCGCCGCTCGATCAAATGCTGCCGGTCGAGTTGCTCAACGGTCGCCGGACGGAACTCAACACCGAAGCCGTGGCCCTGATGCGTGACGTGCTCCACCCGCGTTCCGAGTGGTTCCAGGCCAAGTTCCAGCTCAACGTTCCGAGCTGGGACGAAGAGGCGGAAGAGGAGCCGGCCGGCGCAGGATCCCCGACGGATGGGGACGAGGCGACGGATTCGAACGACCCGCCCGCGGGCGGCTGATCGTCGGACGGTTCGGCGCGTCCTCCTCGTCAAGCGCGGGAGTCGCGGCGAGCGGGCGACGTGCGATGGCGGCCAGGGAATGGCCCGGCCACAGATCGAAGCGCGCCACCCAGCGCGCTTCGAGTCCATACAGGCTCGCCAACAGCGCGTGCACCCAGCGCGGAGGGTCGACGGACAGGTTCGTGCGCCCCTCGGGACGCAGGCCGACGCGCTCGGCCCACCCGAGCGCCAGGACGAGCGGCGCGATGAGCGGGAAGAGCAGCACGTTGCTCCAGGCGACGCGCTCCGCGGTCAAGCCAGCGCCGCGCAAGGTGCGTCGCAACTCCGCGCGCGTGTAGCGTCGATGATGGCCGGCGACGCGATCGTTCTCGGCGAAGAGCCAGGGATGGGCGGGCACGTGCACCAAGAGAGCGCCGCCAGGTTTCAGCACGCGCCAGGCTTCGCGGGCCGCGGCCTGCGGGTCTTTGAGGTGCTCGAGCACGTCGAACATCGTGACGAGGTCGAAGGCGGCGTCCGCGAACGGCAGGCGTTCGGCGGATCCGGACAGGACGCCCCCGGGTCCGACCTGGCCCGCTGGGCCGTCCACTCGTGTACGGGCACGTCGGCACGCGTCCAGGTCCCACTCGATCGCGGTCGGTTCGACACCGGTCGACCTCAGCAGGTCCAGGAACCCGCCCGAACCCGAGCCGATGTCCAGGATCGCCTCGGGTTGCGCGTCCCGCAGCGCATGTCGCACTAGCGCGCCGCAGACCGCTCGCCGCCCGCGGAACCACCAATGGTTCCGTTCGAGCGAGACGAACTGTTCGTGCGCGAGGGCGTCCATGCGATCGTCGGGTGCGAACTCAGGCGGGTTCGATCGGCTCGGCCACGACGATCCACTCGTCGCAAGGATTGACGTAGAAGAGCGGGTTGCCCAAGCGCAACAACGGGCTCAGGAGTCGCGGCATCCAGGGCGCGACCCGCGCGGACCGCTCGATCAGGAAACTGAGCCGCACCGACTTGCCTGCGCCGCGCCGCGTCCACAACAACGCACGCAGTCCGGCTGCGGCCAGGGCTTGCTCGAGCGTGCTCTTGTCGAAGTGCATCAGATGCTCGACGTGTTTGTAGTGGTGCCAACGACGACCGAGCAGCCTGGCGAAACGGCTGCCCACGTCCTGGGTCTCGACCACGACGCGGCCCCCGGGCGCCAGCAGTTCGCCCGCTTGGCGCAACGCGCCGACGGGGTCGGGCAGGTGTTCCAACACGTCCCACATCGTCACGAGGTCGAAGTGGGTCGGCCAACCGTCCGGCCGCACGGCCGACGCGGTGCCCAGGTCCTTGCGGATCACGCGATGCGCGCCGATCCGGTCGATCGCGCGCGTATGTGCGGCGAGGCTCGGCTCCAAACCATAGGGGGAGAGCCCTTGGTTGCGGGCGTGGTTCAGGAAGCCGCCGTTCGCGCAACCGACGTCCAGGACGCTGCCGCTCGCGGGCCACCACTCGGCCAGCGCCTTCCAGCGCCGCGACCAGGTCCGGCGTGCGGCTTTTTCGTCGGTCAGGTAGTCGGCGTAGCCACGATCCCGCGGCGCTTCCGAGCGCCAGTACGTGGCGTTGTACACGGTGTCGATCAGCCAATCGTCCGGGATGCGCGGGCTGACGTAGACGAGCTCGCACTCGATGCAGCGCCAGACCTTGTAGGGCGCGTCCTGGAACACTTCACGACGTCGGGCCGCGCCACACAGAGCGCAGGCGACTTCGACCAGTTCAGGTGTGGCTTGGCTCATCCGAACCACCTCGTGTCGGTGGCGATGGCATCGGCCGTTCGCGCGGGAATCGGAGCGCTCGGTTCGAGCAGGGCGCGGGCCACCTTGCGGCCCATCAGGATCGAGTGGTCCATGTTGTTGTAGCGGAAGAGGCCTTGGCGACCGGTCGTGCTCAGGTTCTCGAAGCGCCGCAGTGCGTGACGCAGGGCTTGTAGATGTTTGCGGTAGCCGACCTCGTAGACCGGATATCCATGGCGTACGCGGCGCACGGCGAGCGGCTGGGCTTCACCGGGTTGCAGCAATCCGATCGACTCCAGGTCGCGCGCGGCCAACGCCGCAGCCGCGTCGCGATCCAGGCTCCAGACGCCGTCCCCGGGACGGCAGGTGATCTCGCAGCAGAGCGCGGTCGCGTCGCCGGGCGCCATGTCGTCCGAGAAGTTCTTGGGCTCCGAGATGCGATTCACCGCGAGGTGGCGCTCGGGCAGGTAGATCCAATGATCGGGCGTGACCGAGGGGCGCTGGACCTGCACGTAGGCGAACAGGATGCCCAGGTGGCGCAGTCGCGCGGCGCTGGCACGTTCGGACGCGGGACCCAGGGGATCGATCCAGGTGACGAGGTTCGACAACGGTGCCGTGTTCAGGATGCGATCCGCGGCCCAGGTCTCGCGCGAGCCGTTGCGGTCGGCGACGACACGCTGAATGCGCTTGCCGTCGTGCTCCAGTCCGCGCACGCGCGCGCCGAGCACGATCTCACCGCCGGCCGCTTCGATGCGCCGCGCGTAGGCCTGGGACAACGCGCCGATCCCGCCGGTGCGCGGGTAGTGGAAGCTGGCCGCGTTGCTGCGCGCGTCCTCGGACTCGGGTCGCAGGGACGAGACGAAGGCGTCCCAGAGCGAGCGTTGCGCGATGCGTTGGCTGGCCCAATCCGCGCTGAGCGACGAGGCCGGCATGTTCCAGGCCTTCTCGGTGTACGCGCCGAAGAACAACTCGTAGAGCGTGCGTCCGAAACGGCGCGTGACCCAGGCCTCGAAGTTCTCGTCCTTGCCGGGATGCAGTCGATCGGAGGCGCGTGCTTTCAGGTAGTCGTAGCCCGACTTCAGGAGCAAGCGCGGCGGAAGGTTGCGCACGACGTTGCCGAAGCGCAGCGGGTAGTCGAACCAACGTCCCTCGAGGTGGATGCGGCTCTTGCGTTCGCGCTGGACGAGGTTGCCCTCGAGCAGTTCGAAGAGGTGTTCCTCGAGCCCGCGGTCGCGCGTGAACAGTCGGTGCGGCCCGTGGTCGAAGGTGAAGTCCCCGGCGCGGAAGCTGCGCGCCAGTCCGCCGACCTCGCCGCTGGCTTCGAGCACGGTGACGCGTTCGCCGGCGCGCGCGAGCACGTCAGCGGCAGCGAGACCGGCGAGGCCGGCGCCCAGAACGAGGACAGCCATGGTGGAGGGGGGGATCGGGTCGCGGACGACCTCATCTCCATCACCGGTGCCGCTGGGGGCTCCAGGGTGCCCTGGGAGGGTCCAGGAGCGGGCATGGTGGATGAGGTTCGGCGCCCGGGGAGGACGCCGATTCCCTCATCGACCGGACGCTAGGTTCGCTTGAGGGTCCGGAAGGTGACCCGGAACACCGTGCCCCCGCCCTCGCGGTCCAGCAGCTGGACCTGGGCCTTCATGACCCGCGCGTACTGCTCGACCAGGTGCAGACCGAGGCCGGTGCCCTGGGCGGTGCGGGTCTGTTCGCTGCCGGGGCGGTAGAACGCCTCGAACACGCGCTTGCGCTCGGCCGGTTCGATCCCAGGGCCGCGGTCCAGGACCTCGAGCAGGACCTGTCCGTCCGCGACCCGCGAGCGTACCAGGATCGGCTCGAGCGGTTCCTTGGAGTGGTCCACCGGGGCGTACTTCAACGCGTTCTCGACGAGGTTCTGCAACACGGCGTGAATACCGATCGTGGTCAACCAGACCTGGGGCAGGTCGTCCGCCAGGTCGAACTGCACATCGGGTTCGTCCTCGAGCCCCAGGTCGTGCCGTTGCGCGAGGAGGTGCGCATTGAGATCGCCCGGTTCGGGCTTGGGCGGCGCGGAGTTCAAGCGACGCTTGTCGATGACGCGATCGACGAGCGCGCCGAGTCGGTGCGTCTCCTTGACGATGCGACTCAGGTATTCCTCCTGGCGTTCCTGGCTGGAGACCCATCCGTCGCGCAGCATCTCGCCGTACATGCGCACGGCCGCGATGGGGGTGCGCAGTTCGTGCGTGACGGCGGCGACGAAGTTCTCGGTGCGCCGCGCTTGTTCTTGGGACTGGCGCAAGCTGCTCAACAACAATTGCAGTCCGAGTGCGAGCGAGACGATCATCGCGCCCGCCACGCCGAAGAACCAGAGCGTCTGCACGCGGAAGGCGTCCTCGAGCTTCTGCACGTTCGTCGCGACGATCCGTCGGCTGCGCGCGCGATCGATCCCGCTGGCGCTGACGACATCGACGTCGCTCAGGAAGTCCAGCGGAGCCGTCTCCCACGACTCGCCCGCGACCTTGACGATCTCGTTCTCGGTGTAGGCACCGTAGCCGCGCGGCAGGATCTGCTCGGCGGTCCGCTTGGGCAACGCGTCGAAGAAGTAGTCCACGTCCAGCACGACGCCCTGGCCCCAGTACTGGTGGTAGAGGAACCGATCGAGGTGCTCGGGGTAGCTCGGCCGGTGCATGCGCCTGCCCGTGATCTTGGGCACGAAGTAGCGGCGGAACGCGATGAGCTGCAACGTTCCATGGGCATCCCGTTGCAGGTGCAGGCGCATGGGGGAGATGTAGGCCCCGACGTGGGAGCCGACCGCCAGTTGCTCGCAGGCGATGCGCATGCAATCCACGGAGCAGCCGTTGTTCCGGCTGGAGCGGCGACTGTCGTGCATGTTCATGGCCATCTCGACGATCTCGATCTGCTCCTGCGTCCAGTCCTTGTCCGCATCGCCGAAGCGGGCACCCGCTTCCGCGAGTGCGAGGAAGAAGGCCACGTCGTCGAACAGGTCGTTGAAGATCGTCTCGCGCACGATGTTGCCGATCTCGCGTCGACGGGACAGGCGCCCGACCGGCACCGGATCGCCTTCCTGCCGGTGCCCCTGCGTTCCGACGAACGCTTCGACCTTGGCGTCCTCGTTCTCGAACATGTCGAACCGGAACCAACCCAGGACTCCGGTGGGGAGCGGCCCGGACTCGAGTGCCGTGTCGACGTAGACGTCGTCCGTACTCGCCCCCGACTGCCAGCGATCCCGTTGGTACTCGAAGATGTCACGCTGGCTCTCGCGCTCGAGCACCGAGAGGATCTCGCTGCGGATCGCACGCTCCAGGCGGAGCGCGGCGTCCTCGGTCGAGAACGGGACGTCTTCGAGTTGGCGGTGCCGTTCCTCGTCGAGCTGATACCAGAGCAGGGACCCGAAGGCCACCGCCGGAAGGACCAGCAGGACGGCGTACAGGACGAGTGCCGTGCGATGTGAGTTCAGTCGAGCCATGTTGCGGGGCGCCGCCCGATGGGGCGGCGCCGCCTGATCGAAGCGTCAATCGTGCCAGCGATAGCCCTTGCCGCGCACGGTCTGGATGAGCGTGGGGTTGGCCGGATCGGGCTCGACCTTGCGCCGCAGACCAACGATGTGGATGTCCACCGTGCGCGTCTCGACGTTGGCGCTCTGGTAGTGCCAGACGTCCAGCAGCAGGTCGTCGCGCGTGACCACGCGGTCGTGGTTCGAGATCAGGTAGGTCAGGATGTCGCCCTCGCGCGGCGTGAGCGGCACGACCTGGCCGTCGCGGTGCACCTCGAGGCGTGCCAGGTCCACGGTGATCTCGGGCGTCAGCTCGAGCATGTCCGGCGGCGCGTTGTCCATCTTGACGCGACGGAACTGCGCGTCGACGCGCGCCACGAGTTCCTTGGGCGAGAACGGCTTCTTGACGTAGTCGTCGGCACCGGCCTCGAAGCCGCGCAAGAGGTCGTCCTCGTCGGCGAGGGCGGTCAGGATCAACACGCGACTGCGGTTGCCTTCGCCGCGCGCGGTGCGCAGAACGTCGATGCCGCTCTTGCCGGGCAGCATCAGGTCCAGGACGATCAGGTCGGGCTCCGACGCGCGAATGCGCTCTTGCGCACTGGGGCCATCGTTGACGGCGGAGACCTTGTAGCCGGCGTGCTCGAGGGCGTCGCACAGCCCGATGGCCAGTGCTTCTTCGTCCTCGACGACCAGCACGGTCTTCTGGGAGGTCTTCTCCGCGGGAAGGTTCGTCATGTTCAGTGGGGGGGCGTTCGTTGGGATGGGCGACGGACCCTGTTTCGCGTGGGTCCGTCGAGCGAAAGGGACACTACGTACTTGCGGGGTGATCGTAGGCGCTCGGGGAGTAAGTCCCCGGTTGCCAGCCTAAGGGGAACCTGGAGGGACTAGAGGAACCCGATTTGGGTCAACAGATCGCGGGCCCAGGGGGCCAGGTGCTCGTCGCGATCCGTGTCGCTCAACGTGACACCACGAAAGCGCTCCTGGGCCTCGTCGGTCCTTCCGGTCTTGTACAGGGCCGCGCTCAGCTCGGCCAAGATGATCGGCGCGCCGTCCTGGAACCCGAGCGACGGACGGTCCTTGGTGTAGCGCAGCGCCTGGTTGTAGCTGGTCACGGCCGAGTTCCAGATCTGCGCCTTCGCGTGGTTGCGCGCGAAGCCGAGTTGCGCGCCGGCGAGGAAGGCGTCCGCCAGGACATCGTCGCCGCGGTCCCTGGCGAGCAGCGACTGCGCGTAGCACACCCCCGGATCCGTGGTCGTCCAGGTGGCGTCGACACGCGTGAGGATGAGCTCGGCCAGGGCCGGACGTCCGTTCAACAGCTGGCTGGCGCCCCAGGCACGCAGGCGCGTCGTCGTGGCGGCGCCCAGTTCCTCGAGCCGATCCAGGGCACCCGGCATCTCGTCCGTACGCGCCAGGTCCAGCGACGTGCGGGCGAGCGCGACGCCGGCCAGCGGGTTCTGGGGATCCAGTTCCAGGACGCGTTCGTAGAACAGCCGCGCCGTTTCGAAGTCGCGCTCGCGCGCGAACTCGTTGCCACGGTTGATCAGCGCCGAGCGTTGGTGGGGGCGAAGTTCGATCAACCGGTCGAGGGCGTCGCGTTTCTCCTGGCCGGCCAGGGACGGGATCAGCCTCTCGAGCGCGACCGACGAGTTGGGTGCGAAGCGCAGGGCCAGGTCGACCCGTTCGCGCACCTGCAGCGGATCGAGGAAGCTCTTGTCCGCGACGACCTCGGCATGGCGCAATCGGGCCAGCGCCCGCCCATGACCGATCATGCACGTCGCGGCGACGCTGGCCCACAATCCGAAGGCCATGACGATCCCGGCCACGGCACGATCCCGACTGCGCGGCTTGCGGCGACCGTTTCCGTTCGCGGCGATCACGCCCCCGGCCATCGCCATCCAGAGTCCGGGCGAGACCAGCCCGTAGAACAGTCCACAGTTCTGCAGCCCGAGGACCAGAGCACCGATCACGCCGAGCGCGGCGGCACGTCGATCGTGGTCGCCGCGGGCCAACTGGCGCAACGCCGTGGCCAGGATCCAGACCAGGAACACGAAGAATCCGACGCCGCCGATCAGACCGTACTCGGCGAAGACCAACAGCGGGTCGGAGTGCGGGTGCTCGACGTCGACGAACGTCGGTTCGCTGCGCCCGTGGGACGAGATGCCGATCTCGACGGGATCGCGGAACGGCGGGAACTCGCGACGGAACTGTCCGGTGCCCACCCCGACCCACGGCGCGGTCTGCCACAGGTCCGGTACCCGGCTCCAGGTCAGCTGGCGGAAGCGCAGTCCGCCCTCGGCTGCGAGCGGAGTGGGAGCCACAGCCTCGGGCTCGTGCGTGGCGCGGGTCGCATCCGGCAGGGCCTGGGCATGCAGCGTCAGGGGTCCCCCAGGCTCGGTCGGCGGCGTCGCGTCCAGGCCCTCGAGTCCCGAGCGCAACAGCATGGCGAGCAGCACGCCGGCGATCACGCTGGCGGCTGGTGCCCACGACTTGGCACGTCCCGGGCGCAGCGCGACCAGCAGAACGGCGCCGGCGATCGCGACCAACCAACCTGCCCGCGACCCCGACCAGGTGACGGCGAACGCGGACAACGCGGCCACGGTCGAGAGCGTGATGCGACGTCCGCCCTGGGCCCCGGCGGCCACGGCGATCGTGGCGAGCGCGGCGGGGATCAACGCCTCGGCCAGATCGCCCGAGTTTCCCAGCGTCCAGCGCAGGTCGAAGCCGAGCAAGGTCTCGCGGAACGTGGATCCTTCGAGTCCCATCGAGCGGAACAGGTTCGTGAACCAGCCGAGCAGCACGAGGCCGCCGACGATGGTGACGCCGCGCCCCAACGTGCGCCGGCCGACCGGGCCCAAGCCGGTGGCCGAGACGAACACGGTGAACATGCCCACGAGCGCGACGTAACCGCGCGAGGCCTCGAACACGTCGATGTCCGCGCCCATGTGGTCGGTGAAGGCTGCGCGCAGGAAGAGGAACAGCAGTGCGAGCAGGCCCCAGTGCCAACGGATGCGCCCGCGCACGATCGCCATGGCTCCGGCCGGCAAGGCCAGCCACAGCGTCCAGCCCGCCGCGGTCGCCGCGTTGACGGGGTCGTGGGCGAGCAGCGAGGGCCAGGGCCAGGCCAGCACGAGCGCGGGCAGCAGGACGAGCCAGGCGTGGACCGCGTCGAGCGGTTCCGTGCGTAGCAACGAGCGCGGGTCAGGGCCCTCGGGCTCCGGCGACTCCACCTGCCGCTCGACCTTGGGGTCGGGCAGGTCATCGAGGCTGAGCTCGCTCGACTTGCGCTTCGTCTTGGCTTTGGCCATTCGGTCCACCCGTGGGTTGCTCTTCCGCGTGCGAGAGTCCGTGGACGACGGACCCCGGTTCGACTTCCGGTCGTCCGCGCTCGGCTCAGGCGCCGGAGTTGGCCGCCGTGCCGCCTGCGACGATCGCGTCGACGAAGACGTCCGGCTCGAACGACTCGAGGTCCTCGAGGCCTTCCCCGAGGCCGACGTAGCGTACCGGCAAGCCGAGGGCGTCCTGGATTGCGAACACGGCGCCACCGCGGGCGGTGCCGTCGAGCTTGGCCACGATC
>TARA_R110002072_G_scaffold101935_7_pt1 | contig 11357 bp, 10 predicted proteins | sample TARA_R110002072 | Tara Oceans TARA_R110002072 (sample SAMEA4397118) | marine metagenome | biome: Polar Biome; feature: [SRF] surface water layer (ENVO:00010504); material: water (ENVO:00002006), including particulate matter (ENVO:01000060) such as... | depth 5 m | reverse complement strand
ACAAGGCATATGGGGTAAAGGACGAGCTTGATGAAGAATAGGTCTATAAAAAAATTGTTAGGACGCGGAATGTCTATGCCGAATACTTCCATGCCGACCCCATATATCATGGTGAACATGATCATATAGACGAGGCATACAAACCCAACCCAATTCAGCACAGTCTGCAACCGCCCAACCATAACGTGACTCCATAAATGAGGATATTAAGTCTAGCAGAGATATCCTAGCGCTACGGTTCCTTTTCTCAAAATCAGTTTTTTAAGCGTCAGAAGTTGGCTTAGGCGTAAGAGCATTCACTGGCACTCCTATAGCCGCAATGGAGTAATGCGGTTGCAAGTGCGCGGGTGTTACAGATTAATAGTGTCGGCCAGTGCTCAACTAAAGGCTAAGCTTCGTTACTCATTATCCCTTGTTAGAAGAACGTGATCTTGGAAAAATTTGACAATAAAGCATGATCAATCACCGCTAGCTTCGTCACGGCCTGGCAATACGCAACCGTATGCTCTTGCTTCCTCACCGACAGTACAGGGCCAGACAATAGGCTCGACACGGTCGCTTTAATATCCCTATACTTGAGTGATTGGCGTTTCCGATCGGTTTTTGCAGCCTAGACTGGGAAAAGCCATAGTACTGTTGACGTGATTCCAGATTTTCGGCGGGCAGAGCCGAATCGGCTTCGACTCTGCCCTTTACTGAAACCAAAGCGATCACAATGTTTTACGGGCGGCCTATTAAATAAGGGAATCATGAAGATGCTTCACTACCTCAAGCCATTCGGCTCTATTTTGTGCGTGCTGATATTCTCGGTGCTGGCTTTAGGCTGCAGTGATGAACCCTCGGTCGCTGGAGCGAATGCTCCTGAGAAGGTGGTTGTCGCGGAACCGGCGCCCGGTGTATCGGCTAGTTATGCCAGCGAAATTCAGCCGATCTTTGACAATCGCTGTATCGCATGTCATGGCTGCATTGGTTCGCCCTGCAATGTAAAGCTTTCTGCTTTTCGTGGCGTCGAGCGAGGAGGCTTCGGAACGAACCCCTATTCTCTACATTTTGATGATGTTCCGCGCACTGGGATGGACGTTCACGCGACGACGGAGGGGTGGCGTAAGGCAGGGTTTTACCCTGTGGTGTCGCGGGGGGGCAGTGCCACCGAAAATCTAGCCGGATCGATGATTGCACAGCTTGTGACCACGGGGCAGCAGAACAACCAGCCGGGCTTCTCGCGGAAAGCATTGATGTCGACGTATACCCAACGTTACAAGCACTCCTGTCCCAGTACATCCGACGCCCTTGCGTCCCAACTGACGGCTAATCCCGCCGAAGGCATGCCCTATGGGCTCCCGGCCTTGGATGAGTTGCAGTTAGAGCAGATAAAGCAGTGGGTCTCAGCTGGTTCGCCTGGGCCCACCGCGGCAGATCTTGCGAAAGCCTCGGCTTTGGCCGATCCGGAGATCGTGGCTCGCTGGGAGGCATTCTTTAATCAGGCCGATGCGCAACACCAACTGGTTTCACGGTATATCTTTGATCACGTCTACCTCTCGACTCTTGCGCTGGATGAAAGCCCGGGCGAAGTCTTCAAATTAGTGCGGTCAAAAACAGCCGGAAACTCACTCAAAGACGTCGCGGCCGGAAAGCCTACGCCGAAAGTTGTGGTGATTGACTCTCCTCACCCCTATGACAACCCGATGGCCTATGCGGATGTGGATCAGTTTTATTATCGACTTCAGAAGGTGACCTCTCGACCCGTGCAGAAAAATCATTTTATCTGGCAGCTTGGGCAGGACGATATTGCGCATTTGGAATCGGTCTTTTTTGATCGGGAGTGGGCGAGGGCTGAAGGCTTTGATGCGCCCTGGGACGTGGGCAACCCGTTCGTCATGTATCAAGCCATTCCCGCGAAGTCTCGCTACCTCTTCCTGATCGAAAATTCGGCGGTCATCGTGGCCGGTATTACATCGGGCCCGGTTTGTCTGGGGCAGGTCGCTACTTACGCGATTAAGGATCAGTTCTGGGTCTATTTCATGGATCCGGATCATGATGTATCGGTGCTCGACCCGCAGTTGGGGCTCGGCAATTGGGATGCGTTAATGGATCGTTCCCCCCTTGGGAATGAAGCCTATGACACCGCTTATGGGAAGGCGGTCGAGCGGCTTTTTCCGGATGGCTACACGATCGATGCGCTTTGGGACGGAAATAAGACAAACAAGAACGCCTGGCTAACGATCCTTCGTCATGAAAGCAACACTTGGGTCATGACCGGTCGGCAGGGGGGGATTCCGCGCAGCCAATGGGTCATGGGCTTCAGTGGTTTTGAGCGCATCTATTACGACACTGTGGCGCACTTTGAATACTGGGGAAGCGATACCGGAAAGCTTGAGACCGTAGGCTTCTTTAATTTCTTGCGCCAGGAGTTTGAGGACGATTTTCTCTTATTCCTACCTGAAGACGTGCGTGGAAAAATCCGCGAGAGCTGGAGCAAAGGGGTTGGCGATGTGGGGCTTCACCTGACAAGCTTCGCCGCAAAAGACCAGCCGTCTCCAATTAAGAACAACGATCCCGCTCATCCGCTTGTGGGTATAGTGGGCAATATAGAGGCTCACATGGGTTCCACGATTACGGGCCCCATCGACCACCTCAATCCCTGGGTAAAGAAGCCTTATCCTCTTGAGAAGGGCGTGTCTAATTTCGACGAGTGGGTCGAGGCCATCTCAACGATGACCGTGACCACCAACTACAAGTTTCCGCGCTACATGCCAAGCATGATCGTCATGAAGGTCAAGCAGGGGAAAGAATCTCGGCTCTATACCCTGGTGCTGAACCGCGTTTATGAAACCCAATACACCATTCTTTTTCAGAATGGGGTGGAACTTCCCGACCTGTATACCATGAGCGTATATCCGGACGTGGTAGGTGGCTTCCCTAACCTCTTTATGGAAATCGACGTCGAGCAAGCGCCCGCTTTCGTGCAGCAATTGCGCGACGTGCAATCGATGGCTGATTTTCTCGAATTTCGAGATCGCTACGCGGTACTGCGCAACCAAGCTAATTTCTGGTCGACCTATGATTGGTTCAACGGTTGGAATTTCACCCATCGAAAGCAGGATGCCGGTGTATTCGATCTTTCTTATTACGATCTATTAGATTCTGTGTATTGATAGGGGTCGCCGTGGGCCGGTTATCTCGCTAAATAAAACAGCAACCATGGGTCTGACTATGCATATAGTGAGGGCATTACCATCTTAACTGCAGATCATGTGTAGAATCCGTGTCGGTAAGTTAGCGGGCAAGGCCGGCTAGGGTCGAGCGTATGAATATATACAAGCGCTACCGATTTCCTCCCGGGTATCGCCAGCTAAGGTGGTGTAGCCCATAGGGACCTGAGTCTGGGTTCCTCTGCCCTCAAAAAGTTAATGTGCCAACGTCTGCGTAATGACTCAGAACTCGCGAGTCTCCCCAATGTTTAACACCCAAGCGCGAGTGTCGCCAAACTCAGTATCCGCGGCCGCATCCCTGAAACGTTGCGGCGGTTCCGCCAGAGGCTCGTCGGAGAGATCGAAGGTGCCAAAATGGATGCCGAGTGCCGTTTTAGCTCGTAAATCCTGTGCGGCCCGGACTGCCTCTTCAGGGTTCATGTGCGACTGGCGCATCATGGCCCGCGGTTCGTAGGCGCCTATGGGAACCGCAGCGAGATCAAATGGCCCAAGCTTTTGTCCAATTTCCTCAAAGCCGGTGAAATAGCCAGTATCCCCAGCGAAGTAGAAACGTCGCTCGTCGCCGGTAACTGCCCAGGATGACCACAGTGCCTTGCGGTCATCCGTCAGGCTGCGTTTACTCCAATGCTGGGAAGGTAGGCAGTGGATGGTAACTCCCTTGTAGGTAGCCGTCTGCCCCCAGTCGAGCTCCTGTACGTGAGTAATGCCTTGCCTGCCGAGGAGATCACCATTGCCCAGGGGAATAAAAAATACGGTATCTGCATTACGTTTAGCAAGTGACCGCAATGTTGGTAGATCCAGGTGGTCGTAGTGATTATGGGAAATCAATACGAAGTCAATCGGCGGCAGATCCTTGATCGCGAGTCCGGGCTCGACAAAACGTTTAGGGCCTATTCCCGCTACAGGGCTGGGGCGATTTGACCAAGTAGGGTCCGTCAGGAACGTGACGTGTTCGAACTGGACTAGTAATGTGGCATGCCCGACCCAGGTCACTGTCGGTTTGTTGTGGCGAGTGTTTTCCCGCAGAAAGGCCCCGTCATTAGCTACCCGCAAAGGCGCGCCATCTCCGGCGCGAAAATAGGTTCCCATGCGACGCAGTATGAAAGGAAAGCGGACACTGAGAGTGCCGTGGGTTAGATCACCTGCCGGGTTGGTGAAGCGCCCATCGTCGCTGCGTGGCGCCCCACTGAATAGCGCCTCCGACTCGGCATGTAAAAGACTGACTGGCAACAGAGTCAGCAGCAAAACAATAGTATAGCGGCTCATACAGCGATGTCCTTCAACGCATTAGTAGTAAGCAACGCACAGTGTGGCAGGAGCGGGAAGGTTATGTTTCCGGCGATTGCGCTACTCAAATTATTCCGATGAACCTATGTTGGCAATGTTCTTGGTTTACCTTGGCACGATTCTCACCACAAGCCATTAACACTCCTTACTTTTTTGCGTCACGTGGGCACTCGGCGCGCTAGTACGCAGAAGCTGGCCAGCGGGATCTCAGTTGATAAGAAAGGTCATAGTCGGGTACGTGTCTGGACTGCATTCAGTTCACTTTTGTGGGTACTAATGTAATGACCATCCTCTTCCACGCCGCTAGCTCGCCTGCTGACTTGGGCTCGGCATGGTCGGGATCATACCCGAGGATTCCATCGTACGAATTTCGCCGTCGGCCCACTCCCCTTCGGCCATGACGACTTCCAGCAACATGTCAAAAATATCGTTACATTCAGGTTCAGTAAGCCCCAGACTAATCTCTCCGAGCTTTCCGACGAGGTCGCAGCCATCAATGAACGTTCTCACAGCAGGGGGCAACAAGCCCATTGCCTCGGCTCCGGAACTATCAAAGCGCCTGGAGACAATCTCGATCATGCGGTCAACCTCGCTACTGCCAATATGCCCGTTGCCCTTGGCGACGCAAAGGAGTAGGACGTAAAATCACGTACTTGGCGTCGTGGGACGTCGCGTCCTCGCTCTCTCCTGCTCTGCAAAGAGTGCCACCATCCCGCCCTCATAGTCGGATGTTTTAACTGGACACCTGGCAGTAAGTGAACGAAAGGGTTCGAGTTTTTCTGATGAAGCAGGGCAGGGTAGCCGAGGTCGAGCGCATTACCCGCTTGACAAATCTGTAATGCTACCCAACATTCTGTTGCATGGACGGAAAGACCTTCCGGTTATTTTCACCAGTTAGAACCCCCTTCAGCCTACTCACTATCTTTATGAAAATAACCAGTAGGAGACCGGGTTGTCCGCGCAGACCAAAGGGCCACACTCAACAAAGGCCAGTACGCCATTAGCCGCCGTTATCCCCAGTGCCATCACGATGGCTAATTTGCATACCCAGCGATGGTCTTTAAACCCTATAAAATGGTCGGCTCGATACTGCGTACTGTAAGCAGCAATTACCGCAGTTCCCAAAATCACCAACGCAAAGACGATAAATGCCCAGGTATAGTAGTGATACCCCAAGAACGGCGAACCGTAGGGCGGTGTTCCAGGGACAATATGTAGCAGAATTTGCCGCATCGAAACCGCAGCTCCAAAGAAGGCACTGATAGTAATAATAGAGTAGTGCGATGGTTTCGGGCCGTTAATCACATTCAACATCAAACCGTAAAGCACCGCTACATAGGCAACCCGCTGCAATAGACACAAAGGGCATGGCAGCTCCCCTTCCACCAACTGGCCGTAAAAGGCAGACAACAAAACCACACTGACCACCGCAGCATGGATTGCATTCAAACGTCTGAAAAGATTAATATGCATGGTGAACCCCCGCTACAGCAAGATATTGATGGTGTCTGTGGCGTGATACCTGAACCACAGTAAACTCAACAACATACCGACTCCAAACACCGTAAATGAACTTTTGTGTTTATCGACCAGAGTCAAAACCATAGCCACAAGAAACAGTAGAAACAGCAAGCTAATCATAATCACCTCCCATCTAAAAGTTTTGGACACTATCCATATTGTTCAGTGGCTCCTGCGGAAGACGAATAACCAACGTAATTCCAGTCTGCCACTGTCTATATTGTTGTTAGATACAAACTGAGTGTGGATTAGAGCGAAAAAAATCAACCGCGGGCAGCCACTGATTCAGAAAGGCAATGTACCATGTGGGAGAGTGAGGTAGGTAGACGAAGAGCGTAGACTGCAATCCATGCTGCGGTTAGCGATTAGTTCAATCTAGGCAGGCACTTGATACAGTGGGGAAAGCAGAGCGACAAAAGAAGCTTTAGTACAGGCTAGCTGCATCACCTGTAATCGGTGACTTGACTCACGGCAGGAGATTGCGAACTTTCGGCGCAGTGAAATTGACCGGCAGTTCGCAGGCAACCCCCCCCCGCTGAGGCGGGCTTTATACCGAGGGCTCTGTCTAGGCCTTTTTCCGGCGAGAGCGACCGAGACCGGCGAGGCCCAAGCCGAGCAGGGCAAGGGTGGCAGGTGCGGATACGGGCTGTGGAGAGCCACTCCCGCTTGTCTTTTTGATGCCCTTCATCCCCCCACCACCCACCCCTGCATGCAGGAAGAACCTATTGGCCGAAGTCAGGAGATCTTTACGTTCATTGGGTTATCCAATAGCGCGTTATGGCTCAGACCAGTTTCGTGGGCTGGTGATCGACGGCGGGGTCTACTGGTGGGTCTTTTTTGTTGGCCGCTTCAATTTCGTCTGGGTAGTATTCCCAGATTGCCCTGGTGCCCTTAATGCAGTAACCAATGCTCTCGGGACTCATCACCCTGGTCCTTCCGGTGGGGCCCATGATTGGAACTCTGTGGTCTGGGTAGATCATGCCAACCTGTATTCCAGTGCCAATGCCCACCAGGCCTGGCGGTACAGTCGAAAAATATTTGTCCCAGTACTTTTCAGAATAAAACACGGCGCAATAGGGAATGTTGCGGTATTCATCCAGGAAGACAAAGCCGCCGTCAACCACGGATGGCCACAGATTAATAAGGCAGTCGTGCAAACTGGAATAAAAGTCCACGTCCCAGAATGCCAACACAATGTCGCCTTCATGATGTGGAAGCGAGTCTTCAAACCAGCCGGGATAAAACTCACAGGCCTCTATCGCTCCATACTGGCGCACGTTTGCTGACACCTCCTCCAAGGTACCACCAAACACGCCAGCCTTAAATCCATTCCTGAAAGAGTGCTCCGCGACGGGGTCACCTTGAGAGGGTGGGGGAAGCCCCTTAAAGGAATCGTAAACTTTGAGTTTTCGGCCCGTGATATCGGCTGCGATGGACAAGTTGACTGTGGCGCCACCCTTCCAACAACCGCATTCCACCACACTCCCTTTTACTTCTGGTGGCGTCTCCAGCAGGCGCATGGCAATTACCAGGTGAGCGCGCCAGGAAGTGCCGGATCTAACGTTGCTGTGGTTCCGCCAAAATCTAAAGCCAAGACGCACGCGTTTTGACCATGTCATTCCGTAACTGGGGTGAGCCTTGGTGGAGTAGGTTAGGAATATTATTGCTAATGGAGCAGTGATGTTTCTGTAGGACTTCCTGACGAAACGAATTCGCCTGATTCTCGTCTCTTCTCGATTTTTTGCCATAATCTAGTTTCGCTGGACTAACAAATTATCAGTTATATGCTGTGATAAATTACCTTAACCTCATGGAGGAAGCAATGGTGTCTATGCTTTTTGTGCCGAATATGGCGGACGCTTCGGAGTAAATAGGGTCGACGTTAAAAGCGCTCAGTGTTGATCTATGGGGCGCCCCGACAGATCGTGACCGACAGGCTGCGAAATTATACCGGGATCTCAGTATTAGTCCGCTCGCTGACTGGAGTAGGGCGGCGGCCTGATTGAGAAATTCAATCTTCGGTGGTCCACAAAAGTTAACTTGTCAGTGCCGGCTTTAGGGTTCGTTTTTTGTAGTGATTGCGTAAAATAGAATCAACAGCAGAAATTTTAGTGTCTCGGAAGCGTGGCTCATTTTTGAATTGCCGGTACTGCGTGGTTCAAAATTCACCGGCACGTCTACTATTCGATAACCTCGTCGCGACAGCAGGCAGGCAAGTTCCAATACGTGTTCAAACCCCTTTCGTTTAAACGACAACCCCTCTACGCAGTGTCGTTTAAAGCCCTTACATCCTGTATATAAGTCCGTAGTGCTTTGCCCAAACAGTACGTTGTACAGCCCCGAAATCATCTGGTTCCCGAGAGACTTCAGCCAGGGCATATTAGGGGGTGGGTGAATCAGTAGACGGCTTGTATACACCACGTCGTTTGTCTGAAGTGCTTCGAGAATGTCGGGTATAGCCTCAGGAGGATATTCACAATCCGCATCAATAATGATGATGGTGTCGTTATGTGAGTAGGTGATTCCATCGATCAGCGAACCGCCATAGCCCTCGTTAATGTCATGTTGAATCAAAGTGGCCCCGGGAAAGCCCCGTATAATATTTACGCTGTCATCGGAGGAAGCGTTATCCACGAATATCAAGTTCATTGGCAGTCCCAGCGCACTGATACGTTTATAGAAGAGTTCCAGAATTTCCGCTTCGTTAAAGACGGGAACGATGACGTCGATTGTTGGCGCTTCCAAGGACTTTCTCCAGAGACGTCTAGGATGCAGCGGAATCGCTGGCGCTCAAAGAACGCGCTTCGCTCTCGAGAAGAATCGGTATGCTGCCGCGAATAGGGTAGGCCAGATTGCTAGTAGAGCATAACAGCTCATTGTTTCTCGCATCGTACTCCAGGGGCGCTTTACTGACTGGGCAGACCAGTATACTGAGCAAACTTTCGTCGAACATCTTTTGATCTCAAATGCGGGGGGTGGCCAGTGTATCCCTAAACAGCGCTTTTTACATCGTGAAACGCTGGCATATCTCCGATAAATATCGGCAATTATGTGTGCAAGCCGGGCATCATACATGTAATTTCCCCCCGGTGATGTATCCAGGTTTTGCAGCTATACAGCGTGCGACCTTCGATGGTCGTAATGACGTGGACAATTAAGTGTTGGCGTCGCTGGATTTGTGCAGTTTGTGTCTCCAGCGAGAGCTTTTTTCAGGATTTCTTGACAAGCGTCTTGTAAAAATAAGCTTTAAAAATCGAAAAAATATCGAGACGGTCTGATACTGCTTTTTTGTCGACTGGCTCTGATTGAAATAGTTTACCGGAATTTCGATTACTCGCTGATGCTGGCGCATTAGTTCAATCATCATTTCAGCTGAGAATTCCGGGCCGTCACTGATGAGGTCATGTTTAATAGTTTCCCAGGAGGATTTCCAAATAGCACGAAACGTACAGCCTACATCCGTGAATCTGCCCCGTCGATTCCACCACAGGATTTCTACCAATAAGCCAAGAGCATGGTGCGCCAAGCGGACCATGCCGCGCATATTGGAACCCTGTTCTATAAGTTGCCTCGTTGTTCTGCTACCGATAACCATGTCCGCTTCAGGTAGGTAAGTAAGCAATTTTTCGACGTCCCTTGCCGAGAACGAATAGTCTGCTTCCGTTAAGATGATTATGTCTTCACTTGCCAGATTCATAGCATGACGAAGTTTTGCGCCATAGTCGTTGCTGTCTGGGGGGCAGACTATAGGCACGGCTCCGTGCGCCAGAACTCTGTCCTCAATTGTGTTACGGCTGGGCAGAACAACTGAGATGGTTTCGAAAATGTCCAGTTCAGCATACCGTTGAATGGTGAAGTTAATATTGGTTTCATGGCCTTCGGAGTAGATAAGCAGTCCCGCCGCACTGCGCTCAAAGCAGCGCTTGCGTTCGTGATACTTGGCCAAATGAAGCGAATCACGGTCGTTGATGTTGACATAGGTACCCTCGATCTGGAAAAAACCCAGAGTGGCCTGTGTCTGATGCAGTTCATTCAATGCGCTGACAAAATCGACGCCGTCTTCGGAGTTGAGTTCGAACAACATAGTCAGGTGCGCAAAAATGCTGCGATCACAAACGAAAGTTCCCGTACCCAGGATGCGACTGGAAACCACCTTTGGTTTTTCCTCCAGCGCTTTAATGTTCTGGTGTGCGTCTAGGTATATGGCAAAGTTTTTCTGGATTAGCCGGTTATCATCTACGGTCAATCCGCAACAGGTCACGCTGTAGTCGTAGTAGTTAAAGCTCAGTATTTCATTGTGATTGGAAGATATGTAGCACTCGTCACAGAGCATGATGCAGAAGTACTCCGCGGTGATCTCTCGCTCGGCCAGCGCGATCGACCAGGCCAGTCCTTTGTCGAGGTCATTGTTTTCGACATAGCGTATTTTAACGCCAAAATTAGAGCCATCGCCAAAGTAGGCTTGGATCGTTTCACCCAGATGCCCGATAACTATGACAATCTCTTCAATAGCCAACTGGTCGCGCATGATGCCAACGATTCGCTGAATGTTGGGTGCGCCGTGAATGTCCAGCATTCCTTTGTGTATATCGTGTGTGTAGGGCCGGGCTCTAACACCTTTTCCCGCGGCGGGAATGAGTCCTTGGAGCTTAGTCATTAGCAGCTGGATCGCATAGAAATAGTAGCACTGCATGATACTAGAATCAGGTGAAAGAGAAAGATGTTTGCCGGCACTGCGTCCCAGTTCGAAACGACAAAACGGGCAGCCACTGACATATCTTGCCAAATATGCCGCCATAGCACCCTCGGGCGCTAGTATTGATATTTTTTTTATGCCATTCTTTGGCGTTATTTCATATATTAATTAGTGAGTTAGATGAGCCAAGCTGAGCTCCCTGCTGGGGAAAACACTAAAGATCAAACTGACCCTCAAGCTTCGGGCCAGTTCGAGGATAAAGACGATCGTTATCGTCGGCTGGAACGAGAGTGGCAGAATGAAATTGGTCATGAACTACTTGACGGCCCCCATGAAGATATCGGTTCGGCGCGCGTCTTTAAAAGTCAGTTCCACAGGATCATTGAACAAATTGACTTGACACAGGCGGGGCTGGTGGCTGAAGTCGGCTGCGGTAAGGGCCATTTTCTCGCTGAGTTGCAGGATGCCGCAAGCCAGTGCGGGAGTGCAGTTAAGGCACTGGGGATCGATGTATCCAAGGCCGTTGATGCACTACCAGAGAAGGGGCTGACAGGTATATGTGCCGATGGTGAAGCTCTGCCTTTTGCCGACGGAGCCCTCAAAGCGCTGGTTTACGATGGCGCGTTGCACCATCTTATTGA
>TARA_R110002072_G_scaffold3759_7_pt1 | contig 11361 bp, 9 predicted proteins | sample TARA_R110002072 | Tara Oceans TARA_R110002072 (sample SAMEA4397118) | marine metagenome | biome: Polar Biome; feature: [SRF] surface water layer (ENVO:00010504); material: water (ENVO:00002006), including particulate matter (ENVO:01000060) such as... | depth 5 m | reverse complement strand
CTTGCGGTCACCTCGGGCGGCCAGGCGCTGCAGATCGCGCTGCGGGCCGCCGGCGTCACGCCGGGCGATGCGGTGCTGACCAATGGCTTCACGCTGGCCCCGGTTCCCGGCGCGATAAAGGCCGTTGGCGCCCGTCCGGTTCTTGTCGAGATCGACGAGAACTTGCGGCTTGATCTGGAGGACCTGACGGAGAAGATCGACGCAAGCGGCGCCCGGTTTCTTCTTCTGTCGCATATGCGCGGCCATCTGTGCGACATGAACCGGCTGATGCGGATCTGCGATGCGGCGGGCGTCATCGTGATCGAGGATTGCGCCCACACGATGGGTGCGAAATGGGACGGCAAACGGTCGGGAAACTTTGGCAAGGTGGCCTGCTTCTCGACTCAGACCTACAAGCACATGAATTCCGGCGAAGGCGGGCTTCTGACGACCGACGATGCCAATCTGGCTGCGCGTGCGACCGTTCTGTCGGGCAGCTACATGTTCTATGAACGTCACGGCGCCGGGCCCGGCCCTGACGCCTTCGACAAAGCCCGCCAAGAGATGCCGAATTGTTCGGCCCGCATGGACGCGCTGCGCGCCGCCGTCTTGCGCCCGCAACTGACCCGGCTCGAGAGCAACATTTGCCGCTGGAACAGGCGTTACCGCATCGTCGAACAGGATCTGAAGGACGACAACGGAATTGCCATCATTGCTCGGCCCGCGGTCGAGGCGTTTGTCGGATCGTCCATTCAGTTTCGGCTGCCCGATTTCAACGCGGATCAATGCCAGATGCTCCTGCGCGCGGCGGCAACCCGCGGGGTTGAATTGAAATGGTTCGGCCATGCGGAGCCGGTGGGCTTCACCTCGGCCCACCACAGCTGGCGCTATATGGCTGCGCAGAGCCTGCCGCGGACCGACATGGTCCTGGCGACACTGTTCGACATGCGCCTGCCCCTGATCTTTTCCGAAGCCGATTGCGGACTCATCGCCGCGCTGATCTGCGAGTCGGTTCGAGAGGTTGCCCGATGACGCGGCGGGTTGTCGGCATTTTGGGCGGCATGGGCCCGGAAGCAACAATCCTTTTGCAACAACGACTGCTGGCAACGGTCCAGGCCAGAGATGACGCAGATCACCTCCCCTTGCTGATCGATATGAACCCTCAGGTTCCATCCCGGATCGCGCATCTGATCGAGGGGAAGGGCGAAAGCCCTGGACCGGTGCTGGCCGAGATGGCGCAGCGACTCGAGGCGGCGGGCGCCACTGCCCTGGCGATGCCCTGCAACACTGCGCATTACTACGCCGCAGCAATACAGGAGGCCGTGGCCATCCCGCTTTTGAATATGGTCGATTTATCCATTGCACGTGCTGCGCAAGCTTTGGGTGATCAGGCGCAGGTGGGCATCCTGGTATCTCCCGCCGTGAAACTGGCTGGAGTCTTTGACGCCGCGCTGGAGCGGGCGGGTCTTTCGGCGCTTTGGCCGGCCGATCCCGCCTCGCTGCTTTCCGCGATCCGTTCGATCAAGACCCACGGCCCGACGAGCGATGCGGAACGGATACTTGCGGCAGCGGCGGCGGAGATATCGGATCGGGGCGCAGCGATGCTGCTTGTGGCCTGCTCTGAATTCTCGCTCATCGTGGATGCCCTGCCATACGGAATTCCATCGCTGGACACTGTCGATGTCCTCGCCGCCGCGATCCATGAACACACAATGAATGGATGAGTAGAAAATGGCTGTCACCTATCTGAAACGGGCGGAAACGCGCCCAGCCGACGAAAGTAACGACATCCGCGACATCGTCGCCGTCATGCTCGCCAACATCGCCCGGGAGGGGGAAGATGAGGTCCGCCGCTATGCCGAAAAGCTCGACCGCTGGACGGGCGACATTGTCCTGTCCGACGCCGACCGTGCGGCGGCGATCAAGCGCGTCCCCAAAACCCTGAAAGAGGATATCCGCTTCGCCCACAGAAACATCCAGCGGTTCGCCGAGGCCCAGAAGCAGACGATGCGCGAATGCGAAGTCGAAGTGATTGATGGTTTGATCGCCGGTCAGAAACTGATCCCGGTGTCGAGCGCGGGGTGCTATGTGCCCGGCGGTCGATATAGCCACATCGCCAGCGCATTGATGACGATCACGACCGCCAAGGTGGCCGGAGTTCCCCATATCACGGCCGTGTCGCCACCCCGCCCAAGCTTGGGCATCCCGGATGCGATTGTCTATGCGATGGATCTGTCGGGTGCTGACCTGATTCTGAACCTCGGTGGTGTTCAGGGGATCGCCGCCATGGCCCAGGGACTGTTTGGCGCCCGTCCCGCCGACATTCTGGTGGGCCCTGGCAATTCCTACGTGGCCGAGGCCAAACGCATGCTTTTCGGCAAGGTCGGCATCGATATGTTCGCCGGTCCGACCGACTCGCTGGTATTGGCCGACCACACCGCGTCGGTGGAGACGGTCGCATGGGATCTGGTGAGCCAGGCGGAACACGGAGCCGACAGTCCGGTCTGGCTCGTCACAACCGACGAAACCCTGGCCCAAGGCGTCCTGGCGCGCGCTCATGCGCTGATCCGCTCGCTGCCCGAACCCAACGCCTCGGCAGCGCGGACCGCGTGGGATGAGCGCGCCGAAGTGATCCTGTGCGGCACACGCGAAGAGGCGGCCGAGGTCGCCGACCAATATGCGCCCGAACACCTTCAGGTCATGGCCGAGGACCTGGATTGGTGGCTCAATCACCTTTCCGCCTATGGGTCACTTTTTCTCGGCAAGGAAACCACCGTATCCTTTGGCGACAAGGTTTCTGGTCCCAACCATGTACTGCCGACAAGCGGTGCCGCGCGATATACGGGCGGACTGTCGGTGCACAAGTTCATCAAGGCAGTCACATGGCAGCGTTGCACCCCGTCTGCGTCGCACGAATTGGCTCTGCGGACCGCCCGGATCAGTCAGATTGAGGGCATGGAAGGACATGCCCGCGCCGCATTGCTGCGGAGCAATACTGAGGCCGCCTCCGACCTGACGCCCGCGCCAAAGGATCGATAAATCGGGCAGTCCTGTGTCGCCTTCAGGGTGGCCTTGCTGCGCCCTAGCCATTTGCACATTGACCTGATGTGACCGGCTTTTTGGCGTCTCTGCACCTGGTAGCGTCCGTGGACGTGGTGTAATTTCATCGGGGTTGGGCACATAGAGCACATCGATACCGAACGGCGCCGGCTTTTCAGCGTCGGACTCTTCGGTGTGTGGGTATTTCGCCAGATCTTCGGGGCTGTCGAACTGTCGCGGATTGACAAATAGCGTGACGAACACCCGGTCGGTTCCGGCCCTGGCGGCGCTCTCGAGGCTCAGATGCCCGGCATGCAGCGCCCCCATCATCGGTACCACGCCGATGGTCTCGGCTTGGTCGCGCCGAGGGTGGTCAGGGCGCACAACTCGGACTTTGTGCGAATGATCTTCATTTTTGCACGTCGCTTTCGTTGATCACATGTTCGGCGGCGGGGAAGTCACGGTTGCGCACATCCGTCGCATAGGCGTTGATTGCGCTGGCGGCATTGGCAGCCAGATGGGCGTAGCGTTTGACGAATTTCGGCCGGAACGCATCGAACAGACCCAACATGTCGTCGATCACCAGGATCTGCCCGTCGCAGCCGACCGATGCGCCGATGCCGATGGTCGGAATTTCAAGTATCCGGGTTATCTCATCCGCCAACTCGGCGACGAGTTTCTCCAGCACGACGGAAAAAGCTCCGGCCTCTTGCACGGCGCGGGCTTCGGCGAGGACCCGGTCGCGGTCCGCACCCTTGCCCTGCACCTTGTATCCACCCAGCGTGTTGACGGATTGCGGGGTCAGGCCGACATGTCCCATGACGGGAATGCCCCGCTCCACCAGAAACCGGATGGTCGAGGCCATGTGCCGCCCCCCTTCCAGCTTGATCGCCCCCGCGCCGGTTTCAGCCATTAGGCGCGCGGCATTGCGGAACGCCTGTTCGGGGCTTTCCTCAAAGCTGCCGAATGGCATGTCGATCACCATCAATGCCCGGCTCAGCCCTCGCGCAACGGCCTGCCCGTGCAGGGTCATCATTTCGAGCGTCACCCGCAGCGTAGATGGCAAACCGTGCAGCACCATGCCAACGCTGTCGCCAACCAGCACCAGATCGCATTCCGCATCGGCCAATTGTGCAACGGGCGTGGTATAAGCCGTCAGGCAGACAATCGGTGTCTGACCCTTTCGAGCGCGAATATCGCTTGGGGTCAGCGCGGTTTGAGGGGTGGATCGGCTCATGGTCTCTGCTCCTTTCGGATCGGTTCGGGCGAAGCTGAAAGCTGTCAAAGTTCCTAAAAATCCAACCCCAGGTCGAGGGTCTGGGCGGAATGGGGTCTAATGCCGGAAGGGGCAGGATCCTGCGATACGGACCGATTTTAGCCCCAGAGCGCTGCAAGGTGTTTGATCCCAAGATTTGATGGTGCAATCTGTTCGTTGGAATAGAAGGAAGCACTTTGGGACAACCTGGCAATACCCCCCACATGCCGGTGGCGACGACGCGTGGCGTTCCCCCCTGGCGCGCACCGCATCGCAGCTTCCTCCTAGTCATGTTTTCCAATGCGGGCCGACGTAGGCAAAGCAGAATCGTTGCACAGTGGCCCGCATCGAAAAACCTTAAACTTTTCGGACTTTCAATTGTGACGGACGAATGCCCGCTGTGTTCCTCATAATTCGCACCCGATTTATGGGTTCTTGATATTGAGCGACCCTTTCAGCCAGTCGGAGTATTCGCTCAGGGCCCCTTCGTTCCGAGAGCAATAGGTCCATTTCTGCTGTCGCTTCGAGGCAAGAAATCCTGCACGTCGCAATAGTTCGATATGGCGGCTCATTGTTGGCTGGCTCACTCCAAAATGCTCAGCGATGAGTTGAACGCATACCCCGACCTCGACCGGATCCGCCGACTCCTGATGACTGAAATAGCGGGCAGGATCGTCCAGGATGCGCAGCACCTCCATCCGCATTTCGCTGGCCAACGCCTTGATTTGATCTTCCCGATTTGGCATAACCATCATCATATAGCTAATAAGCTAAATTACAACATGAAAGGTTTGATCATGCTGGAACTCGACCAACACTTCACCCACGATGGCCAGTCGATCGCTTGGGGATCACTCGGGCAAGGCGAACCGATCATCCTTGTTCACGGCTTTCCGTGGTCCGCACAGGCCTGGCGAAAAATTGCGCCTTGGCTGGCACGAACACATGAGGTTTTCTTCTTCGACATGCTGGGCACCGGCCAATCCGAAAAGAGGGCCGGGCAAAACGTGACGGAGTCGGTACAGAGCGATCTGCTGGAGGCCCTGATCGGGCACTGGGCGATCGAACGGCCGCAAGTTGTCGGCCACGATTTCGGAGGGCTGGCTGCGTTGCGCGGCCATTTCGTGAATGGTGTCGAGTACAGCAAGTTGCACCTCATCAACGCTGTCGCCGTTTTGCCCTCCGGGTCGCCATTCTACGCCCATGTTGCCAATCATGAGGCCGCTTTCTCCGGGCTGCCCGACTATGCCCACGAGGCGCTGTTTCGCGCATATATCCAAAACGCGGCGCACTATCCCTTGCGGGAAGAGTCGATCCAACTCTACTTTGACCCTTGGTCCGGTGAGGAAGGCAAGGCCGCATTCTATCGACAGATCGCACAAGCCAACACTGCCAACATCGATGAAGCGCAGCGGTGCTATGGCAAGACAGACTTCAACATCCATCTGATCTGGGGCGAGAGGGACACGTTCATTCCGATTTCGCAAGGAAAAGAGTTACAGCAATTAGTCGATGCAAAGAGCTTCACACCGATCCCGGATGCGGCCCATATCGGCCACGAAGATGCACCTGAGGCACTGTTAGGAGCGCTTCTTAAGAATATCTGCGACTGATCAAAGGCGACTGCGAAAGCTGACATTCGCTGCCATGCAGAAATTAGTCAATTTGGGGTCAGAACCGGGTCGTGTCGCGAAGGTGGCAAAACAGCAGAATGGCGGTCAAAGGCGCTGCCGCGCTATCAGCGGCTGACAAAGAAGGCCGAAGCCCTGATCGTTTGTCGCGATAACCTCCTGTTTCCACAGGTCGTAATCATGCTCCCAAGCCTTCTGCTTGAAACGCTTCAGCGGACCTTCAGATTCGACGGGGCGGCGGGCTTGAGCATCTTTAACCGTGACCGCTACAGGGTGGCGATACCGCATGGCCAACCGATCATAGAGCCGTGTCGCTCTAAACAGGAAAAACGCATTGTTCGCCGGACATGACGTAGGCGCAGAAAACTGGGGCGTCATCGCTTTGCGGATCGAGACCTGCAAGCTCAACAGAGTCGATCCGCACGCCTATCTGACAGACATTCTCACAGCCATCGTTAAGGGTCACAAACAAAGCCAGATCAACGAACTCTTGCCGTGGAACTACGCCGCTCACGTGTGATCGGCGAACCGCTTACCGATCTTCGGGGTAATGGCTGCTATCGCAGCGCCTTGCGTCTCATAGGAACCGCGATGTTCCAACACCATCCGGACCGCGCGGGCGCGGACCTCTGGCGAATAGCGACTTGCCATATTGCGCTTTTTCATGACTCTCATCCTTGTCAGGTTTCGAGTCTCCGGCAATCCCGGGTCGTGTGTGGGTCGGCTTGAACGCGGCGCCAACAGGCCCGTAGAGCAACCCTTTCAGCAGCGCGGGCGTGTCCGCGCGGGTGCGGGCTGCGCGCTTGTCGGGGCTTTCGGTCAGAATGGCGTGGACCTTGTCCCAGACCTCGTCGTCGATGATGGCATTGTGCTCGCCGGGGAAACTGTCGCCTTTGTGGACCGCCTCGCCGATATAGGCGCGGTTGTTCAGCATCCGGTGGAAATACTTCTTGTCGTTCCGTTTGCCTTGCGAGGTGGAGATGCCGCGCTCTGCCAGTTCGCGCCCAAGTACCGTGGCGGAGCCGATCTCGATGAAGCATGTGAAGATCGCGCGGAGGTTCACGGCTTCGGCCTCCTCCATCACCGACAACCAGAACGCAGGAGGCAGTTGAGAAAAAAACACCGGAGCTTACACCAACCCCGGCGGTCTCAATACCGGCCAAAACGGTTGTCGCGCTACCAGGCCGCCCGGTCCGTTTTGCAAAGGACCCCGAGAGGAAGAACTACGTCCAGCCCGGCAACGCCATCACCCTGACCGCGCCCTATGCCTTGACCTCCGCGATGGCCTGCTCGTCGGTTCCATCTTCGGCATGGCCGCCGGGGATGGCAAATCCGACGGGATGTCGAAGTCGCCCTCTTCAACTACACAAAAGACTTCTATAATCCGCGCCGCAAACAGAAGGCCGCCTAATACGAGCGCCTGACCGGAACGAAACCGCGACAGGTCCAGATCGGCCGCCTGACCACTCTTCACGTTACCGCAGCGATGATCCTCGGCGCTTCGTCGAGCGATGTTATGACATACGCTCCCGCCTCCTTCAGCCGGCGGCGTTTGGCGGTCGCGGCGTCGGCTTCTCCGGCGATCATGGCCGCGACATGGCCGAAGCTGCGGCCCGTCGGATAGTTCTCCTGAAACGCTCCGGCGATCAGCGCGAGCACCGGCTTGCGGATCGCACCGCTCCTGATCGCTTCAGCGACCTCGACTTCGTTATCGGTGCCGGGCTCGCCATAGACGATCATCGCGTCGGTCTCGGGATCCGCCTCGAAAAGTCCGAGATACTCGCGCATCGAACGGCCCGTGGTGCGGTCGCCGCCCATCGAGACCACGGTCGAGACGCCCATCCCGGCCCGTTTCAGCGCCCAGGAAATCTCCGCCGACATGCCGCCCGAGCGTGAGACGACGCCGATCCGCCCCGGTTGGTAAATCGCGTCCGGGTCGGCGCCGCCGATGCCGCCGATCTTGCACTTCCCGGGCGAGATCACGCCGTTGGTGTTGAAGCCGACCAGCCAGGCGCCAGCCGCGCGCGCCACCGCCACGGCCTCTGCGGCGTCATGTCGGGGCAGGTTCTCCGTCGTCGCGAGCATCACGTTGCAACCAGCGTCGACCGCCTCGAACACTGCGTCACGCACGCCGCCCGCCGGGACATAGAGCACCGCGGCGTCGGCCCCGGTCTCCGCGACCGCGCGGCGCACCGTGTCGAAGACGGGGACGCCGTAGACATCCTCTCCGCCGCGGCCGGGTGTGACCCCGGCAACGATCTTCACCCCGTAATCGAGGCAGAGCCTGGTGTCGAACCGCCCCTGATTCCCGGTGATTCCCTGCACAACGACGCGTGTCGCCCCGTCGATCAATATGCTCATCGCGTCACCTCCGCACCGGCCGTCGCAGAGGTCTTCCGCACCGCCTCGACTACCGCCCGGCAGCCCTCTTCCAGCGTCGCCCCCTCCGGCAGATAGTTCGCGCCGGGGATCGTCGCGACGATCTTGCGCGCCTCCGTTTCCGCAGGCCCGAACAGGCGTAGCACGATGGGGAAACGACAGGCGTCGACGCCATTGCGCTTGACCGAGATCTTGAGTGCTTTTGCCACCTGATCGCAGGGTGCCATCTGCAGGTAGTTGTAGCCGACCAAGAGCGCCCTTGACCGCGGATTGGTGAAGATCGCGTCCAGCACCGCCTCCATCTTCTCGGTGCCGGGAGCGGGGCTGACATCGGAATGGTTCGCGGGCCGCCCGCCCATCTCGACAATCATGTCATGTTGCAAGAGCCCGGCGCCGCCGCCCGCGACCAGAAGCCCGATATCGCCTTCAAGTTCGGTGTAGCGCGAATCGGCACCCGGGTAAGCGCGGTTCGCTTCCTGAACCGCGGCCTCGCGCGGGTTCGCGGGCGGCGTGGGCAACCCATCCTTCGCCACGCCGCGCTGGCGATAGAGCGCGAAATCGTCGATCTCCATCATCGCGCCAACCAGCGCGGGCCTCCCCTCCACGTCGACCGCGAGCGGATTGATCTCCATCATCACCGCATCGAGCGCGACGAAGGCGTCGTAAAGCCGAGCCGTCAACCGCCCCACGGCGGCGAGCTCGCGCCCGCACAACCCCGCCTCCAGCCAGCATTCGATCGCGTCCCACGGCTTCAACCCGCGGAGAGGGTCGATCTCCTTCACGACGACGCGCTCGGGACGCTCGGTATGGACCGTCTCGATATCAACGCCCCCCTCGCAGGAAATGACAAGCCGCGGCGCGCGGTCCCCGAAGGCGAAGCTGAGATAGAATTCGCGCTCGATCTCCGCGCGCCGCTCCACATAAACCTCTGCAATCCTTTGGCCCATCGCCTCCGCACCGATCATTTCGCGCGCGGCCTCTGCCGCCTCTCCGGCGGTCTCCGTCAGGCGAACGAGCCCGACCTTGCCGCGCCTCCCAGTGGGGATCAGCGCCTTTACCGCGACCCTACCGCCCTGGGCCTGCGCGAACGCCGCTGCCTCTTCCGCACTCGCCGCCGCAGAGCCCTCGGGCACGGGAAGCCCGCGTATCCTCAGCAGTGACTTGGCCAGATCTTCGGTCAGTTTCATATCCGCTCCATCTTCACTTTCAGCCGCCGCGAGACGTGATTCTGCTCAAGCCGTGAGATCCTTGCGCCGCGCATCGACGTAGCCGGTCCAAACCTCGCCGCGCCGGAACTCGCCGTCCTCCAACACCGCGATCAGGAACTCGCGATTAGTCACCAGACCCTCGATCCGGGTTGCGCGGAGCGCCGCTGCCGCACGGTCGAGCGCGGCGGCGCGGTCCTCCCCCCAAGTAGAGATCTTGGCGATCATCGGGTCGTAATACGGCGTGATTTTCGCGCCTTGGCGCACACCGGTGTCAATCCGGACACCCTCCATGGCCGCAGGCGTTTCGAACACGTCGAGCGCGCCGGGCGCCGGCAGAAACATCTTCTTCGGGTTCTCGGCGTAGAGCCGGCACTCCACTGCAGCGCCCCGGCGCATAACGGCGCTCAGCTCCGCTTCGAGATCTTCGCCTCCCGCGTGTCGGATCTGCATCCCGACGAGATCTACGCCGCAAACCATTTCGGTGACCGGATGCTCCACCTGAATGCGGGTGTTCATCTCCAGGAAGTAGAACTCCCCCGATTCCGCATCGACGACAAACTCCACCGTGCCGGCTCCGCTATAGCGCTCCGCCGCCGCGAGCGCGCGCGCGCATTTCGCCATCCGGGCGGTGATTTCGGGGGCGAGGCCGGGAGCGGGGCTTTCCTCGATCACCTTCTGATATCGGCGCTGCGTGGAGCAGTCGCGCTCGAAAAGATGAAACGCACGTCCGTCGCCAAGACCGAAGATCTGGATCTCGACATGGCGCGCGCGCGGTACAAACCGCTCCAGATAGACCGCGCCGTCACCGAAGCTCCGCGCCGCCATCTCCTGCGTCATCTCCACGGTTTTCGCTAGCTTCTCCATACCGTCCACCCGGCGCATCCCGATCCCGCCGCCGCCGGCCGAAGCCTTGACCAGGAGTGGAAAGCCGACCGCCGCCGCCGCTTCCTCCACCCGGCCTCGGTCCTCCGCGCCGAATCGCGCCGAGCCCGGAAGCACTGGCACGCCGGCGGCGCGGGCGCGGGCGCGGGCGCGCTCCTTGTCGCCCATGTCGTCGATGGATTCCGGGCTCGGCCCGATCCAGACCAGCCCCGCGTCTCCAACCCTCTTCGCAAACGCCGCGCTCTCCGCGAGAAACCCGTAGCCGGGATGGATCGCGTCCGCCCCGGTCGCGGCGGCGGCCTCCAGGATGGCGTCGGCTCGGAGATAACTCTGCGCCGCCGGGGCGGGTCCGATGTGGACGGCCTCGTCCGCCTCGGCGACATGGAGCGAGTTGCTGTCCGCATCGGAATAGACGGCGACGGTCTTCAGCCCCAACCCATGCGCGGCGCGCCCGATGCGGCAGGCGATCTCGCCGCGATTGGCAATCAGTAACTTCTTCATGAGATTTTCCCGGATCAGAGGCGGATGGTGCGACCCTTGACGCCGACCTGCTCGGGCAGGATGCGCCACGCGTCGTCGAGCCAGTCATTCAGTATCGCTCGGGTCCGGCGCGGGTCGATGATGTCTGGAACCTTGAATCGCTCGGCGGTCAGGAAGGGCGATTCGAGATGGTCGTAATAGGCCTCCAACTCCTCCAGCCGCGCCCGGCGCTCCTCCTCCGGTAACTTCGCCAACTCGGACTTGTAGGCCGCTTCGACCCCACCGCTGATCGGGATCGACCCCCAACGCGCCGAAGGCCAGGCGTAATGAAGGTTGATCCCCTGCAACCGGCCATAGGCGGTGCCCGCCAGCCCGTAGAGCCGACGCACGACGATGGCGCACCACGGTACGCGGCTCTGCTCGATGGCCGAGACGACCCGGACCGAACCCTTCACCGTCCCCATCTTTTCCGCTTCTGGCCCGACGATCGTGCCGGGTTGGTCGACGA
>TARA_R110002072_G_scaffold233813_1_pt1 | contig 11369 bp, 8 predicted proteins | sample TARA_R110002072 | Tara Oceans TARA_R110002072 (sample SAMEA4397118) | marine metagenome | biome: Polar Biome; feature: [SRF] surface water layer (ENVO:00010504); material: water (ENVO:00002006), including particulate matter (ENVO:01000060) such as... | depth 5 m | reverse complement strand
AGTCACAATGTTGCAGGTTGCTCGCGGACTGAGATCGATTACACTGGAATCCGAGTTCTGCTTCGCCGCCGATCAGTTGCAGGTTGCTCGCGGACTGAGATCGATTACACTAAAACGGAACGACGGTCAGCGGGTTGATGCGTTGCAGGTTGCTCGCGGACTGAGATCGATTACACTGATGCGTGCCTTGCGTGTGGTCGAACCGTCGTTGCAGGTTGCTCGCGGACTGAGATCGATTACACTACGACACCTCGAACACCTCGGCACTCCGCAGTTGCAGGTTGCTCGCGGACTGAGATCGATTACACTCCCACTCATCACCGAACCCGCAAGCGTCTAGTTGCAGGTTGCTCGCGGACTGAGATCGATTACACTCGGCTCATCGTGCAGGAAGATGGAAAGCCAGTTGCAGGTTGCTCGCGGACTGAGATCGATTACACTGCAGAGTCAGAAGAACTGGTTCAACGCGCCGTTGCAGGTTGCTCGCGGACTGAGATCGATTACACTATCCTCAGCGTAATATGAGTGATTGCAGAGACATAGGGCAAATGCCTGCTAAAAAAATGACAGCTGAGTAGGTGCTGACTCGGGAGGTTTTCGCGTATTTCCCCAAAAAACATCCATCCGCTCCATCTGTTTATCGGTGATAGTTAGCACACGGACCTCCCCATTGGGCGGGATCATTTTTTCCACCCGAGACACATGAACAGCCGCATTTTCCCTGCTGGAAGCGTTCCTAGTGTACACGGAATACTGCATTTGTGCAAATCCATCACAGATCAGTCCCTTGCGGAACCGGGTGTAATGCTTCCTCGCTAATTTGGTATCGACCGGAAGGTCGAACATGACAATAACCCACATCCATCGGTACCCGCTGATTTTCATGTGCCTGTTTCCCCAACTGATTGTGGATAACTCAGATCTTTGGATTCGCCGGTAAGCACATGGACAAATCCAGAAACATAGCGAGCTATCACCACAAAGAGTGGGCCTGTTTGATCTTCGAAGGCGACTTCTTCGGTGAGTACCTCCAAGAGTTCTGCTTTATTCGCTTGGCTGAGTTCGAGTTCACCTCGCATGGCAAGCCAGCGGGCTCGCCGATCTACCAGCGGGCGGAGGGGCTCCATCAGATCGTCAGCGAGGCAGAACGGATTGGATCTTCCGATATGCTTGACCCCGACGGCTGGGAGTAGACCCGAACTCACAATCGAGCGAGCAACTGCGGCTCGGATAGCCGAGTACCCATAGTCGAGCAAGTTGTTTGGAGGCGAGGCGGTACGGTCACCCGGTTTGCGCCTGAATGGTTTGGTGATATCTGGGCAATCATGGAAAAATACTTTCCAGTAGACCGCGGCAGCTTGTGACTCGATGTTCTCTGGATCGCCAGAACGGACCCGGCGGGACAAAGCTTCCAACTTGATCTTTGCGTTCTGAGCCGATTCTGAACGGAGCGGAAAAAGGGCATCCGCCTGGGCTCTGACTTTGGCGGTAACGATCTGTTGCCAAAGCCGTTTCTTGGTCGGCTTGCTCGCGTTGAGCTGTGCGTCAAGGCGCGAGAGGAGATGCGTGTTCTTGCTGAGCGGTAGATACATGCCCACCGGGTGATGATCCTGCCCGCAGATTACAAGAGCCGCCTCATGCTCGGCGAGCTTGATAAGGGTGTGATGCGAGTAGGTCGTCTGGCGATGATCAACCATCACTACGCCGATATCTTCACATGGGATTGTCCCGCTCAGATTTGGGGGGCGGGCAGGCAAACGACGAGAATCTTGTTCCGATTTGCGAAGGATTAACAACTGATTATCGCGCACGGCAAGATGGGTGGGCTCCCGACTAATTTCGATTGTCCGCTTGATCACCCATAGATTAGAGCCAAGTCTTCGTGCGATCTCAATACATAAAACCTTCCCGACTAATAAAATTGCGAACTCGTACGCAAACCAAATTCTTATCGGATCCACACGAGCACTAGTCTCGATGCAAGATTTTTATTTTCCCGAGTGGTGTCACATGAACCTTCACCGCATGCTCATGATCCGGCGGCGCCAGTGCCTTGAGATCCGACGGTGTGACGGCAAACTGTTCCCGCTTTGAGTTGGGGACCTTCTTGCCTTCGGAGTTCTTCCGCTCGCCTGCGGCTCGGGCGTCCCAGTGCGGGACAACCACAATGCTCTGGGGCTTGTCGAGCTTGGCGACTACAAAGTAACCGAGTTCCTGGGTTTTTTTATGTTTCATAAAGAGCGTCTCGCCCTCACACAAACTCATAATAAACTCGCCGCCTTTGTCCACATTATTGGTACGATCGACGATCGGGTAATTTCGCTCGATCCTTGAGAGTATGGGGCGCAGTTTCCTGCGTTCCTCCTTGGGAAGATTCCGGAACTGCTTTGGCTTGGGAATCCCTGCCTCACGGAACGCCCGGAGTTTGTCAAGTTTACGGTTGGCGGCAATAAAGGCAGTGACTATATCGCCGGACCATTTTCCCTTTGGGTTGACCCGGATTTCGATGTGGTGTTGATTTCCACCAAGATACGCGCGCTTGGATGTTGGATTCTGATCAGGAACCATTTGTGTTGTTCTGTAGTCCGGTCTCTTCCGGTTGACAATGACTGGGTCATTCATAGTTCTAAGAAGCCGAAATGACCTGATCGGAACACCAGAAGCGTGCTTGAACTGGCCGTTCTTGAAAAGCTTGTCTACATCACTCTTCTTGAAATCATCGGGGTCGAGCCCCGCTTCTTCAAGGCATTCACGAAGCCGAGCCCGCAGCGCAATATCTCTGATGATCCCGCTCTTCGCCGCCGGCGGATCAACCTCTTTGGCTTGATATCCAGGAGATTCTACAACCTGCTTTGCCCACTTGCGAACTGATCTTTGATCGATATCTACCTGCTGTCTGCTTCGGCGATTCGCAAGCCGTTCGATTGCATCCTGCTTCTTCTCAAGAACAGGCATTCGTAAATGGTTCGGTGTCAGGCTCAAAATTCCCTTTCGGGCAACAAAGTCTTCTGTTGTGTTGCCTTCGCGGTCAAGAATAGGGCCAAAGTGCGAGCCTTCATGCAATGCCCCGATCAGCTTCCGTTTCACAGGCCGATGGCAGATTGGGAGTTCAAGATCACCCTCCCCGAACACCGCACGCTCCACGGCTTGACGCAGCTCCTCTCGGCTCTTAAACGGCAATGGCGGATCGATCGGATGCGCCCGGCGATAGCACTCCATCTCGGCATCATCGGCGGTGTTGATCCCCTCACGGTCAGCCTGCTTCTCACGCTCGTCCCATTTCATCTGGATACTGCGTGTTGTGAGCCCAATGATCACCGCATCGACCACATGATGACGGTGGTCCGCTCGGTTCTTCTCCTTGCGTTCGTGCTCTTCCTCGTTGCTCAGCCCCTTGGACCTGGCGTCGTGTGGATCAAAGAACAACCCCCATTCTCTCCGGAATCGGTGTGTCCATATCCCCTTGGTTGCAAAGATCTTCCGTTCGCCGCCCCGTTCGGGGAGCCCTTCACCATCAAACAGCGCATCGGCTAGATAGGTCATCACCTGCCTGCTGGCGTACTGGGTGGCGGCTCCCTGCCCGAGCGTCATCTCCTTGATGTCCTTGACATCCTTCTTGAACCGCTCGATCTTGTGCCGGTCATCTCGCCGGTCAAAGTACAGCATCCAAAGCGGAACACCAGTAGCATTCTTGGCCGCCGCATAGGTTGGGCGTTTGACATCGTTGTAGATACCTTCGACCCACTGCATCCCCTTCTCGAAGCCTTCTCCATCTGACCAGAACTCCCGAGGTGTCCTGCGTCCCATCACACGGTTGCACGCGGTATGCGAGAGCACGATGTTGGCGAACCCATTGTGTCCGCCGCTGGCTCTGGGAATGATGTGCGCTACTTCGCAATCGATGCCGCTGGCCGCCTTCCGATCTGTGAGCCCGCCTTTCCCGCACAGTGGACAAATCCCCCCCTGCTGCACACAGAGCACGACCCGATGCATCGCCATTCGTTGTTGGGAACTGGTCTGACTGTCCAGATTAAACCTTTGTGCGATATCGTTCTGGATACGGTTGCGCAGCCGGTTCCGGAAGAGATACCGATCAGAGTCTTTGGCCCCCATCTTGGCTTCTCGTGCAAGCTCGATGTACACCTCGTCAGGCTTCTTCCCAAACTTGTGCATGTATTCCATCACATGCCTGCGGACCTCGTGGATAGCTTTGCGTACAACAGGATTGCTGATCATCGGCGCAGGTGGTAACTCGCCACCATGCTTGCGTAAAAAGTGGCGATCTTTCGCATTGAGCCCCTTGACACCCGTGGCGTATCGCTTCCTCGCAAACACGTCGAGCGGCTTCCCGGTGGTCACATCCAGAAAGTCAGAATCTTCCGCAATCATCTTTCGTGCTTCGATCTGCGTGAGCCAGCGGGTCTTTCCCGGTGCATCGGGCACGGGCCAGGGTTCTTCCCGGTCCATGACTTCAAGGACATTCCGCACCGCCCGACGGCTCATGTTGAGCCGCTTGGAATCCACCCGCGGGCGCCGTTTCCATGCCGCGACCAACGCATCGGCTTGCTCCTGATTGAGCCCACCCCAGTCGAGTATGCCTAACCGAAGTTTGTCAGCATCTTCATCAAGGTCAGGGTCACACTTCAGGATTGCCCGATTAATCCCGTTCTTCAGAGAATCCGGCATCCCCTCCCATGCCCCAGCACCAATCGCTCCATGCACGATCTCCCTGTTGAACCAATCCGTATTGATTGTGCGGTCTTCGTCATTCTCGATATTAAATCGAAACCGCGAGGTCTTCGTAGCTCGTCCCCACCCCTCTTTGGAACTGCCCATGAAGTTCCGCAGATCAGTGACGCTCACTGATTGCTTTGGCCGCGGAGCGGGGGTTTCTTTTTGCCCCTTCTTCTTCCGAGGTGTCTCCATCCCGAGCGGCCCGCTCAAATACGCAATGATTTTCGATCGTTCTTCTGGCGTAAGCGTGCGTGTATCTTGATCCCGTTGGATGATCTTTAGGTTGTTGACCTGCTCGACAACCCGGTAGTGCGATGCGTACATGTCGGCGTGTGGTACACACCGTTCAGAGGGTTCAAGCACACAACGACCGAGCGTTCCAAGATCCCAGGTTGCTCGGCGTTGACCGAAGAGCAGTCCAGTATGCCGCCAAGTTGAATCGCCGGTTTCATTATCGAGAGTTGATCTCAGGTCATCGGTCAGTATCTGAGCCGTTTTGCCGCCCAACCGCTTCTGTGTATCCCATAGCAACAAGAACTCATTGCGGATCATCGCCCGATCAGCGCAATGCTTGTAGCTCCCCGCCGTATTCCGGATCGCATCGTGGTATTCTCGCTCTCCACGACGCTTCGCTGGATCGCGCTGATCTGGCGTACCAATAGCGTGCACACCCTGTTCGTACAGCATCGCCATAAACTCACCAAATGTGCGTACGCCACGAGCTTTCATGTCCCGTTCTACTTCTCTGATAGAAGCCTTCACTTTGCCATCGTCACTTGTGCCATCATCCTCGTCGTCGGACATCTTGAGTCCCAACGCTCCCCGACGCTGTGAAAGATGCAGAAGCACCCGTCCAAACTCGTAGGGCGACAGCGACTCATCCAGCCCCCGGCGTCGCAGGTCCCAGGGATTCGTATTCTCCAAGAATTTCATGAATTCAGTTTCGGTTTTTGGGAGCAATCCGTTCTCGATCAGACACACCCGTAACTCGCGCTTGCGCTGCGATCGCCGTGCGAGCGTGATCCGAGTCCGCCGAGCATTTCTGCGTTCCACATTCTTCGGATCGCCCCGCTTCTCATCTGATTCAACTACACCGGCGGGAAAGATAGAGGTTCCAGCAGTCAACTGGCCGGACTTTCGATCATGCCACATCGAGCCAACTGAGTTGGAACCAATATCAAGGGCGAGAATAAAACGATTCTGACTTGGGCTTTTTGCCATTTGACACCTCGTGGTTCATCCTATATCATACTGTCAGTGTAATCGATCTCGGTCCGCAGTTTCACGCAACAAGAAATTCGCAGGCACCGTCGAAAGACGACCGCCGCAGCCCGCAACCCCGGCCTGCGGCTTTTTTATATGACAAGTAAGTTTAAGAATTACGGGGCTCAGAACATCCGCACCCATAAGCAGCCCGAGCAGCACGCTTGCGGGAATACTAAACTATTTGTTGCTCATTCTGGCAGGTTCCTCGTACTCCGAATTGTGTGCAGAGCACAAGATCGAGTTCATTGGAGCTTGCCTGAGTTCGCGAGTTTATCGCTTGCTGTTCAAGATTCTATGGTCCGAGCGGGTACCGTAGTACAACGAAGCAAAAATCGAAATCCAAAAAATATCCGATATTCATCACACTAGTTCGATTAATTGATCTGAATGTGTGATGCGGGGTGTGTTCAAACATATGGCATCCATCTTCTTCTAAAAGCTTCAAGACTTAGCAGAAGCCCAGTACACTAAGGGTTCATATTCCCTATCCAAGCCATTGATTTGTCATGAATGCCGCACGTTTGCCCAACTAGTCTAAACCAAAGAGTAGTGAAACAAATGCTATCGAAAATTAATGACAACTCACAAGACCACTTGCTACCTCACGAACTTCAACAGCTTTATTTCGTAGACGTATCACAGGAACTAGGAAACAGCCAGAGTTATTTCGCCAAGTTAAACTGAGAAAGATCGGTTTCCAGTGAGCTCATATTTGCCCACTTGCACGAACATAACACTCTGTGCTATACTCCCCTCAAGGTGATCCATCGCCTCCCAACCCAGTCGACATGGTCGGTGTGTTTGGGAGCAGGTGTGTTGCTTAGCCGCGGTTTGCTACATGGTAGTTGGCCGTAGTCTGGCATGGTCCAGGCAGGTTCCCGCTGATGCGAGGGATTCAAATCAGCAGATCCCGAAACATGGTTTCGGCATTGGGGCTCGGGTGACTCCAACCCATTAACGATTCAAAACTACCGGTATGCACGGAGTGGTGTTGTGCTGTGCACACATCTGCTCCCCCATACTCGGGTCGCATTGTCTATACGGCTTCGCTATCGCGCCGTCGTAACGACGAAGGGAGCTTTCTGTGAATACCAAACTCGAAATAGAGCATATTGATATCAATCACGTCGTCCCCCACCCCAATAACCCGCGTGTACATCCCAAGAAGCAGATCCGTCAGATCGCCCAGAGCATCGAAGCCTTCGGGTTCCGGATGCCGGTGATCATTGACCAAGACTCTCGATTGGTCTGTGGTCACGCCCGGGTTGAAGCGAGCAAACTCCTCAAGATGACCCTGATTCCCGCGATCCGGGTGACGGATCTCGACGATGCGAAGATCAGGGCGCTGATGATCGCCGACAACCGCCTCACCGAGATCAGTACCTGGGACGCCCAACTGCTGGGCGAGCATCTGAAGGTCCTGTCTGATCTGGATCTTAACTTTGACATCGAGTGCATCGGTTTCGACTACGGAGAGATCGAGCAGCGGATCTTGGGAATCGAGGACGCGCTTGCAGGAGAGGAAATCACCGAGCCCGATTCTGCGGATGATCTTCCCGACGATCAAACAATCGCGTCCGTCACTCAACCCGGTGATCTCTGGATCCTCGGCGATGGAGACCATGCCCATCGCGTGCTGTGCGCCGACAGCACCGACCCAGCTTCCTACCAGCGATTGCTCGGCGAGCAGCACGCCGCGATGATCTTCACTGATCCGCCGTACAACCTGCCCGCCAAGTCCATCGGGCAGGTATGCGCTGGTGAACACGGCGACTTTGCGATGGGCTCAGGAGAGATGTCCCAAGCAGAGTTCACTATCTTCCTCGGGTCTGTGATGGAGCAGCTCTGCAATGTCAGCATCCCCGGATCCATCCACTACCACTTCATGGACTGGCGGCATGCCGCCGAGATGCTCGCCGCTGGCAACACCCACTACACCGAGCTCAAGAACCTCTGCATCTGGGTCAAGGACCGCCCCGGCATGGGCACGTTTTACCGCAGCCAGCACGAGCTGATCTTCGTGTTTAAGCACGGGACCGATCGTCACCGGAATAACTTCGGGCTTGGTGAGCACGGGCGCACCCGCAGCAATGTGTGGAGCTTTCCATCCATCCGCACACTCAACCCCGAAGAGGGTGATCCCAACAGTGATGCACTCAAACTTCATCCAACAATCAAACCAGTCCGGCTGATTGAGGAAGCCATCCTCGATTGTTCGCGTCGGGGAGAGATCGTGCTTGATCCGTTCCTTGGGAGCGGCTCGACACTCATCGCCTGTGAGAAATCGAAACGCGTGTGCGCCGGAGTCGAACTCTCACCACGCTATGTCGATGTCGCCATCACACGCTGGCAGCAATGGACCGGGATGCAAGCCACCCATGAGCAGACCGGCAAGACTTATTCCCAGCTCCTCGAAACCCGCGCCAACGCCAGCAAGACTGAGGAGGTCGCCAATGTCTGATCAATCCGAACACGAAGTGGGTTATAAAAAACCACCGAAGCACTCCCAGTGGAAGCCAGGCCAATCCGGAAATCCCAATGGTCGTCCCAAGAAGACCAAGGATTTCAACAAACTCCTCGACATCGAGCTGAGCAAGGAAGTCTCAATCACCGAAGGCGGGCGGAAAATCGTCCTCTCCAAGCGCGAGATCCTGCTCAAATCGCTCGTCAACGATGCGCTCAAGGGTGATCTTCGCGCGATGAAGATGGTGCTGCCGTTCCTGACCAGCCAACAGAGCATCGCCGGATTCGAGCCTGATGCGGCCGATCGTCAGGCTTTCGAGCAGTTGATTCAGTCTTACCAGCAGATCGGTGAAACCGCGGAAACGGAGGCGAGCCATGACAAGCCCTGAATCACGCGCCATCCGCCATATGTACCGCACTGATCCGAGAATGTTTATGCAGCTGGCGTTTCGGATACTGCACCCGGGCATTGAATACCAGCACAACTGGTCGATCGACGTGCTCGGCGAGGCACTTGCTCGATGCCATCGTCGAGAGACCACCCGCCTGATCATCAACATGCCGCCTCGTTCGCTCAAGTCGGTCTGCGCATCAATCGCCTTCCCCGCCTGGGTGCTCGGGGTGCAGCCGGATCAGAAGATCCTGTGCATCGCGGGTCATCGTGGCCTGGCCGACGAGCATCATCATCTCGCACACCGATTACTGACGCACGATCGGTACCGCGGACTGTTCCCGCATGTCCGGGTCAATGAGCACCCCGGACGCTTGAAACTTCAGCAAGGCGGCGCACGCCTAGCACACACCCCAACCGGAGCGGTCACCGGTAAGGGCGCGGACATGATCATCATCGACGACCCGCAGACTACCCAGCACGCCGATGACCAAGGGAAGTGCGCGGAGATCCGCAACTGGTATGATCGCAATATTTATCAGCGGCTCAATGACAAGCACGATGGGGTCATCATTGTGGTTACGCAACGTCTCTCCTCAGACGATCTAACGACGCACCTGCTCAAGCAGGAGGGATGGGAGGTGCTCAGCCTCCCAGCGATCGCAATGCATGACGAGTTCCTGCCACGATCTCTTGGCAGTGGGCTCGTGCGGCGGAAGGGCGAAGCGTTGCATCCTGCACGCGAGAGCCAAGAACAGCTCCGTGCTGAACTGCTTAGTCTAGGAGCAAAGGTCTTTATGGCACAGTATCAGCAGAATCCATACCCCCCTGGGGATGGCGAGGAACGCGGCGGCGTGTTTTACACAGCGCCCCACCCGGATGCAACGCCGGAAGAGTGTAAGGGCTGCGATATATTCTTTACGAGAATGCCCGAGGAACACTTTGTCTTGGACGAGGTCTTCGGGGAACGAACATGTATCCGTCAAGGGACCCCACCGGAACTCACGATAGAAGAATTTAATGAGATGTATGGCCACATGTGATGCACGAGTGAACCCCCTTACAGTCGACTTCATCTTCTGGACAACACCGGATGCTCGCGTGTCGTCTCCTTTGTTGGTCTATTGAGGAACAAGAATGTAGCCCATGAGCTCATTGCTCTGCTGGTCTACCTCGGGCGATGAACCCAAGCGTGCCGTTGCACAAAAAGCATTCCTGCAAAACCTCGGAAAACATCGAAGATTGGCGCAGGATTCTGTCTATTGCCCAGAAATCTCGGAAACAGTCGCGAATCCGAGCGATTTGGACTTGCATTGCCCCTCGATCCATGGCTACATGTGTCACACCGCGGGAGACTCCCGCAGCACCCCGACCGGCTCCTCAAATGCCGGCCCCCTGAAACCCACGCACACGGGTCGACGATCCCCCTCTCAATATCTGAGCGGCGCGATCGGTGTGCATGGATCCCGGGGTCGGCGCCAGGGGCTTGACTGCGAGACCCACATGACGACTGAACTCCACACCCTCTCGAATCTCACCACCGCCCGGCTCCAGCAGGAATGGGCAAGCATTGGCATCCGTGGCGATCCCCCGCACTTCAAGCAGGCACTGGTCCGGGGCATCTCATGGCACATTCAGCAGCAAACACACGGCGGGCTCGACGCGGGCACACGCCGCCTGCTCAAGGCCGCGATCCGCAACGCACCGACTCCGGCATCCAAGCAGAGCGACGCCACACATCGGAAACAGCGGGACCCAGTCCAACTTGCCGAGGGGACGACACTCGTCCGCACATGGCGCGGGCATCACCACGAGGTCACGGTCCTCGAAGACGGCAAGCGCTTCCGGTACAGGGACACCGAGTTTGCCAGCTTGTCGGAGATCGCCCGCGAGATCACCGGGGCTCGCTGGTCGGGACCCCGATTCTTCGGCCTTAAGAAACTCAAACAGGCGTCAATAAGGAGCACAGGATGAAGACCATCCGCTGCGCGATCTATACCAGGAAGTCCAACGAAGAAGGACTCGACATGGCGTTCAACTCACTCGATGCCCAGCGAGAGGCGGGCATCGACTACATCAAGAGCCAGAAGCACGAGGGCTGGCAGTTGGTTGAAGAGGAGTACAACGACGGTGGTTTCTCAGGCGGCACGATGAAACGGCCGGGGCTTCAGCAGTTGCTCGATGACATTGACCGGGGACGCATCGATGTGGTGGTTGTTTATAAAGTCGATCGGCTGAGTCGCTCGCTGAGCGACTTTGCGCGAATGATGGAAGTCTTTGATGAGAAGCAGGTCTCGTTTGTGTCAGTGACGCAGCAGTTTAACACCACGACTTCGATGGGTCGGTTGACACTCAACATGCTGCTGAGCTTCGCGCAGTTCGAGCGTGAGGTTTCGGGCGAACGCATCCGCGACAAGCTTGCAGCGACCAAGAAGAAGGGATACTGGGTTGGTGGCCAGCCCCCGCTCGGGTACCGGCTCCAGACTGGTGAGGAAACCAAGGGACTCTTCATCAT
>TARA_R110002072_G_scaffold4706_22_pt1 | contig 11379 bp, 8 predicted proteins | sample TARA_R110002072 | Tara Oceans TARA_R110002072 (sample SAMEA4397118) | marine metagenome | biome: Polar Biome; feature: [SRF] surface water layer (ENVO:00010504); material: water (ENVO:00002006), including particulate matter (ENVO:01000060) such as... | depth 5 m | reverse complement strand
CTACGCCATCGAGCAGGTGCGCGGGCGCGGCGGCCGCGTGCTGTTCAAGGCGCAATCGGCGCTGCCGGCGGTGGTGGTGCCGGCCCGGGCGCAGGCGGGAATGACCGAACTGCTGCGGGCCAATGTGGTCTGGGGCACGGGAAAGGCGGCAAATCCGGGCCGCCCGGCCGGCGGCAAGACCGGCACCAGCCAAGAGTCCCGCGACGCTTGGTTTATCGGCTACACCGCTGAACTGGTGATTGGCGTGTGGATGGGCAACGACAACGGCGATCCGATGAAGGGGGTGACCGGCGGCGGGCTTCCGGCCAAGCTGTTCCGCGCCATCGCCACGGCCGGCCTGGCCGATCTGCCGCCGCGTCAACTGGCCTTGCCGGCGTCCGGCGGCGCCGACGACGGCAGCACCACCTGGGACGCCGCCGATCGGGCCGGAAGCGACCGGCCCGCCGCGGCGAACGGGAGCTTTCTCGAGCGCGTGCTGCGCAGTTTGACCAAGCCGGGAAAGACCGCGGACCCGGCCCAACGGCTGCCGGAAGCGGGCGGCGACCGTTAGCGCGCCTGACGAAGACCGAAGCGCTTGGGCGGCGAACCGGTGGTGAAGCGCCCGCTAAGAGGCCGAACCGGCCAATAGGCCGATCCGACCAATAAGCGATCCGACTTTAGGGCAGGGCGATGACCCGGCCTTCGCGGCGTCGATCAGCGCCGCCGTCCAGGCGCACCCCGCCATTGGCGGCGGGACGCGCGCGCACCGCCTGCAGGCCTGAGTTCAACGCCCGCAGCTTGACTTCATGTCCGCGTTCCTCCAGCGCTTTGGCCAGATCCTCCAGTCCGCGTTCCGCCTCCAGATCGGTTGCGCCGTTGCGGTTGGTGAAGTTGGGCAGGTTGACCGCCGCCTGGGCCGAGAGGTTCCAGTCCAACACGCCAATCAAGGTTTTCACCACATAGCCGATGATCCGGCTGCCGCCGGGAGAGCCGACCGCCAACTGAAAGCCGCCCTTTTGGTTGAACACCAGGGTGGGGGACATGGAACTGCGCGGTCGCTTGCCCGGCTCGACGCGATTGGCCACCGGTTTGCCCGCCACCTCCGGGCGGAAGGAAAAATCGGTTAGCTGATTGTTGAGCAGAAATCCCTTTACCATCAGGCGCGAGCCGAAGGCGTTTTCCACCGAGGAGGTCATGGAGACCACCCGGCCCTGGGCGTCGACCACCACCAGGTGCGTGGTCGAGGGGGGCTCGACCTGGTCCGGCGGAATGGCGGTGCGTTGATTGACCGGACCGGGCTCGGCCTTGCCCATATCCTGCGGACCGATGGCTTCAGCGCGGCTGCTGAGATACTCGGAATTGAGAAGCTGCCGAACGGGAACGGTTACAAAGTCGCTATCGGCCACCAGGGCATTGCGGTCGGCGAAGGCCAGGCGGCTGGCCTGGGTCGCCAGATGAATGGCTTGCGGATCCATCGGCGCGTATTGGGAAAGAGAAAAACCCTCCAGTATGCCCATGATCTGCAGGGTGGCGATGCCCCCCGACGTCGGCGGCGGCATGCCGCAAATTCGATAGATCTGGCTGGCCCCCTTGTAGGGACGGCAGAGGATCTCGCGCTCCTTGGCCTGGTAGGCGCTCAGATCATCCAGAACCATTCGGCCAGGGTTTACCGGCGCCTTGGCCTGGGCGGCAACGATCGCTTGGGCGATTTCGCCCTGGTAGAAGGCGTCGGCGCCCCGGGCGGCGATTTCACGCAGGGTTTGCGCGTAGGCCGGGTTCTTCAACAGCGTTCCCGCCGTCTTGGGGCTGCCGTCCGGATTGTAAAAATAGGCGCGGGTATCGGCAAAGGTGGCCAGATATTTGTCGCGCGCGATCAGCGCGGCCAGGCGGGGCGAGATTTCAAATCCCGCTTCCGCCAGTTTGATGGCCGGCTCGAACAGCCGCGCCCAAGGCAGTTGCCCCTGCTCGCTATAGACCCGTTCCAGCAGGCGCGGCACGCCCGGCACGCCGACCGACAGGCCGCCAACCACCGCTTCATAGAAGCTCATCGGCTGGCCGTCGGCCTTCAGGAATTGATCCGCCGTGGCGGCCAGCGGGGCGCGTTCCCGGCCGTCAAAGGCCTGGATCTTGTTGCCGGCGGGATCATAGTGCAGCAGAAACGCGCCGCCACCGATGCCGGAAGACTGCGGTTCCACTAGGCCGAGCACCATTTGGGCTGCGATGGCGGCATCGATCGCCGAGCCGCCTTCGCGCAGGATCTGTGCGCCCGCTTCCGCCGCCAAGGGGTTGGCCACCGCGATCATCGCGCCGTTGGTTTCTGCCGCGCCGGCGGTCTGGGCCTCGGTCGCGGTGGCCAGCAGGGTGCTCAACAGCGCCGCAAGCGCCAGCCCGGACCAAGAAAAGAGATTTTTCCCCGACGGCTTCGAAGTGATCATGGCAGATTCCCTCTTTGTTTTTTCCGCTGCCTGACGAAACAGGTCGACCGCGATTGTTCGTGGACCAGTCAAACGACTTTTCCCCTAATCGTAAAGTGATTCTCGGTCAAAAGACCCTGGAGGTGGGGCGCGCCGTCACCGTGTGATCGACAGCGGGGGGGCGTCAGACGGCTGGTTCCAATCAGACGGCTGGTTCCAACTCGATCACCCGTTCTAGCGGGAAGGATCGGTGTCCCATTCGCTGGCGGCGCTATCGGCGAGAGAGATGGGCGGCAGGGGCTTGCAGTAGGCGTTGGCCGCGGGGCGATAGCCGTTGGTTGTCAACAGCTCATCAAGCCAGTCGGAGCGATCGACGAGCTTCTGCTCGTTTCCCCGGGTCTTGGTGTAAATGGCCTTGCAGCCGGACTCCCGGGCGCAGTCTTCCAGCGCTTGCGTGAGGCGGCGCGCCACCTTCGATCGATTAAGCAGGCCAAACGCCAGCAAATGCTCCGTCACCAGAGCATTGCCGTGGGCCAGGTCGGGGACGATGTGGTAAATTGCCAGTCCGGTCAGGTTGCCTTGATCGTTCTCCGCTGCCAGAATTCCCGACAGGTTCAGGAAATTTGCGCGAGTTCGGGTTTGGGGCTGAGGCAAGGGCAGCGGACGACAGGACGCCCCGGCCGGGGGGGGCTTGCTGATATTTTCGTCTGGCCGAACATAGATTTTGCGCTCTTCCAGATAGCTGTCCCAGACGATGATTCTTGTCGCGTACTTCTCCCACTCCGCTAAACTCAGGCGTGGCATCGCTGCTTGAATCAAGGCATAGGCCTGATGAATCTTTTCAGGTCCAAGAGGGGAGATGAGCAATTTTTACACCGTCGAGACTTGATGAAACGCCAAACTTCTCAGCTATGACATATTGTCGTATTGTCTAATCGGCGACTATGATCTAGATCAAGATCAAGCGTGGTTTCTTGGAATGCCAAATACCATTGGCGCGGGAAAATAAATCCGTGCGGGCCTAAAAACCCCGTCATGACTTATTTGCCGGAATGGCAGTCCTTAAGGTCGGAATCTGAACTTGCAGAACTTGAAAGTATTGTCTCCGTTCGATGTGAACAACCTGCGGACTTTGGCGCCGGCGGCCCAAAGCGTCGAGGGTGAGGGACGGCAGTCCCCCTGTGCGGCCTGCTCGGTTCGCCAACTCACTTTCTGTGCGCCGCTTGGCGGTGAGGAACTGACGCAGATTTCCTCGATCGTCAATCATGTCGAGTTGGCGCCCGGCGAGTACCTTTTTGACGAAGGTGAAGATGCTGACAATATCTTCAGTGTCACGGCAGGGGCGATGAAGGTCTACAAGCTTCTGCCCGACGGGCGTCGACAGATCACCGGCTTTCTGTTTGCCGGCGATTTCCTTGGCCTGGCGCACAACGATGTCTATGCCTATACCGCCGAAGCCGTGACCCACAGCGTGCTGTGCCGCTTCCCACGCCATGATTTGGAAGTGATGTTGGCCCGCTATCCGAAGATGGAGCGGCGCTTGCTGGGCATGGCGCGTCACGAGTTGGCCGTGGCGCAGGAGCAGATGCTGCTGCTGGGGCGCAAGACCGCGAAAGAGAAAATCGCCTCCTTCCTGCTGTCCTTGTCCAGCCGCGCCCTGCAGCGTGGTCAGGCCGGCAACCCGGTGGCCGTGCCGATGACCCGCATGGACATTGGCGACTATCTGGGCTTGACCACCGAAACGGTCAGCCGGACTTTCACCCAGCTGCGGAACAAGAAGCTGGTTATCCTGCACCCCGGCGGAAAGGTCGAGATGGCCGACCGCGAAGGCCTGCAGGACATCGCCGACGGCGGATAGGCCGCCGGCGAGAAATCCCCGGTACCTCAAATCCCCGACACGTCAAATCCCCGACACGTCACATTCCCCAGCGCGTCGCGCGGGCGCTCAAGACCGGCAATTGGGTCGAACCGCGCTTCCACCCCGCGCGCTCTCGCCATGAGGGTGCGTCGGGGTTACAGTTCTTGTTGCGCTGCGGTATTTTCCACTTTATCCCTGAGTCCCGCGCGTCACGGGACAAAGATAATGATTGCCAAGCAGGAAAATCTTTCAGCATCGCTCGCGCCGTCAGGGATGACGGTGGTTCGCTCGGTAACGGCGCTGCGGCGGGCGGTTGCCGCCTGGCGGCTGCGGGGGGACAGCATTGGCTTGATCCCGACCATGGGCAGCCTGCACGCCGGCCATCTCTCGCTGGTGCAACAAGCCAAGGCCGAGACCGACCGGGCAATCGCCACGATCTTCGTCAATCCGAAGCAATTCGACCGGGCTGAAGACCTGGACGGGTACCCGCGCGCCGAGGAAAAGGATGCGGCCTTGCTGCAATCGGTCGGCTGCGACCTGCTGTTCGCGCCCGGGCTGGATGAGATCTATCCCGAAGGCTTTTCCGCCCAGGTGAGCGTTCGGTCGGCGCTCACCAGTTGCCTGGAGGGCCAACATCGCCCGGGACATTTTGACGGCGTGACCACGGTGGTCTGCAAGCTCTTGCTGCAAGCCGGCGCCGACCGGGCCTATTTTGGCGAGAAAGACTTCCAGCAGTTGCAGGTGGTGCGGAAAATGGTCGCTGACCTGGCTATTCCGACCGAAATCGTGCCGTGCGTCACAATTCGGGAGGTCGACGGTTTGGCCCTGTCGTCGCGCAATGTCCACTTGAGCGCCGCGCAGCGAGCCCGGGCGCCACAGCTCTTCACCGTGCTGCGCCGGACCGCCGCGCACCTGCTGGCCAGCCCGCCCGGCACGCGGTCCGCCCTGCTGGAGCAGGCCCGCCAGAGTCTGCTGGCCGAGGGGTTCGACAAGATCGATTATCTGGCGCTGCGCCACGCCGAGGCGTTGGACCAGCCGTTGGGAGACGGCGTCGACCTGCGCAACACCCAGGCGCGACTGCTGGTCGCGGCCTGGCTCGGCGACACCCGTTTGATTGACAATCTCGCGCTTGCGGACTGTCCGCCGCTGGCCGCCGCGCTGGGCTGACAGCGATCCGCTGCTTTCTTCGTTGATCGCCCGCTAGACGGTGCGGCGGGCCAATGGTGTCGCCGCCTGCATCTCCATGTCCCAGGGAAAGAGAATCCAGGTGTCCTGGCTGACTTCCGTCACAAAGGAGTCGACCACCGGCCGCCCGGCGGGCTTGGCGTAAACCGTTGCGAAATGCGCCTTGGGCAGCATTTCGCGGACCGCGCGGGCGGTCTTGCCGGTGTCAACCAGGTCATCAACGATCAACCAGCCCTCGCCGTCGTGCGCCGCGCTGCTGGCCTTCAGGAGGTCCAGGTTGCCTTGCTGGTCATCGTCATAGCTGGCGATGCAGACGGTATCGATCAGGCGGATTTCCAACTCGCGCGCGATGATGGCGGCCGGGACCAGGCCTCCCCGGGTGATGGCCACGATGCCGGTGAAGCGCTTCATCGAAAGCAAGCGCCAGGCAAGGGCCTTGGCGTCGCGATGCAGTTCGCCCCAGGAAACCGGGAAAGTTTTGGCGACGGTTGGTTCTTCGCTCACGTAAATCCACTCCGACTCGCTGTTGTGAGGGTGCTGTTGCGGTGGCGCGGATTAAAACGGAAGCCCAGGAAGAGATCAAGCCGCGTTGCGCTGGAATTGCCGGATCCAGCCCCGGCGGCGCGATTTCTGCCAACCGGGATCGGCGGTGGCGCGGGCAGGAAAAACCCGCCGCGCCGGGGGGCGGGCGGGCTTTCCGTCATATCATCGAGCAGCGCGCTGGACCGGGGGGATTGGCAAGCAAACCCGGAAGGCGGCGGCGCGGCCTATCGGACGTAAACGTGAACCTCCGGCTGGCCCAGGCTCGGCGCGGAAACCGCCGACAGTGACACCCGGTCGGCCGGCAAGCCCATGTTGGCCAGCGAGCGCAGCACCTTTTCAGCGTCGCGGCGGACCTGGCCGCCGCTGAGCGCCACCTGACCCGGCTGGCCTTGGCCCGGAGCCAAAGCCACCAGATCAAAAGCCGCGTTGGGGCGACGTTCCAAGGCCCGGCTCACCGCGGTGAACAGCGCCTGCTCGTAGTCCACATTGCTGTCGTCGAAGCGAATCACCACCAAGGGCTGCTGCTGACCCACCAAAGCCGCCCCGCCGCCTGGACGCTGCGGCGCCGGCGAGCCGAAGGTGCGGTTGGCCAGGCTCACGCCGATATATTCGCCGTTTTTAATCGCCAGCGACATGGCGTTGAGGTTGTTGCGCTCGGCGGACAAGAAGGCGGTTTGACGGGCGATGTCTTCGGTCAGCTCGCTCAGCAGCCGGTCGATCATCACCGTGGTCTGGTTGACTTCGTCTTCCAGAATGGCCAGCTGGCGATGGTCTTCATCAATCGCGCCGGAAAGCCCGAAGGTCGCCCGGGTCGCCTCAACCAGATAGGTGGAAAGCGAGGCGGTGGCGCTGACCGAATTGGCCAGATCGTTCATCTGGTTGATCGAGCCATCCACCGTGCGAAGCTCGGTTTGAGATTCGCGCCACTGCGCAACCAACTCCGGATTGCCCGGCGTGGTGCCGACCTGCAACCGGGCGTTCATCGCCGCCTTGAGCGCATGATAGCGGGTTGCCGAGAACTTTGATGTCTCGCGGGCCTGCTGCAGGCGCCGGTTTTCCGAGATCACCTCGCTTTGCAGGCGTTCAAGCCCGGAACGCAGTTCGACAACCTTTTCGCCGACAACCGTTCCGGTTGCCTGGCCCGGCGTCACGCCACTGGGTTCAAAGCTTCCACTGTTCAGGTTTAGGATTTGAATCTGCTGGCTATTGGCCGTGGCTTCCCCTGAAGCCTGCTGTCCCTCGCTGGAAGGCGCGTAAGCATCCTCCCCATAGGAACAGGATGCGACCAGCAACAGCAGACCGATTGATGGTACGATACGGCCTAGCAGTGACATATTGCGTTGAGACCCCAGAGATTTTTTCAAAAGACGCCGCCCGCCCCCGAGGGCTTGACTTTGGAAAAGCTGTCGCGCTGACCGGCTCTCCCCCCTTATGTTTGCGCGCAGATGGTACTTGATGGAGAGTCGCGGGACAAGCCGGATTTGTCTAGGTCTTTGACTAATGTGGATTTTCGGAAGGATTGCGTGCCGCGCGGCGGCCCGGCGCAAGCAGGCTGTCGCCAAAAAGCAACCGGTAACGCCGTGGAAAAGAAATGCGGAAAATTCGTGAAAAAGTGCCTTGCCATGGCCGCCCCTGGAGCGTAGTTTCCGCACCGCGTCAGGGGGCAGTGACCAACAGCCTGCTGGCGGCGCGCTTAACAGACAAGATCGCAAACACTGCGCGCCCGTAGCTCAACTGGATAGAGCACCTGACTACGGATCAGGAGGTTGGGAGTTCGAATCTTCCCGGGCGCGCCATCATAAGCCGCTGAAAGCACACAGCTTTCGGCGGCTTATGTGATTCTGAAGCGCCGTTGGGGTTGGCCGGTTGCGGGTCGGCCGGGTGCGACAAATAGCCCGTCCCGTGCGGATTCCGGCCGGCGGCGGCGATGGCCCTGCTTTTCGCGCGGTTTTTAGCCGGTCAGCGACCGGGGCGGGCGGGCAAGATGGATCGCCGCCCGACAAGATCGGCGCGACGAGATCGGCCCGATAAGATCTGTCCGTGCGATCAGTCCGAGGAGATCAAGGCCCTCGGAGCAAAGCCCGACAAGCAGCCCGAACGCGCGCGGGCGAAGCGCCCTGAATTATTTCCATTGCATTTTACCCAACCAGCCACTGCACCGCACCGATCACCACCAGATAGCGGGCGCCCTTGCCCAGGGTCACCAGCACCAAGAAGGGCCAGAACGGCACGCGCAGGACGCCGGCGACGAAGGTCAAGGGATCTCCCGCCAACGGCAACCAGGCGAACAGCAGACTCCAGAGCCCAAAGCGGCGGAAGCCGTTTTCGGCCTTGGCGCGCTGGGCGGCGGAGAAAGGAAACCAGCGCCGATCCTGATAGCGCAGGCAGAAGCGCCCGAGTAGCCAATTGACACAGGACCCCAGACTGTTGCCGCTGGTGGCCACCAACAGCAACAGCCAAAGGGTCTCCGGATTGGCCGCCACCTGATAGGAAAGTAGCGCTTCCGACGAGGCGGGGAAAAGCGTCGCGGCGACAAAAGCGCTGCTGAACAGCCAGAAGAGTGACAAGGTCATGCGGTCTGGGTCATGCTGTCTGTGGCCCGTTACAGCGCCGGACCGAGCCCGATCGGGCTGCCGTCGTAGAAACGGGAAAGGCGGAACCGGTTGATATCGTGCGCCGCCGGCTTGCCCCGCGCCAGATCGGCAAGCAGTTTGCCAACCGCCAGGCCGATGCCGAAACCGTGGCCGGACAGCCCGGTGGCGAGGATCAGACCCCGGTGTCGGTCGCTTTCGCCGAGGATGGGAAGGATATCCGGCGACGAGTCGATCATGCCGGCCCAACTTTCCCGAAACTCCAGGCCGGCCAGCTGCGGAAAGGTCGTCGCCAAGCGCCGTTTCATCAGCGCCACCGCCCGTGGGCTGGCGGGCGGGTTGAGCACCCGGGTCTTTTCAAAAGGCGTAACCTGATCGGCGCTCCAGCGTCGCGGCCGCTGCAGGTCGTGCAGGAAATCCGCGCCGCCGAACCGCAGCTTGACCTCCTTCCAGGCGATTCGCAAAGACGGTAGGAAGAGGCGGAAATTGCGAAAGGAGTCCGGCCCGATAAAGTGCTCGGAGAAATCGCCGAGCGCCAAGCTGTAGCCGCCGTCCTCGCGGCGGCGTAAAGCCAGGCGGTGCGAGGCGGCCTGGCCGTTCAGGATGTTGGGCGCCGGGGCGGTTTGCACCACCGTGGACCTGACGCACAGCTGGGGCACGTCGATCCCGAGATTGCCGCTGAACAGAGAGGTCCAGGCCCCCGCCGCCAGCACCACCCGATTGCAGCGCACCCGACCTTTTTCCGTGATCACCGCGCGGATCTGGCCGTCGCTGCTGTCCAGGTTCCTGACCGCGCAGGCCTCCAGGAGCGCGGCGCCGGCCCGCTGGGCCGCGCGCGCCAGGGCCGGAACCGCGATCCAGGGTTCGGCGCGGCCATCGCTGGCGGTATAGAGCGCGCCGCCCGCCCACTGCTCCGGACGGTCGGTCAGGATCTCGCCCAGTTGTCGGCTGGACAGCAGTTCGCTGTCCAGCTGAAAGGCCGCGACCGCGTTCAGCCAGGCGGCGTGTTTGGCCTGTTCCTGCGGGGTTTCCGACAGATAGAGGGAGCCGGTTTGCCGAAAGCCGACGCTTTCGCCGATTTCCGCCGCCAGACCCTGCCACAGCCGCAGGCTTTCCATCATCAGCGGCAGTTCCGAGGGGTCGCGGCCCTGCTGGCGCACCCAGCCCCAATTGCGCGACGACTGCTCGCCGGCAATGCGGCCCTTTTCACACAGCAGGACCGACTGACCTTGCCGCGCCAGATAGTAGGCGGTCGCCGTGCCGATGATCCCGCCGCCGATGACCACCACATCGCAAGCCTCGGGCAGGGGGTCCTGAAAGGAAAGTGGGCTTTGGTCACTGAAGATCATGGGGCGTTTACCGGTGCGCGGGGACGGGACGGGGCGGAGGCCGAGGCGAGGGGCGTGGTTTGGGCGCGCCGACAGCGGACAGGTTTAAAGACTGTAACGGGCGTTAGGCAAGAGCCGCTATGGTCGGATGGCGCGGCGGGCGGCGCGTGGCGGCGCAACGGTCTTTTGCCTGACCGGGACATTGGCTTGTATTATGGTAAAATTCGGTTCGGTCCAATGGAGTTGTCAGCCTGGTCATTGGCGGCGCCGCCGGCCGATCGGCAATACACCAACAACGAACCAAGGGGTGTGGGCATGAAAACCTGGCTAAGCACCAACGAGCTTTGGGAGAACTTTGGCACCCGGGCGCTGTTTCAAGCCACCTATGGCGGCGCGGACTTTGGCGAGGTGGCGGTCACCGTCGCGCGGGTCGGCGACGGCGGGCCCGAGGCCTGGTATCGGGAGTGGTCGCAAACCGCCGATTGGATCGAGGATATCGGCGATGAGGCCGCCGCCGGTAATCACCCGGTGAGCGCGCGCGAGGCCTATCTGCGCGCGGCGACCTATCACCGTACGGCCTACTATCCGTTCTTTGGCCCGAGCGTCAATCCACGGCTTGCCGCGGCGTCGCGGCGCGAGTGGCTGGCGCTTCAGAAGATCCTGCCGCTGCTGGATCCCCCGGCCATCGCCTTGGAGATTCCGTTCGAGAACACCAGCTTGCCCGGGATCTTTCTGTCTGGCGGCGATGGCTGTCGACCGACCATCGTCTGCACCAACGGCTATGACAGCTCGATGGCGGAGATCCTGGTCGAACACGCGCAGGCGGCGGTGCAACGGGGGTATCACTGCCTGCTGTTCGACGGCCCCGGCCAAGGCCGGGCGCTGACCGAGCAGGGCCTGGCCCTGCGGCCGGACTGGGAAAAGGTCGTCGCCGCGGTGCTGGATGTCGCCGTCGCCAATCCGGCGGTGGATCGGGAGCGCATTGTGCTGCATGGCTGGAGCCTTGGCGGGTTCCTGGCGCCGCGCGCCGCCGCCTTTCTGGCGCCCCGCCTGGCCGCTTTGGTTCCCGATCCGGGACAGTGGGACCTGCGGTTGAGCATCTTGCCGCTGCTGCCGCTCGATGAGTCGCGCAAGGCCGCCTTTCCCAATATTGATCGCGCGGAGATTCAGCCGCTGCAGGATTTTCTGGACAGCGCCGCCGCCCCGGCGGGCTTGCGCTGGAAGCTGTTGCAGCGCGCGCCGCTGGCGCACGGTGCCGCTGACCTCTACGACAGCTTGGTGAAGCTGAACGAATTCGAGCTTTCCTCGGTGGTGTCCGGCATCACCTGTGCGACGCTGGTCATCCTGGCCGAGGAAGACCCGATCGCCGGCCAGGCGGAGCAGTTGTTTAACGCCATTCCCGCCGCGACAAAGACGCTGCAGCGCTTCACCGCCGCCGAGGGCGCGGGCGGACATACGGAATTGAGCGGACGTCGGCTGTT
>TARA_R110002072_G_scaffold54983_4_pt1 | contig 11382 bp, 13 predicted proteins | sample TARA_R110002072 | Tara Oceans TARA_R110002072 (sample SAMEA4397118) | marine metagenome | biome: Polar Biome; feature: [SRF] surface water layer (ENVO:00010504); material: water (ENVO:00002006), including particulate matter (ENVO:01000060) such as... | depth 5 m | reverse complement strand
TCTATCTGATTAGGTGTTACAACTCTACCTTTTTTATATGTTGATAACAATTGCACATCCCAGTTTGGAGGAAATACATTATCATCATTCACAATTAATATCTTATCATGCGCTGCATTATAAACACCTAAATTAGTTGCTTTACATAATCCTTGATTTGCTTCTAGATCTAATATGCTAACACGATCTTCATATTTATCTAATACACCTTTGTTAAGATCATAAAATCCATCTACAACAACAATAATTTGATTATCGTTTGCTTGATTTGATAATGCTGATTGTAAGCATATTTCTAAAGCTTCTGGTGCTTTGTATGTTGGTATAATTACACTTATCATAATGAATTAATATACTCCTTTAATCTATCATTTGCTACCCACCCTAACAAGTCTCTAGCATCATTGTTTTTACGTAGTGTTACTCTATAATTACCAGGTTGGTCGGGTATGCATATATGATCGGTCCCAAACTTCCTTTTAAACATTAAACACATTTCATTAATAGAATAATTGTACCCGGTCCCTAACTCCCACGCATCATCATGGGACTTATCAGTCATTCCAATCTTATAAAGACCATCTACAATATCAACAACATGTGTGAAGTCTCTTCTTTGTTCACCGTCACCCACAATTGTTATTTTTTCACCATCTCTTACCTGTCTTCTCCATATACCTATTACAGCTGCCCAATCACCATCAACAATTTCATTAGGTCCGTAAACATTATAGAAACGTGCAATTTCACAGTTTAAACCATAAACCTTACGGTACATTTTTAATATTTCCTCACCAAGATGTTTGTAACATGCGTATGGTGATTGATGTGGGTCATGCCATCTTGATGATGATCCTGCATACACAACTTTAATATTATTCTTTCTAGCCCATTCAGCCACGTTTTGTGTTCCAGATGTATTTACATTATATGTATTACTTGGATTGTTAAATGATGGTTGTATGCGAGATAATCCTGCTAAATGGTAAACTATATCAATATCTTTTAATGCATCTGAATCGATTGTTTGCATTTGAGATATATCACCATTGTAATATGTGCACCCTTTCTGGTGATTATCACTCAGTCCACTGTCATAATTATCTATCGAAACCACTCGGTGTTTCTCTACTAATAATCTCTTAATTAAATTTGTACCTATAAATCCAGCACCACCTGTTACTAATATTTTCATACCTTGCTCCAATCTGTTAGTGGTGATAACCATGCTGTCTCACCATGCGTTGCATACCCTGGGATAGGTGTTATTAATAACTCTCCTTGCTCTCTCAGCTCCATAAACATATGAAAATCGTTAGGATGCTTACCAGATGTATGCTTTCTTAATATAGGTACCACACGCTTAAGTGTACTAACTTTAGCTGCAAATGTCATAGTTGTCGAGGTAGTAATTTTCCAGTGACATGAATCAGTAAGATATACTCTAGTGTCTTCACCTCCACCTTCACAGTATGGATTACCACCTTGTGATGGATCTAAATACTTATCTGGATGATCATATAGTGATACAAAAGATGCACCTAGCTCAAACCCTTCCTTTATTATCTCATGAGATCCTGGTTTATGTATATAATCATTCTCAACAAAGTAAACTATTTCATCATCATCATAACTTAATGCAATATCTAACGCTAAATTAAATGTACCTGCTCCATGCCCTACATTAACATGCTCTATTCTTACTTCATGTTGCTGTATCATTTTTCTTGTCTGATCTGATACACTATCAGCCATAACTAATATATCTGATGTATCATGTATATCTGAGAACATCCAACAAAAGTTACTTAAACATTTTTCGTTGTTTATATAATTAGGTTTAACTTTATTATACCCTGTATCTGATATTCTGTATATTACTTTCATAATATCCTCTTTAATGCATCTTGCATTCTATTATGCCCTGAACGTTGCTTAACTCTATATTCCACTTCTCCAGGGCCTCCATTAATGTATATATTAGGTAAATGATGTATAAGATTGTCTTCAAAATCACTTATACATATTAATTTTTTCATATTACAAAATTGATAAATATCTGTATTCACTTTACATTTAACACTATAATGTGATTCACCAAAAAACTGTGTAAAATCGTACATACTACCTATTCTTAACAACTGCTCCCGTGTTAATATAAATGTTGCTTGATGTATATTTGTAAAATGTGCAAACTTCTTACCACCATGTTCCTCTACACTATCATAATCCCAATCATAATGAGCGTGGTAAGCAGGATAAAACCTACCATGCTCATTTTCTTCAAACTGAATTAGCCCTGCTATCCTATCTGCTGGTAATATTTCAGTGTATTCTATATGTTTATCAATGTGTTTCTCTTCAAATAGGTGATCATTTTCACCATATATGAATATATTAAAATCATCTCGATAATGCCAGATAACCTCTTTACATGTTATGGGCAGTAGTTGATAATCATCTAAAGTAATTACATTAACGTGATCAATTCCATTAATCATATCTAACTCAATATTAGAATTAACCATAACAGTTACTTCGTATTTCTTGAACGATTTTAATCTAGAGACTACTTGCTGTAAGTATTCTAATTGCTCATTACTATAATTTACTAATACTGCTAATACTTTATTTTTTTTCATAATACTTAATCCAATGTTTTATCATCTCATCTAACATAGATTCAAATGAATATTTATGCTTCCAACCTAACTCTCTCTGCGCTTTAGAGCAATCTCCCTTTAAGAATTTCAACTCTTCCTTCCTTAAGAACTTCTCATCAAACTCTATATACTTTTCAGCATCCAATCCAAGCGATGTAAATACATACTCTACCAAATCTCTCACTGTATGTGATACACCTGTCGAACAAACGTAATCATCAGAATTATCCTGCTGTAACATTAACCACATTGCGTAAACATAATCTTTTGCATGTCCCCAATCCCTACTAGCATCTAAATTACCTAATGTTAGTTTAGATGCTAGTCCATATTTAATTTTAACTGCCTCCTTTACCACCTTGTTAGTTACAAAATTTGTACCCCGCCTGGGTGATTCATGATTAAATAATATACCATTTGATATAAACATATTGTGCGCGTTCCTGTAATTTCTGCATATATTATAACCATATACTTTTGCACACCCGTAAGGTGATACAGGATTCATAGCTGTGGTCTCTCTCTGATACCCATCATCATCTATATTATTACCAAACATCTCTGATGAGCTGGCTTGGTACGTTTTAGTTAATGGGCATGTTAATCGTATAGCTTCTAGTAAATTTAATGTACCTGTTGCAATAGAGTGTGTTGTATAAATTGGCATATCAAAACTAATTCTAACATGTGATTGAGCTGCAAGATTGTAAACTTCATCAGGCTGGCACATCTGTAGCACTCTAATTAGTGAAGACATATCTAACATATCAGCATATTCTAAATTTATCTGCTTAAAAATGTGATCAGGAATTCTACCTGTTTGATTTTCTGCAACTGAATTTCTTTTTAGTATACCCCAAACTTCATACCCTTTCTCTATTAAAAGCTCAGCTAGATAGCTTCCGTCCTGTCCGTTAATTCCTGTTATTAATGCTCTTTTCATATTTACCTTGTTTGTAAGTATGGATCAATAAATGTTTCTTGATCTATATTATTAATTATATTTGTTATTTTTAATATATCTCGCTCTCTTAACCCAGGATGGTTTGGTACATAAAATCCATATCTATCAATTATAGATGCATTTGGTAAAGATTTTCTACCATAATTTTTCACATAAAATGGTTGTGTACCCATTGAGCCACATATCATAGGTCTAACTTCTATACCTACCTCTTGTAACCTTTTTATGATTATATCTCTGTTTTCATGTATCACAGGATATGCAAAATTAGATATAAAATCTCTAACATCTAGATGTGGAGTAATACCCTTTAACTCTCGTTGATATATTTCAAAGTTTTTATTTCGAGCCTCACAAATACTATCTAATTTATCTATCTGACCCATACCTATAAATGCTTGCAGATCAGTTGATCGTAGATTAAACCCAGAATGGTAGAATGTGTAAAGAGCATCAAAGTTAGATGTTTTCCATTTACTTTTCAACTCATCACTATAGCCTTTGCTTGCATCCCTGTCCCATCCATGACTTCTTATAGATTTCAATACTTCATATAACTCGGCGTCATCAGTGGATACAAACCCACCTTCAATAGTAGAAATATGATGACCAAAATACGTAGAGAAACTGGACATTAATCCAAACGTTCCTAATTTTTTACCTTGATATTCTGATCCCATACTTTCACAAGTATCTTCTAAAAGAATTACATTATATTCATCACAAAGAGCTTTTATTTTATCCATTTCAGGTACTAGCCCTAACACAGAGACTAACAAAAGTACTTCCGGCTTTGATTCTATAAATATAGTTTCTAAATCACATAAGTCTACGGACAAATCTCGTAAATTAATATCACATAATATAGGTGTCATACCTAATTGAATCACTGGTGCTAAATCTGTTGCCCATGCTACTGCTGGTACTACTACCTTTGAATTAGCTTGTATTCTACCTGCTTCTACTAACGCCCATAGCATTAAAAGGTTTGCAGAAGAGCCTGAATTGCAAAACACAGAATTTTCTGTACCTAACCAATTTGACCACTTATCCTCTAACTCTAATGTTAAAGGACCTTTCGTCAATCTAGGATATGTCTTTAGCCACTCTATCAGACTATCAATATCACTATTATTTATTGTATCGTTAACTAATTTTATCATAAACTCGTTTTATTCCTTCTTCATATTTTGTAAATTCAAACCCAGGCATTATTTGTTTCATTTTCTCTGAGCTGACATCTTTACGGTACTGACCATCCAGCTCTGGATTAATATACTTAATATAAGAACTTTTATTCAAAGAACCTAATGCTCTTGTAGCTAATTCATCTATGGTGTAATTTTCAGGACATGCGACATTAAAACTCTCTGTTATATCTTTATCAACTACCTCCACAATCACCCTTGCTAAATCTCCTGCATACATAAATTGCCTCAATGGAGTACCTGTGCCGAGTAGTTCAATCTCACCTGTTGATTCTTTTATCTTTTTCAAAAGAGCAGTAACAAAGTGCATTTTATTCCCAAGGTCAAAGTTATCATACTCACTGTATAGATTACATGGGGTAAGATAGTTGTATTTAGTTTTATATTGTTCATTATATGCATTGATCTGTACTGCTAGACACCTCTTTGCATACCCATAGCTAAAATTAGTTTTAGCAGGAGGTCCTGAGAACAAATCTTTCTCTTCCATTGGATAAGACTGCACTGTATCAGGGTAAATGCATGTGCTTAAGATACCTACAAACCTCTCTACTTTATATTTATAACTTGCTTTTAGTACATGGGTGTTTATCAAGATATTATCATCAAAATACTCAGCTTGCTTTAATATGTTGTCCTGTATACCTCCTACCTTTGCAGCTAGGTGTATAACATGTGTTGGTTGCAATTTGTTAAATAGAGTATCAACTGCTATATAGTCTCTCAAATCTATATTACTACCAACATATATTGCATCAGGTAAAATCTCTTGAAGATGCTTACCAACCATTCCTGTACCACCAGTTACTAATATTTTTTTCATTATGATTTCCTTTTAAATAACCAACCTTCTATTATAACATAATCCATTTGTGTATTATCTAAACAATATAATGCATCTTCAATTGTAGTTAATATTGGCATACCTTTAATATTAAATGATGTATTTAAAATAACTGGAATTTCATTACGATTGTTTAATTCTGTTAATATTTTATAAAATGTAGTATGTTGATGTTCAGATACAGTTTGTAATCTCGCAGTATTATCTGCATGACTGATTGATTTTAGTTTAGATTTATACTCATCTTTTACATTCGGAGCATAGCTCATAAATTCTGTTTCATATGCCTTATCAAAAAATGTATCCTTATCTTCTAATCTACATACAGGAGCAAATGGCCTAAACCATTCTCTAAATTTAACCTTTGCATTTAAGATATCTTTCATATCTACAATCGATGGATCACATATAATACTACGATTTCCTAAAGCACGAGGACCTACTTCTGAACATTCAGATACTAGTCCTAATATTTTGCCTGACTTTATTAAATCAACTATATTTTGAATTGTTACCTTTTGTGCTGATCTATTTTTAATATACTCATTAAACTTATCACGATCTAAAATATCAAATCCATTATATACATTTGACTTTGCTTCCGGATGCTCTATTAAAAATTGACCTAGCGCTAATCCACAATCATTAGGGTTTGGTGGAACATATAAATGTTTATTTCTATCATTGAGATATTCTTTTAACTTTTGATTAAATAAAACATTCAATGCACATCCGCCAACCAAAACAAAATTATCATTTGCATCTATATATGGAGTTATTATATCTAATAATAATGTTTCAAAAACATATTGAGATGTTGCAGCTAAATCAAAACTTTCTTGACCTTTTAAAGCATTGAATGATAAGTTTAAATTTATATCTTTTCCTAGCTTATTAAGATCATGATGATAATAATATTTTTTCAAAGAACTTACCCATTCATGTCTTATATTACCATAGGCACATAGTCCCATGACTTTACCGGCATGTACTAAAGAATCTTTATTCGAATCTGGGCCGGGATTAATTTCTGATATAGGACATCCTATTCTTCCATATGGTACTCCTAAGCATATATTTGGAGTATTTAGTAATTCTATCTTAAATTTATCACCACTAAAAACTTTAGTATATCCTACTACGCCATGGTCGATACCGCCGCCGTCAATTGAAAATATAATTGCCTTATTAAACTTAGATGTAAAATATCCAGATGCAGCATGTGCCATATGATGACCGCATAATTTGAATTCTGCATTCAAAAATTGTGTTTTTAGATAATCTAAATCTAACTGATTTAGTCCATTATATAATATAGTTTTAATGTTATTATCATTACATTGTGATTTAATATATTTAATAAACTTTTCACGCGATGTTTGATCTGTTCCTATATCTGATTTGCGATAGTCGAATTTACTTGAATACATAGCATACCGCTTTTTAACAAATCGTTCATATTCTAAAATTTTAAACTCTCCAGATGTATTGATAAATACAGCGCCTGCATCATGCGACCCATATATACTTAAAGTATTTTTCATATCAATCCCATTTTTGCAAAAATATTCTCATACATCCAACCATTCCTGTACCACCGGTTACTAATATCTTACTCATGAGTGTCCTCGCTTAATTTTTTATTCATTACTTTATATGTTTTTCTTAACCCTTGCTCAAGGGTATGTTTAGCTTGCCAATCTGTAAGTGTGGTTAACAGTGATATATCTGTATTGAACTCCATGACACCATCAACAGGTATATCTAATGAGTTTATAACCTTGCCTGACAATTTTGATATAATATCTGTTATATCTCCTACTGAGTGTGACCGACCACTTCCTAGGTTTAAGTAGCCAGTAAACTTTGTATCTAACAGTTTTATTATTGCATCAGCTGCATCCACAGTAAATATAAAATCCCTTTTAGGTGTTTTATTCCAAACTGTTGGTGTATCTTTTTTTATGGAGTCATATATAAGTGTTGGTACTAGATCAGGCCTTATTAATGATGTATCACCGTAGATATTACATAATCTAACGTTAATAATCGGGACATCACTTTTATAAAATTCGTACACCTGTTCAGCTAAATATTTGCTAAATATATATTCATTTTCATAAGGGTATAAATCATCCTCTTCATTAACAGGCCTACCTTTTGTCGTTGATCCATATAATAGTATAGATGTAAAACATACAAACTTGTTTATTTGCTTGCCTGATTTTTTTAAGTAGTGTAATACCTTTTTTAATGGAATTACATTATACTCTAGACCCATCATACAGCTTGTGTTTATCTGATGGTGGTTTGAGTTTCCAACTAAAAATATTACATTTTCAAAGTCTATACTATCCAATGGAGATAAATCATCCATATCACAATATACATGATTTGAATTGTCTCTTCCTTGACCGGGCTCCTTTCGCCCTACAGATATAATGTCAGGGTACTCTCGTAAAAATATATTTCCTAAAAATCCACTACCTCCAAATAAAATTGTCTTACTCATATCTACCTCCCTAAAAATTGTTTGAAATAGTGCCACATATAATCTTCTGGTATCAAGTACTGTTTAGCTAGTTCAAAATTTTGTTTAATTGATTTTTCTCTAGAATCAAAAAATTCTTTTGTGCACTTATCTAATATATTTGGTAAATCGTTTACACTAGTAAACTGTATGATACCGTTAGCATCGAAGTAATCTCCTACCTTACCTTGACATCCATAATATATAGGGATAGTTCCTGTCATAAAACAATCCATTAATTTTTCGCTAAACATGCATTCAACACTTTCGTTTTCAATTATAAACGAATATCGGTAATCTTTTAGCCCTTCAAGTTTACTTTCTATAAATTTATACCCCCTACCAAATATACCATCTAAACTACTTTTGCAAATATTAATAACATCATGTCTGAGCATCTGTCCGGGGGTTGAGCGTTTACTAGATGCTATTATTGATATATTTTTTTGTTTATTATAAATTTGCTGCTCCTGAGGCAGTATCCAACAACCACCGAACGGGTAGAACTTAAACTTATCTGGATTGTGTGCTATTAGTTGCTTATCATAAGTTAATATAAGATCAAATTTAGAGTTAAAATTTGTATCCTTAACTAGATTATATACAGCCGCTTTCTTACACGGTGCTTCTAATAAAAAAGCTACTTTATACTTTTCATTATAATTATCAACTGTTTGAATTGTGTCTTCTGTAAACACAATCAGATCGTTTATATTATCACTTCCGCGGTACCAATCAAAGGTGTGTGGTGGTATTTGCAAATCCCCTGTGCCAAAACTTTTACCATGACCAAATTGTGTGTCTACTATTCTAATCTGTATTTTATCCATTACTACCTTTATAACTTATCACTATGTATCCAAGTTTGTCTCGACTTCACATTAGTTCTTATTAACTTTATAGCACTGTCAATATATTCAGGCATATTCTCTAACTCTGACTGCTTACCGTTTGTGTTACCTCTATGTGATAATAATATCATATTACTAACCAACCCTCGCAATACAAATCTTTTGTATTTAATTTTTTATTATATCCAAACCAATTACTAGGAGCTATCACCTTTTTATTTACATTTTGATTTAGCCAAGCTCCCCACCAACTAAATGATGAGTTTGCAATTATATTGTGATTGCATAAAGACATTAACCATAAATCTATATAATCTTCTTCTCCTTGTATAAATGTAAATTTATCACCTATAAAATTATCTCTACACCATGCTATATCATCACTAAATATAAGAAAATTATCACAAGTGTTAACTAGGTTGGTAGCTGTGTTATAGTAATCCATCGCTAACACAGGGTGTTTATCTTGTTTAACTAAATAATCTCCTCTCCGTACATGGAGGGATACGGAGTTTTGAAGCACATCACTATACTTGTTTTTAATATATGAAGCTGATACATTATCAATTGAATATAAATCTAAAATTTTACTCCTATCTAGATATGTTTCACTCTGAAAATATCCGTTAAATAGTGTATTATCATTATTAGGTAGTGGTTGATAAGTAAAAGATGGTTCATCATATTTATACTGTAATTCTTTAACGTTTTGATTTATATTTCTAAGTATGTTTGTAAGATACTTCTTAATGTTACCATGTACTTGACTAGCTGACTCAATATTAAACCCTACATTATCTGACAGTGAGTACATTGCAGCTACTTGGAATAAATAGTTGCCTAAACCTCCTTGTAATTTACAACTAATCATTTTGTTGTTCCAATATTGAATTCCATGACTCCGCTAAATTATACTTAACAGTACTCTTTTCTATATCACTCCAACCACTCTCTTGATCTGTCAAGCAAGGGTAGCATCCTAATATATTATAATCCCTGTTGTGGTGAATTTCAGATAAATAATAAAAATCTATATTTACTCGACCAGTTCCTGCCCATATTCCTGTGTCATAAAAATCAACATTATCATACTTGTCAAGTATAACGTCATACATACTTTCGTAAACAATGTAAGAGTGTGTTGTTTTAGCTCCACCTATTCTAAATAAGTTAGAGTCAAGCTTTCTATAATCTTCTGTGTACCCTGTAATTAGATTACCTCCCAGGTATAACATGTCCGGATGTATGTCATTCGACTCGATTTGCTGTAAGGTTAGCAGTAAATTATCTTTAAATGATGATGGATCTTGTATAGAAATATCATCTTCAAATATTAGTATATTTTTATAATTATTTTCTTTAGCATGTTTTATTATATTATAATGTGACAGTGTACACCCTCGGATACCAATAATATCTTTAACTGCAGGTACTCTATAGTATGGAGATATATCCACGCTGTCTAATGCTTGTTTGCAGGCTTTGTTGCGATCTGTACGTTCATCTAGATTAATATAAACAACACAATCAATATATTTAGATAACCAACTCATTGTATGTCCTCGTAAAAATTATTTTGTTTTTCTTGTTTTTTAATATCTTTAGGGTGGTATAAACTCCACTCTTCCTCATATGGTAAATCAGCGTATGTTTTGTATCCATGTAGCACTTCATGTACTTTATTTTTCCATTTTATCTCTGATGTGCGTTTATACACCCTCCATTGAGGATCAGGCCAATTTACTCTACCTGAATCATCTACCACCCATCTCCACTTTTCAACATGAGCTCTTGTTAATCCATCTACAGTGTTAACTCTCGGTACACGTAATACCTCAACATTATTGGTCTCTAACAATACCGGTAGATTAGCCATTAAAGACTTGTGTGGTATCTCATCAGCATCTATTTGAAATACATAATCACCGGCACAGTAAGTGGTAAGTAAATTTTTCCACTGTGCAAAATCATTTTCAAATTCAAATCCCCTCCAAGTTTGCACATTAGGTAGTTTGTTAAATTTAAGTAAATAATCTAGTACTTCAGAACTACCATTCTTTTGGTCAAATAATACTACAATCTCATCTTGATGTCTTTTATTTTCTAAAAGAAATGGTATGAGGCGTTGAATCTCTTCAAATTCATTGCATACTGTAACTGCGTAACTTATTTTCATATCTATAATATAAGAAATATATCTTATATCTCCAACTGTTTATTTAATTTAGGTCCGAAATCATAATCTAATAACTGTAGCCCTGAAACATTCTTTAGTATCAGTGTTCTGTAGCTAGCATTTAACTTTCCAGCTAATTCAGCTTT
>TARA_R110002072_G_scaffold53572_7_pt1 | contig 11393 bp, 9 predicted proteins | sample TARA_R110002072 | Tara Oceans TARA_R110002072 (sample SAMEA4397118) | marine metagenome | biome: Polar Biome; feature: [SRF] surface water layer (ENVO:00010504); material: water (ENVO:00002006), including particulate matter (ENVO:01000060) such as... | depth 5 m | reverse complement strand
CCAAAAATAATATTATTCCCCAACTTTTACGTGTGACCCAAAATATCTCCTTGTTGAGGGGATTATAGGGCTGTCTGAGCTGGGGTAAACACCCCTAAAGTCCCCTCAAGGGGACAAAAAAACGGCAAATAAGTACTTAAATTTATGGTTTAAAATTGCCTTGGCGAACAAACGGGTTAGGGATTGAGGCATCTGTTGGAGCTCCTCGCAGAGAGCGACTGCCGAAAGCCCGACCTTTTGCGATCCTACAAGTCCCGATAGTTATCGGGACTTGTAGGTATGAGTAAAAGGGAACCCAAAAAAAACACCCCTAAAGTCCCCTCAATGGGACACAATTTGTAATTAATGACAATCTACCCCATTAGAAACCAAGTCATAAACAGGAGCAGGAGAGAGGTAAGGAATTCCAAGGCCTAAACCACGGAGAATAAATAAAGCGCCAATAAGAATAACAAAAACAGGAATTGCTTTTTGAATACGCTGTCTTGCTTTGCCTTTTAAAAACTGACTAAAATAAATAGCCGTAGTCATTAAAGGAATAGTACCCAAACCAAAAACAGCCATGTATAAACTTCCGTTTATGGCATTTCCGCCAGCAATAGCGGCAAATAGTGCCATATAAACTAAGCCACAAGGTAGAAAACCATTTAAAAATCCAATGGTTAAAAACGTATCCATAGTTTTTTTCTTCATGGCAGAGCCTAAAGCAGTTTTAACTTTAGAAATCAATCTGTAAATAGGTTTCGAGAAATTATATTTATTAAAAGTTTGTTGCGGAATTAATACTACTAAAATCATTAAAACCCCAATTATTATAGAAAGTTGCTGCTGAAATCCAAAAATATAAAGGCTCTTACCTATCAATCCAAAAATGAGCCCTATAATGCTGTAAGCTAATAATCTACCAAAATGGTAAACAGCAATTTGTGTAATTTTTTTAATCGTATTAGAGCGGTCAACCGGCAACATAAACGCTATAGGTCCACACATGCCAACACAGTGAAAACTCCCTAATAGCCCTAATATAAATGCCGAAACAAGCATGTTAATAATTTATAGATTCTTTAAATAAATAAGATTTTCCCTTATATTGCCAATCGATCTTAATGTTCCAACGACCATCTACCAAACGATTGTCAGGTATGAGCAAATTTGAATTAGACAATGAAATATCAGTTTCAAAGTCTAGTTGTTTGTTAGATGGTCTATATAGGAACATATTTCCTGTAATGTCTTTGTAATTAAAAGCCTCTGGGAATTTTATTAGTAACCCATCAGCTGTTTTTTCGTAATTAATATTGGTGTCTAATGTCTTAGCGTTTTCCAGTTTATCAATATCATTTTGGTATTTTAATTCATCGGCATAATAATCCTCACTCACCAAATCATGATTGTATTTATCGTCCACATTCATGGTAATAATAAAGTACATGATAAACGAGATAAACCCAATAAATGCTAATACAATTCCGGTTCCCCAATTAAATTTCATATCTGTCATTCCTGCGAAGGCAAGAATCTATTTTTAATTAATATTATTTTTTCAATTTATACCTACAAGGTTCTTAATCCCGATAACTATTGGGACTCGCAGGATATTGCCAACGGCGTACTAAAATACTGCTGACTTTTATTTTTTGGCATTCCCCTTACGGGTCGGGCTTTCCGTTATATCTTTTTCTCGTGCCTCAAAAAAGGATGCCACTTCAATCCCTAATGCACCCATCCGCCATAGTCATTTATTACTCGCAAGAGTAAGTACTTCCAACTGAAGACTGATTACGGCCAACTTATTTATAACTCCTAGGTCCTAAAAAATTAGCAGTAGTCGTTTCAATTAACTTGTCGCCTTTATAAACGCCAATTTTTATCTTATTTCTATCACCAGACAATGCCGAATTATTAATTTCAATAAACAACGTTCCTTCAGCAATCCCCTGACTCGGTACTACAAAATCAGTACCAGTAGAAACCAATTTTAATTCCCCTTTATGAGACATGAGTTTAAAACTCACATCATCAATATCTTTACTGGTTTTGTTAACCAATTTATAAGTAAATACATTGCTAATAATGTTATTGTCTTTGTGCTCATATAACTGCCCTGGTAACCTTAACACATTGGCTTCAACATCATTTCGTAAAAACAGCATGCCAATTAAAAGCCCAATCATTATGGCTAAAACCGCAATGTAGCCTTTAATTCTAGGAGTAAATTTAAAAGGTGCTTTCTTTTCAATTTCCTCTTCGCTTGCATAACGTATCAATCCTTTTGGAAGATTAATGCTTTCCATAATATGGTCGCATTCATCAATACAAGCTGTACAATTAACACATTCTAATTGTGTACCATTTCTAATATCAATTCCAGTTGGGCAAACATGAACACACTGTAAACAATCTATACAATCACCATGACCTAAAGCTTCTCTGTCTTCATTTTTTCTAAACTTTTTTCTACCGTTTTCAGCTTCACCACGTTTATGGTCGTAAGCAACAACAATAGATTTGGTATCTAATAAAACCCCTTGTAATCTTCCGTACGGGCAAGCAATAATACAAACCTGTTCTCTAAACCATGCAAAAACAAAGTAAAATACCGCTGTAAAAATTAATAGCGAGATTAAAGTACTAACATTTTTTAGAGGGCCTTCAGTAATATGCTCAATTAGCTTGTCGCTTCCTATTAAATACGCTAAAAATACATTTGCAATAATGAACGAAATAATAAGAAATATGAATTGTTTTAATCCTTTTTTTCTAATTTTTTCGGCATCCCATTTTTGTCTGTCTAGTTTCCGTTGTTTATTTCTATCACCTTCAATCCAGTATTCAATGCGACGAAAAACCATTTCCATAAAAATGGTTTGTGGACATATCCATCCACAAAAAATACGACCAAAAGCCACAGTAAATAGCGTAATAAAAACCACACCAATCAGCATAGAAATCACAAACAGATGAAAATCTTGTGGCCAAAACGGAAAACCGAAAATATTAAATCGGCGCTCCAAAATATTAAACATTAAAAACTGATTCCCGTTAATTTTTATAAAAGGCGATAGTAATAAAAACGCCAATAAAAAATAACTTACATATTTTCTATACTTATAAAACTTACCATTAGGTTTTTTAGGGAACACCCACGCACGTTTTCCTTCTTCGGTAATGGTACCAATAGAGTCTCTAAAATTTTCGTTATCTGGGGTTTCCACTTGTCTTTAACTTGTCCTGCGAGGTTTTTAAAGAACCTTGTAGGTATGATTGAAACTATTTTTAAGACCTACAAGGTGTTTAAACCTTGTAGGTCAAAAGTGTTTAGCTTAGTTTGATATAGTTTCAGTTTAATCCGTAACTGTTTCGGGAGCTTATTCCGCATTTTCATCTACCCAAATATCACCTTCAGGCGCTTTTGGGTTAGCTGCAGTTGTTCCTTCAAACGTTAAGAGATAACTGGAAACCTGTGCCATTTCTAATGGTTTAAGTAGCGCTTTCCATGCAATCATTCCTTTTCCTGAACGACCACCTTCAGATACCGTTTTAAATACGTTTTTAATACCGCCACCTGAAATCCAATTTTTATCAGTTAAGTTTGGTCCAATTCCACCACCACCATCGGCCATATGGCAAGCCACACAATTGGTTTCAAAAATAATTTTACCAGCACTTAAGTCTGCCGCTTCAGTAAGTTGTGTTACTGTATTGATATCTACTAAATCTTTAGCAGTTTTTTTATAGGCGTCAATAGCAATTCTAGCATCGGCTAATTCGGTTTCCAATTCATCAATTTGAGTAGGCCCATTAAATATATGGTATCTTAATAGATAAACAGCAGCAAAAACAATACTAGCGTAAAAACCGTAAATCCACCATGGTGGTAAATTGTTATCAAGCTCTTTAATACCATCATAATTATGGTCTAAGATAATTTCACCTTCTTCCTCCATAGGTTTTTGCCCAAGAAGCTTTTGATAGGTTTCTTTTAACCAAGTAAACTTAAATGATTTTTTATTTTGGGCTAAGAATTTTGCTTTGGCTTCATCATCTAATTTATGAAGCATCACGTTTTCTAAAGCTCCTAATATAGCTTCAATAGCTATGAGAATTAAAAGGACTAACAGTAAAAAGAGCATGACTGCAGGGTATTCTATAAATGCTGGTTTCTCTCCAGAATCAATAAAGAATTCTACGGTTCCGAAAATGATAAAAAATACTATTGGAACACGAATCCAAGATGGAATTAAATTTTTCATTTGATGGTTGTTTTATTGTTTTTTAGTTGACAAATGCAGCCTCCGATTCTATTCAGATGTAAATTCAATCTTTGAATAGATGGTTTCATAATATATCGTCGTTTTGATTGTCTAATGGAATATTACTAACCCTTTTTATGTGATCTTTTTTAGCGGTAATTACCCACCAAAAAAGCACTACAAAAAAGATAAAAAAGATAAGCAAAGAAATGATTGGGTATATTTCTATCCCCGCAATGCTATCCATATGATTTTTTACAAATTTTAACATAATGTTTTCTTTTGATGATTAATTAATCTTCAACATGAATATCGGTTCCCAATCGCTGTAAGTAAGCAATCATGGCGACAATCTCGCGATTTTTCATTTCAATAAAGTCTTCACTGTTTTCAGCAGCATATTTTTTGTCTGCTTCATAGGTTTTAGCGAAATCTGGATCGTTGTACAAGTTTTGTTCAATTTGAGTACCTTGGTCTAACATATTTTGTTGCGCATTGGCAATATCTTCTTCAGAATAAGGAACACCTAAGGTAACCATAGCTTCCATTTTTGCCTCTGTTTGTGATTTATCAAGTTCACTAGATGAACCTGTAATTAACCAAGGATAACGAGGCATGATAGAACCTGATGATGTACTCTGTGGGTCATACATGTGATTAAAGTGCCAGTTATCTGAATACTTCGCACCAATTCTATGTAAATCTGGACCTGTACGTTTACTTCCCCAAAGGAATGGATGGTCGTAAACAAATTCTCCAGCTTTTGAGTATTCACCATAACGTTCTACTTCACTTCTAAACGGACGAATCATTTGTGAATGACAGCCCACACAACCTTCACGGATGTATATGTCTCTACCTTCTAACTCAAGAGGTGTATAAGGTTTCACACTAGCAATTGTTGGGATATTAGATTTTACCATAATCGTTGGTACAATTTGAATAATACCACCAATTAAAATAGCTACAGTAGCTAATATGGTTAATTGTATAGGTCTTCTTTCTAACCATGTATGCCAACCTTCACTAGATGTACGTTTTTTAGTAACACGCTCTAGGGCAGGAGCTTCGGCTAATTCATCTTCAACTTTGCTACCTTGTTTTATCGTAACAATAACATTATAAACTAAGATGAGCATACCTACAATGTATAATGTACCACCAATAGCACGCATCCAATACATAGGCATAATTTCAGTAACCGTTTCTAAGAAGTTACCGTAAGTTAAAGTGCCGTCTGGATTAAATTGTTTCCACATACTTGCTTGTGTAAATCCAGCAACATACATTGGTAATGCATATATAATGATACCCAATGTTCCTAGCCAAAAATGTAAATTGGCTAAACCCAATGAGTATAATTTTGTTTTAAAGAGCCTAGGAATTAAGTAATAAATAATACCAAATGCCATGAAACCGTTCCAAGCTAATGCACCAACGTGTACGTGCGCGATAATCCAATCGGTAAAGTGGGCAATAGCGTTTACGTTTTTAAGCGATAAGGCTGGTCCTTCAAAAGTTGCCATACCATAACCGGTGATAGCTACGACCATAAATTTTAACACAGGGTCGGTTCGTACTTTATCCCAAGCACCACGCAGTGTTAATAACCCGTTTATCATACCACCCCAAGAAGGCATCAATAGCATTACTGAGAATGCTACCCCTAAGTTTTGCGCCCATTCTGGCAGCGCTGTGTATAATAAGTGATGTGGTCCAGCCCAGATGTATAAAAAGATTAATGACCAAAAGTGTACAATAGATAATCTATAAGAATACACAGGTCTGTTAGCCGCCTTAGGTACAAAGTAATACATTAATCCTAAAAACGGCGTCGTTAAAAAGAACGCTACGGCATTATGGCCATACCACCATTGTACAAGTGCATCTTGCACACCAGCGTAAACCGAATAACTTTTCATAGCGCTTACTGGCAATTCCAAACTATTAAAAATATGAAGTACAGCAACCGTCACAAACGTGGCAATATAAAACCAAATAGCAACGTATAAGTGGCGTTGGCGACGTTTCAATATCGTCCAAATCATATTAACACCAAAAACCACCCAAATAAGTGCAATAGCAATATCAATAGGCCATTCTAGTTCGGCATATTCTTTTGATGTTGTATATCCTAAAGGCAGTGATATCGCGGCAGCAACAATAATAAGTTGCCAACCCCAAAAGTTAATATTACTTAAAAGGTCGCTCGCCATACGGGCTTTTAGTAAACGCTGAAGCGAATAGTAAATACCAGCAAACATGGCATTACCCACAAAGGCAAAAATTATGGCATTCGTGTGTAAAGGTCTTAAACGACCAAAACTAAGCCACGAAATCCCATCCGTAAGGTTTGGGAATAAAAACATAAAGGCAAGTAGTAAACCTACGGCCATTCCAACAACTCCAAAAATTATTGTAGCATAAAGGAACTTGGTAACGATTTTATTATCGTAATGAAATTGTTGCATTTTCATAAGTAAATATTTATTTTATTGGAAGGTCTTATGCAATCGCTAAAAGCAAATCGGTTTTTATAGAAGTTTTGTGCTAGCGATTTCATAGTACTAATTATTATTCTTTTTGGTTAGTATCGTTTTCTTTGGTTTATCTTTTATCAATTCATCCTCAAAAAGCATGCGTACAGATGGCGTATAACTATCGTCATACTGTCCGCTTTTCACAGCAACAATAAATGCAATAAAAAAGCCAATAGCAACAAATATGCTAATAGCAAGTAAAATATATATAACACTCATACCTAATAGAAGTTACGGTTCAAAAATACTTTCAAACTTTTTTTTAAAAGATGATATTTGTCATGTTTCATTTTCATTTTTATTTTTTTTGGCGTTCCTTTTTGTTCATACCTACAAGGCGCAGTACCAAACTTGGTTTGTGTATCTAAAACCTTGCAGGATCACAAAAAGACGGGCTTTACGTTCCAAGTCCTCGTACCTCCTTCGTGGGGCTGTGGGCTTTTATTCATGCATTTCTATTTTTTATTAAAGAATTCATGAACATAAATGTTTCACTGCAATCCCTACCAGTCTGCTAAATTCATTTCTCATTTTCCTTTCCCTAGTTCTCTCCGAAGGGGAGAGAACAATTATGTATTTACTCATGTTTCTAAATTTTTTTTCAAGAGTTTCATTCGTTCGAGTTTCCTCCCCTTCGGGGAGGTTAGGTGGGGCTTTTATTTCAGTTTTCTACCTACAATATTAGTACAAATTGTTGTAAATACCACAATACTTATTGAACTTAAAGGCATTAATATAGCAGCAACAACAGGGGATAGCTGTCCCGTAACCGCAAAATAAAGCCCAATAATATTGTATATTAAAGACAAAGCAAAACTCCATTTAATGATCTTTATGGCTGATTTTGAAGCTTTTATAAAATGATATAACTGGTTAAACTTTGTAGCATCTAATATAACATCACAAGCCGGGGAGAACACATTCACATTTTCAGAAATAGCAATCCCAACATTACTTTGTGCTAAGGCACCAGCGTCATTTAATCCATCACCAATCATTAATACTTTTGCTCCAGAATTTTGATGATGTTTGATATATTCCAACTTATCTTCAGGTTTCTGATTAAAAAACAACTTTGTTTTTGCTGGAAGTAATTTGGTTAAATTTTCTTTTTCACCAGCATTATCCCCAGATAGAATTACCAAATCATAATGTTTTTTAAGTTGATTAAATAACGTAGAAAGTCCTTGTCTATATTGGTTGTAAAACGTGAATTTTCCTTTGTATTGGTTGTTAGCACTCACATGAACCGCCGTGTTTAAGGTAGCCGTTTCCGAAGTATAACCCACAAAAGGCGCAGATCCAATTTTTATAGAATCTTCGTTGTGTTTAGCGGCAATACCTTCACCAATATGTTCTTGGAAGTTATCTAAAGTTACAATGTCGTTTTCTTCTAAAAGCGAGTATAAGGATCTACTTAAAGGATGATTAGAGTTTCGTAACGTGCTTTTTAATAAAGACTCTTCATCATCTGAAAGTTTCAATCCATCATAAGCAATCGCCGTTTCTTTGTTTGCCGTAATCGTTCCAGTTTTATCAAAAATAATGGTGTCAATGGCCGCTAATTGTTCAATCACAGATGCGTTTTTAGCATAAAATTTAAGTTTGCCAAAAATGCGTAACATATTTCCAAAAGTAAAAGGCGCAGCCAATGCAATAGCACATGGGCAAGCAATAATAAGCACTGATGTAAATACATTCAAAGCTTTTGATGTGTCAACAAGAAGCCAAAAGGTTGTCGCTATAATAGCGATGCTTAGCACAGCAATCGTAAATCGTTTACTAATAGCATTTGTTAATGTTGTAAAACCATCTTCTTTGTTTTTACTAAACACATCATTACTCCAAAGTTGGGTTAAGTAACTTTGTTCAACAGTTTTTAAAACATCAACTTCAATACTGCCATTTAATTGTTTTCCTCCGGCAAATAATTTATCACCAGATTGTTTTGAAACGGCTTCAGATTCACCAGTCACAAAACTGTAATCAATACGCGCATTTCCTTTTATCAAAATACAATCCACAGGAATAAGTTCTTCATTTCTTATCAAAAGTCTATCTCCCTTTTCAATATCATACACTTGAATGGAGGCTTCAGAAGTATCAGAAAAAATTTTAGTAATTCCAATTGGGAAGTAGGATTTGTAATCCCGTTCAAACGATAAAAAAGTATAGGTTTTTTGTTGAAAAAACTTCCCAAGCAATAAAAAGAAAATAAGCCCAGATAAACTATCAAAAAAGCCAGTTCCAATATCTAAAACAATTTCAGTAGTACTTCTTAGAAATAGTACAGCAGCTCCCAACGCAATAGGAACATCCATATTTAAAATTTTGGAGCGTAATCCTTTATAGGCAGAAATAAAATAATCTTGGGCAGAATAAAAAACTACGGGCAATGAAAAAGTGAACATCACCCACCTAAAAACTGGGGCGTATTTTTCAATCCAAAATCCGTTAACCTGAAAATACTCAGGAAACGACAAAAACATAATGTTTCCAAAGGCAAAACCTGCTACGCCTAATTTATAAATTAGCGATCTGTCTATATTTTTTTTACCAACACTATAATCATCTAAGCTTATAAAGGGCTCGTAGCCAACACTGCTCAAAAGTTTAACCAATGCTTTTATTGAAAAATCTTCAATGTTATAGGTGACTCTTACCGTTTTCTTCCCAAAATTGACTATTGATGCGCTTATGGAAGTATGTAATTTATTTAGGTTTTCAAGAATCCAAATACAAGAACTACAATGAATATGGGGGATGTAAAGTGTTACAATCTGGGTTTTTTCATCGTCAAATTCTAAAAGATTTTCAACAATTTTAGCATTGTCTAAAAAATTGTACTTGCCTTCAATTTCTTTTGGAGTTGCACCTGGAGCTTGTTGTAAATCGTAGTAACACGTTAAATCGTTTGCAGAGAATATCTCGTACACTGTTTTACAACCGTTACAACAAAATGATTTGTCATCATATATAATTTCAGAAGATGACGAATCTAACCCGCAGTGGAAACATGTTTTATGTTTCATCTGACGGTTGTATTTCATTAATAGAATGCTGTAATGGAATCAAAATTATTAATTGATTCATTTCGTAATATTTGCTCATTTATACCTTTTGCAAAATTAAAAAATTAGATGTGGTTAATATATGATATTTATCATGAGTTTTATACTTTTACAAAGCGATAAAGTAATTGGTATGGGAAAGTGTGAACAATGTATAATCAAACAATTTAATTCACTTAAGTCACTGACTAAAGATGAGTTAGTGCGAATTTCCTCTTGTAAGACTTCTAGAATCATTAAAAAGGGTGAGGTTATTTTTGAAGAAGGTGAAATGTTAAATGGTGTGTATTGTGTAAAAGATGGTATTTGTAAACTATCTAAACTTAGTGAAAACGGAAAAGATCAGATTGTAAAAATGGTTGTTAAAGGGCAATTATTAGGCCAGCGTTCTTTGATTAGTGAAGAGGCCTCTAATTTGCAGGCAACCGCTTTAAATGATATGGAGGTTTGTTTCATTCCAAAGTCTGAAATAATTGCTGATCTTCAAAAAAACCCAAAATTTTCGTTTGATGTATTAAAAGATATGGCTCACGATTTAAAAGAAGCTGATGATGTTATTGTAAATATGGCTCAAAAATCAGTGCGCCAGCGTTTAGCAGAAACATTAATTTATATCCATGATAGTTTTGGTGTAAATCCAGATGGTACTTTAAGTGTTCTTTTGTCTCGCGAAGATTATGCCAGCATAGTAGGTACTGCAACAGAATCTGCAATTCGCGTACTATCTCAATTTAAAAAGGAAGGCTTAATTTCTACCTTAGGTAAGTTTATAAAGATTGAAGACCTTAATGGTTTAAAACGGGTAGAATAACGCTTATTCGAAATTCATGTTAAAGTATAGATAAATCTGATTATAGGGGTTGTCGTTTTCTATAAAATTATAGTATTTTTATGCTGCTATGAAAAACGACAAAACTTTTAAAAAAGGCTTTATTTTTAAAAAATACGAAGCGCCTTATCAATCGCCTTTTGATAAACTCTTCGAGGTTTTTAAGGAATTAATTACACATACTTCAGGAGATTTTGACGAAGCGATAGATTGGTTGCGAGAATTAGATAAAGAATACCAACTTACCACAGCCGAATATACCATTGAAGATTTTATTGAAGACCTAAAAAAGAAAGGGTATTTGCGAGAAGAAATTGATCCTGAGGGAAATGGTTCATTAGCTATAACTGCAAAAACGGAGCGTGCCATTCGTCAACAAGCACTAGACCATATTTTTGGAAAAATTAAACGTAGCGGACAAGGCAATCATAAAAGCAAAAGCCCCGGATTGGGTGATGAACATACAGGTGATTTTAGAAACTATCAATTTGGTGATGCTTTAGATAAAGTGTCTATGACTGAAAGTTTGAAGAATGCACAAATTAATCACGGTATTTCAGATTTTATACTTTCGGAAGACGATTTAGTAGTTGAAGAAACACTTCATAAGTCGCAAATGAGTACGGTGCTTATGATCGACATTAGCCATAGTATGATTTTGTATGGAGAAGATAGAATTACGCCTGCAAAGAAAGTAGCC
>TARA_R110002072_G_scaffold5995_1_pt1 | contig 11394 bp, 13 predicted proteins | sample TARA_R110002072 | Tara Oceans TARA_R110002072 (sample SAMEA4397118) | marine metagenome | biome: Polar Biome; feature: [SRF] surface water layer (ENVO:00010504); material: water (ENVO:00002006), including particulate matter (ENVO:01000060) such as... | depth 5 m | reverse complement strand
AGCATTTAACTTAAGAGGATCAATTCAAGATGCAATTGATGCTGGTGAAAAAATGTTAGCAGAAGCTTAAAATTTGTATATAGTTTACAGTTTCAGTTTTTGTCTGATTCTAGAAACTATATATTAAAAACTATAAAAAATATGTTTTTAGAAATTGTAACACCAGAGGCTATTTTGTTTTCATCTGAAGTAGATTCTATTACAGTTCCAGGAGTGGATGGAGATTTTCAAATATTGAATAATCATGCACCAATTATTTCTATTTTAAGAGAAGGAGTTGTTAAAGTTCATGTTCATTCTCAACAACATTTTGAGTTAGATGATTTACATGGTAAATTAATTGCTCATATTGATGACGATAATGTTTTAACATTAGAGATAAATTCAGGAACATTAGAATTAAAGGATAACAAAGCTATTATATTAGCTGATTGATATCTTAAAAAGTTATTAAATAATAAAATCTCAAAGCAATTAATTGTTTTGAGATTTTTTATTTTAAATTATTTTTTGTTCAATTTTAATATAAACTAAAAAAACACCTTTAAATATAAAGATGTTTTTTAGCAATTTTCCCTTTCGAGATTTTCCTTTTTTCTTACTTCAAAGATGCAACTGTTTCTTCATATAATTACAAGTACAAAACCCTAAAAGTAAAGGGGAAAAACACCCTTTTCTACGTATAGGTTTATGAATTAGTTAATTATATTGTACTTTAGTCTTTATAAAATTAAATGTTTGTAAAATGAAACTACAATTAACTAAATTATTTTCTTTGTTAACAATACTATTATTTGCTTATTCATGTAAAACTGAATGTAACCACACAGATGATGGAAATGAATCTTGTTACCCTAATAATGAAAAACCATCTCAGGTAATCACTTATAACGATATGGCTGATATGATGGATGCTTATGATAATGGTGCAAAAAGAGAGTTGAATAAATATCTTAATAAGAAATCTAAAGGAAAAGACTCTATATCAACAGAATATAATTGGTATAATATTGATGATTTAAAACAATATATAGCTTACATAGAAAGAATTTCTAAAGAAAAAAATATTCCTGTAACTGGTTTTAGAATATATCCAACTCAATATCCTAAGAATTATAAAATAGAAAAATATCAAAATAGAAGTACATTAATTTTTACACCAACAACTAAAATTAATGGTAAAATAGATGTTGCATTTGAACCTTTGTATTCCAAAAATGGGAAGCCTGTTGAAATATCTCAATTTTTAGAACAAGTTAGAGCTAATAAGAATGTTCAAAAGAGTGGTTTTTTATCATTCTCTACAACTATAGAAGATTTAGAAAGCTCTTCTGCAAATAGAATACAAATAGTACCACCACCCCATTAAAAATGAATGATTTAAAGTTTGGAGATATCGTTTTTGTTATTGAAATCTTAAGTATAATTTTAAGTCTAAGGTACTTCCCTAAATTTAAAAAAACTTATTATTACTTCTTTATTGCTTTTTTAGTATTTGCTGTTTTATTTGAAACACTTGGAATGCTTTTAAAAGGAACGAACAATTATTGGATTTACAATATTTATACCTTCTTTGAATTTTCATCTTTAGTAGGTATTTACTATTATTTAAACACGAGTGTAAAATCAAAAAAGATTATTATATTACTCTCTATAATCTATTACATAATTTATTTTATAAGTTTCAAATATGTTGTTCTTCAAAAATATACGGTAATAATTTTACCTTTTTTTGTTGTACCATTTATGTTTTTATATTTACAAAAATTATTAAATTCTAGTAAGATAATGAATTATAAAAAGGTGTTGCCTTTTTGGTTAACTGTTGGTTTTTTAATTTATTATCTTGCAAGTGTGCCTTTTTTCTCACTGCAATATTTATTTGGATTATATGATAGGTTGCTTTTTACACTTTTATCTTCGGTAGTTATAATAATGCACCTTATATTTATAGTCAGCTTACTATGGATAAAACCAATACAGAAATAATCATCATCATATTTACAATAATAATATTATTTGTAACTATAGGTATTGTTTTATTATTTACCATTTTTCAAAAAAGAAAAAACGAATTACTTAAGCAACAAAAATTAGCCAAAGAAGAATTTGAGAAAGAAATTGCAGAAACTCAAATTGAAATAAGAGAAGAAACTCTTAGAAATATAAGTTGGGAGTTGCATGATAATATTGGACAACTGCTAACTTTAGCCAAAATTCAGCTACAAAATACTACCAAAGAAAACGTTAAAGAAGTTTCTGAAACCATTACAAAAGGATTAAACGAAGTACGTGCTTTATCAAAATTAATTAATCCTGAGGCTATCAACAATATCAATTTAAAAGAAGCTGTTCAATTAGAAGTAGATCGTTTTAATCGTTTAGAATTTATAAAATCTAGTTTAACGATTACTGGTTCTGATATTGATATCGATAAAAAAGCAACCATTATAATTTTTCGAATTTTACAGGAGTTTTTCTCTAATACAATTAAACATTCAAAAGCATCAGAGCTTAGTGTTTGTTTAAGTTATACTGAGTCTCATTTAAAAATTTTAGCTAAAGATAATGGTGTTGGTTTCTTATCCGAAGAAAAAAAAGAAGGTATAGGTTTGATAAATATTAAAAATAGAGCGAAATTAATTGGTGCAAATGCTCTATTTACATCAGAAAAAAACAAAGGAACAACACTAGAAATTAATTATAAATTATGATAAAACATTCAGTAGTTATTGTTGATGATCACACATTATTATCTCAGGCAATTCAAACAATGGTGAATACTTTTGATAAATTTGAAGTGTTATATACTTGCAAAAATGGTCAAGAATTGGTTGAAAAATTCACAAACTCATCATCAAATATTCCAGAGGTTGTTTTAATGGATATTAACATGCCAATTATGAATGGTATCGAAACAACTGAATGGATTCATAAAACATATCCAAAAGTAAATATTATGGCTCTTTCTGTTGAAGATGATGACAAAACTGTGCTAAAAATGTTAAAAGCTGGTGCAGTTGGTTATTTATTAAAAGATACAGAGAAAACTATTTTAGAAAAAGCATTAATTGAAATTGTAGACAATGGTTTTTATCATACTAAAAACGTTACAAATTTACTTGTAAAATCGATTACTGGTGTTGTTGAAGAAGAAATAATTTTTAGAGATAAAGAAATTCAATTTATGAAACTTGCTTGTACTGAATATACATACAAAGAAATTGCAAATGAAATGAATTTGAGCCCAAAAACAATTGATGGTTATAGAGATACTTTATTTACAAAACTAAATGTAAAAAATAGAGTAGGTTTAGTTATGTATGCTATAAAAAATAAAATTTACACTCTCTAAAAATATCGTAAATTTGCAGCATGGAAGAAACAAACAGACAAAGAAAAATTGCGGGAGTTCTGCAAAAAGATTTGGTAGATGTGCTACAAAAAGCAGCACAAGATGGTATGAAAGGAGTTTTAATTTCTGTTTCTAAAGTACACGTTACTTCAGATTTGGGAGTTGCAAAAGTATATTTAAGCATTTTTCCTTCAGATAAAAGAGACGAAATTGTAAAAGGTGTGCAATCGAACACTGCTACAATTCGTTATGAAATGGCAAGAAGAACTAAAAATCAATTACGTAGAATGCCAGAATTATTATTTTTTGGTGATGATACTCTAGATTATTTAGAAGAAATTGACAAATCTTTAAATGGACAGGATGAAAACCCAATCAAAAATCCTGATGTGTTACCAAAACGTAAAAAAATATAAATTCAATTTACTTTATTGAATTTCTCACTCTACATAGCCAAAAGATATTTATTTACTAAAACAAGCAATAATGCTATCAACATTATAACCATTATTGCTTCTTTTGGAGTTATTGTAGGCTCTTTAGCGTTATTTATTATCCTATCTGGCTTTTCTGGTTTGAGAACCTTTAGTTACAGTTTATTGGATGCTTCTGATCCTGATATTAAAATTACATCAGTAAAAGGAAAATCTTTTATTCTTACTGATGATGTTTACAAAATTATAACAGGAAATCAGGATGTAAAAGCAAGTTCTAAAATAATTGAAGAGCGTGTTTTTTTAGAACATAATGAAAAAAATGAAATAGCATACATTAAAGGAGTTGAAGAAAACTATGCTGAAATTACAAGTATAGATTCAGCATTAGAAATTGGTAATTGGTTAGATAAAGAATATACAAACACAGCTGTAATTGGTAGAACCATAGCAGCAAAACTCTCTTTAGGAATTAGAAGTTTTGGAGAACCATTATCTATTTTAGTTCCAAAACCAGGAACAGGTTTTATAAACCCAAACAACGCTTTTTATAAAACAAATGTTCAGATTGTTGGTTTATATATTGGCACAGAAGATTTTGAAAGTAAATATGTATTTGTAAATTTAGAACAAGCAAAAGATTTATTAAAGTTCGATGAAAACCAAATTACTGGTATAGAACTAAAATTAGTTGATCCTTTAAATGCGGATGCTGTTGCAGAGGAGCTTCAAAATAATTTAGGGACAACTTTTAGAGTGCAAACAAAAGAACAATTGAATGAAGTTTTTTATAAAGTAATAAATACGGAGAATTTTGTTTCTTATTTAATTTTTACACTCATTGTAATTATTGCTTTATTCAATGTAATTGGTACTATAATTATGATGATTATAGACAAAAAAGAAAATCTAAAAACACTATATAATTTAGGGACAACCGTAAAAGAGATTAAAAAAATATTTGTGTTACAAGGTTTTCTACTTACTTTTTTTGGAATGATTATAGGGTTACTAATTGGAGTTATCGCAGTTTTTCTCCAGAGTAAATATGGTTTTTTTATGATTACAGAAAGTTTACCTTATCCTGTAGAATTTAGATTTTTAAATCTGTTAATTGTAATTTTAACGATTACAGTTTTAGGTTTTATAGCTGCTAAAATTGCGAGTAGTAGAATTAATAAAGAGTTTATAGAAAGATAGATAAATTTATCTAAAGTTCAGAAATAGCAACATTTCCAAACTTTTCTTCAACCTCATTAAAAGCATCAAAAACATCTTTTGAATCGTCAGAAGTTACCATTTTCATTCTATATTCTTTAAAATGTGGAATTCCCTTAAAGTAATTCGTATAGTGTCTTCTTGTTTCTACAACTCCTAAATGTTCTCCTTTCCAATCAATTGCCATCTGTAAATGTCTTCTAGCCATTTCAGTACGTTCTGCAATTGTAGGTTTTGGTAAATGCTCACCAGTTTCAAAAAAGTGCTTTACTTCTTTAAAAAACCAAGGGTAACCAATAGAAGCTCTCCCAATCATAGCTCCATCTAAACCATATTCATCACGCATTTTCATTGCTCTTTCAGGAGTGGTAATATCACCATTTCCAAAAACAGGAATGTGCATTCTTTGGTTGTTTTTAACTTGAGCAATAGGTTTCCAATCGGCATCCCCTTTATACATTTGTGCTCTAGTTCTTCCATGAATAGAAATTGCTTTGCAGCCAACATCTTGCAAACGTTCTGCAACTTCTACAATTCTAATGGAATCATGATCCCAGCCCAAACGTGTTTTAACGGTAATTGGTAAATTGGTATGTTTTACCATCGCTTCTGTAAGTGAAACCATTAAATCGATATCCTTTAAAATTCCTGCTCCAGCACCTTTAGAAACTACTTTTTTTACAGGACAACCAAAATTGATATCAATAATATCTGGATTCGATTTTTCTACAATTTCGATAGTTTGCAACATCGATTCTAAATTTGCACCAAAAATCTGAATTCCTACAGGTCTTTCTTTTTCGTAAATATCTAGTTTCATGACGCTTTTTGCAGCGTCTCTAATTAATCCTTCAGAAGAAATAAATTCTGTATACACAACATCTGCACCATTTTCTTTGCACAAAGCTCTAAATGGAGGATCTGAAACATCTTCCATTGGTGCTAATAAAAGTGGGAAATCTGAAAGTTCTATGTTGCCTATTTTTACCAAAACTGATTATTTTTCTGCAAAATTAGTGATTTTTAATGAAACTAAATTTTGAAAAATAAGGAAGTTGTATATTCAAAGAAATAAGTTGAATAACTCCATAATTTAGCTTTTTTCAAGACTCTAAATTACTCATTTAATTTGGGTTTTCCTCAAAACCCAACATCCATAAAAATCTAAAAAAGTCAAAATCACTCGAACTGACAACAGGCTTTTTAAAATGTTTTATTCATGCTGTCACTTCGAGTGAAATTCTTTTTTCAAGAATTTTGTATCGAGAAGTTTTTTAGAAATTAATTTCCTTTTCAACTTCCTCATTACCTCTTTTCACCACAACTTTAGTAGAACTTCCTTCTTCAAAAATGGATAAAGCACGCATATAACTCATCATATTTGTTACTAAACTATCACCGAGTTTTATAACAATATCGCCTTTTTTTAATCCAGCTTTTTGTGCAGGTTTGTCTTCAGAAATTCCGTCAATTCGCATTCCTTTTCCGTCAAAAAGATAATCTGGAATTACACCTAAACCAACTTTAAAACGAGGAGTATCTTCACTTTCATTCTTCGTTTTTCTGAATGAAATTTTTCCATTATCATCCAAATCAGTAATAATATTAAAAATATAATCAGAAATTAAATGCATTCCATCATAATTCAGTTTTTCTGAATCATCTCCTGGTTTGTGATAATCTTCATGCTGACCCGTAAAAAAATGTAAAACAGGAATATCAGCTAAATAAAAACTTGTATGATCACTTGGACCCACTCCAGATTCTTGCTGAACCAATCTAAAATTATCATTATGAGATTTTAAAACTTGCTTAAAAATTGGCGAAGTTCCTGTGCCATAAACTGCCAAAGAAGAATCTTTTTTCATTCTGCCAACCATATCCATATTTATCATATAAGATATTTTTTTAATATCGATTGTTGGATTTTTTACAAAATAATTAGAACCTAAAAGCCCCATTTCTTCGCCAGAAAATCCCATAAAAAGGTAATTGTTATTGGTGTTTTTCGTTTTTAATTTTGCTGCTAAATTTAGTAAAACTGCAACTCCAGAAGCATTGTCATCAGCTCCATTATGTATTGCTTTAATAGAGTCTCTATACAAAGAACCTTCGCCACCAAAACCCAAATGATCATAATGTGCACCAATTATAATGGTATTTTCTGCTTTATTATCTAAAAAACCAAGTATGTTATTTCCTGTAATAGTTCCATCTCCATTCACATCAAATTTAACTTCGTCATGAGGGTTTGTTTTTGGTCTAAAAGAAAAAGGCTGTAAATAATTTTGAGTTCCTTTAGGTTGTAAATTCAATTCTTTGAAGCGATTTGAAATATAAGCAGCAGCTTTTTTTTCGCCTTCAGTTCCTGTTTGTCTTCCTTCTAATTCATCCGAAGCCAAAAAAGTAACATCTTCTTTAATTCGGTTTTCTTGGTTTATTTCTGTTTTACAAGAAATTAAAATGCTCAAAAAGATAAAAAATAAGATGTTTTTCATAAGGATAATATTATTTTTGTAAAGTTAAAAAATATAAAACAAAATGAGATTACTTTCTATACTTGTATTGGCATTATTGATGTTTTCATGCAAAACTGATAAAAAACAATCTAAAAATAATTCAGCAGAAAATACAATTGTAAAAGATTCTTTAATTTACCCTGAAGAAGTGCATTTTAAAAGTTTACGTCAAGTAACTTTTGGTGGCGATAATGCAGAAGCTTATTGGAGTTTTGATGATAAACAACTCGTTTTTCAATCTAATTATAAAAATTGGAATGTAAGTTGTGATCAGATGTTTTTAATGAATGCAAATGAGAATTTTAAAGACAAAATACCACCAATGATTTCTACAGGAAAAGGACGTACAACATGTGCGTATTTTTTACCAGATAACAAACATATTATTTACGCTTCTACACATTTGGTAGATGATAATTGTCCAGATGTACCCTTGCGTAAAAACGGAAAATACATTTGGCCAGTGTATGATAGTTTCGATATTTTTATAGCAGATTTAGAAGGAAATATTGTAAAACAATTAACCAATGAAGTTGGTTATGATGCAGAACCTACAGTTTCGCCTAAAGGTGATAAAATTGTTTTTACATCCACCAGAAGTGGCGATTTAGAATTATATACTATGAATATTGATGGTTCTGATGTGAAACAAATTACAGACGAATTAGGGTATGATGGAGGTGCATTTTTCTCTCCTGATGGAAGTAAAATTATCTTTAGATCTTCTAGACCAAAAACTCCAGAAGCAATAAAAGCTTACAAAGATTTATTAGCAGAAGGTTTGGTAGAACCAACAGAAATGGAACTTTATATTTGTAATGCTGATGGTTCTGAATTACGACAATTAACAGATTTAGGAAACGCAAATTGGAGTCCGTTTTTTCATCCTTCAGGAAAAAAGATTTTATTTTCATCTAATTTTGAAGCAGAAAGAGGTTTTCCTTTCAATTTATATTTAATTGATATAGATGGTAAAAACCTAGAAAGAGTAACTCATGGAGAAACTTTTGATGCGTTTCCAGTTTTTTCTAATGATGGAAAAAAGTTAGCTTTTTCATCAAACAGAAACAATGGAGGTGGAAGAGATACCAATTTGTTTATTGCAGAATGGCAAGATTAAAAAATGGCTTGGACAAAAGAAAAAATACTCATAAATATTGAAAGTTTGATGCGTAGTAAATTTACGAATCCTAAAGATGCTTTTGATTATTATGATAATGATAAAGATGGTTTTTTAACAAAAGCTGATTTTAAAAATCTATTAAAAGAAGCTGGAGTTAGTTCGTTAATAAGAGGTTTAGTTGCTGAATTCATGATGAAAAGCTTCGACCAAAATAACGATAATTTAGTAAGTTGGTTTGAGTTTCAAAAAGCCATCAAAGAATCAGGAATAAAAGAGTAAAACAAAATTTAAAGAAATATAAAATGGGTGCAAAAGAAAATATATTAAGAGATATTCACATATTAATTTCAACCAAATTTAAATCTCCAGAAGATGCATTTGCAGCTTTTGATAAAGACAAAGATGGTTCTTTAAACAAAGATGAAATTAAAGATTTACTGAAAGAAGCAGGCGTAAATAGCTTTTTGAGAGGTTTGGTTGCTGGTGAAATGATAAAAGGATATGATAAATCTGGTGATGATAAAATAAATAAAGAAGAATTTAAAGTCGCTATTGCAGAATTGAATAGAGATTATTAAGAATTCAAAAAAATAAATAAGGTAGAGTCAAATTCAATCTACCTTATTTCTTTTAAAGCGTATTTTACAATTATTCTAAATCCGCAATTACTTCATCTTATAGGATTTAATTTTTTTTTCCAAAGATCAAAACTTAATAGATTCATTTTTTTTGATGGTATTTCTGTATCTCCATTAGAATCATCATTCCCCTCTAAAACTCGCTACAATTTTCAATAATAATGAAAGAAAAAAGATGTTAAAATTCAAGTTTTTAAAATTTAGAATACTTTAACATCTTTAATTTATGGAGTTTATTTTTAAAATGTTTCTTTGTTCAAAATCGTAAAATATTCGATTTTTTCATATATGAAAAAACTTCAAAAGAAAAATTATTTTGCAATACATAGTTGGATAGGAGTTCAGCTAAGCATTATTTTTTTTATTGTTTGTTTTTCTGGCACTTTAGCTGTTTTTAGTCATGAATTAGATTGGGTTTTTAATCCTGAAATGAGAGCAAGTCCACATAAAGAGCTGGCTTCAAAAAATGAAATTTTAAAACAACTAAAAACAGATTTCCCTAATCAACAGATCACTTTTTGGGAAAAATCTAGAGAAGATTATTTAGCAGATATTATTCATTTAGAAAATGAAAAAGGCGCTATTTTATATGTTTTTGCAAATCCTTATACAGGAAAAATACAAGGAAGTTCTTCTGGAACAATTCAGCGTTTTTTTAGAGATTTACATTATAATTTATTTATTCCTACAGATATAGGGAATTATATGGTGTTAATTTTTGGGTTTTTATTGTTGGGTTCTTTACTTAGTGGCTTAAAATTTATCAACAATAAAAGAAAACATTCTTTAAATATTGGTAAGAAAAATAACGCTTTGGCCTATACTAAAAATTTGCATAAAACTTTTGCAGTTTGGTCAATTCCATTTATCATACTTTTTTCGGTATCTGCAATTTGGTATTTTACAGAAAGAGCTAATTTATTTTCGATTGCAAATTTTATTGATGATAAAGAAATTGAGAATATTTCAATGAGTTCTACTAAAGTTGAAAATTTCTCTTACAGTTTAGATTATGATGATGCCATTGAAATCGCTAAAAGAGAAATCCCAAATTTTACATTTGGTTCTTTCGTGATTTCTGATAACTATAAAACATTAGAAGTTAGAGGGAATTCTGATGTACCATTAGCAAGATATAGAGCCAATAGAGTTGTCATAGATGCACAAACGAATGCAGTGTTATTTGTGCAAAAAGCGACAGAAACCAATTCTTTAATGACCATAAATAATTTGATAGATCCAATTCATTTTGGATATTTTGGAGGTTTATTCACAAAAGCAATTTGGTTTATTTTTGGAATCTTAATTTGTTATTTAGCTGCAAGTGGCATTTGGATTTATCTAAAAAGAATATCAAAAAATAAAAAAGGAACTTATAGATTTAGATATTTGAATTGGTTCTTGTTTGCAGTAATTCAGTTTTTTATGTATTCAAGACTTATTTTAGAACAACAAATTTCATTAAAAAACCACGTTATAATTTTATGTTTCTGGTTATTGTTTTTATACTTAATGTATCATATTTTCTACAAAAAAATACGCGCTTAAATTTTATTATAAGCATAGCAATTGTGTTATAGTAACTTTTATCAAAAAAAACCAACTTAATACATTCTTAAACGATTACTTTATTAACTATCTTTGCAAACCATTAGTGGTAAACGAAGTATAGAAGGATGAAGAACATTAGAAATTTTTGCATTATTGCTCATATTGATCATGGTAAAAGTACATTAGCAGACAGGTTGCTAGATTTTACTGGAACTGTAACTGCTCGTGAAAAAAAAGAGCAACTGTTAGATAGTATGGATTTGGAGCGTGAACGTGGAATTACCATAAAATCTCACGCAATTCAAATGGATTATACACATAATGGAGAGCAATATATTTTAAATTTAATTGATACTCCAGGTCACGTAGATTTCTCTTATGAAGTTTCAAGATCTATTGCAGCTTGTGAAGGAGCTTTGCTAATTGTAGATGCTGCACAAAGTATCCAGGCACAAACAATTTCTAATCTATACTTGGCTTTAGAGAATGATTTAGAAATTATTCCTGTACTAAATAAAGTAGATTTACCTTCTGCAAATCCAGAAGAAGTAACAGA
>TARA_R110002072_G_scaffold59071_16_pt1 | contig 11395 bp, 12 predicted proteins | sample TARA_R110002072 | Tara Oceans TARA_R110002072 (sample SAMEA4397118) | marine metagenome | biome: Polar Biome; feature: [SRF] surface water layer (ENVO:00010504); material: water (ENVO:00002006), including particulate matter (ENVO:01000060) such as... | depth 5 m | reverse complement strand
CCGATGCGCCCGGACGACGACCAGTACGGCACCTGGCACGAGGAGGCCGTCCGCCTCTTCGAGAAGTGGTACCCGACCTTGGCCGAGTCCGCCGAGATGTACCGCCGCCAATGCCTGCACTGCCACGGCGTGAACGGGGACGGCCAGGGCCCGACGGCTCCCTACCTGGTTCCGCGCCCGCGCGACTACCGCCAGGGCATCTTCAAGTGGGTCGCCGTCGACAACGGTGCTCAACCGCGTCGCATCGACCTGCGCAACATCCTCGAGCGTGGCGTCGTCAGCACGGCGATGCCCTCTTTCAAGCGCTTCAGCCGCGGCGAGCTCGAAGGGCTCGTCGATTACGTGCGCCTGCTGTCGATGCGCGGGATGTCCGAGACCCTGCTGACCGGCGACCTGATCAACAGCGATACGGGTGACCTGTCCGGCGAGGGCATGACCGAGACCTACAACCTGGTCTGGGAGAAGTTCGCGGTTGCCGACGACAAGGTCGTCGCCGCCGACGTCGAGGTGAAGCGATTCGACCTGCTCAGCAAGGACGAACTCACCGCCCTCGAGACGCGCGGCGCGGAACTCTTCAAGCTGGAAGGCGTCAACTGCTATCAGTGCCACGGCATGGAAGGCCTCGGCATCGATTCGCCGAACATCAAGGACGCGAACGCGTTCACCGCGCTGTACTGGCCCGCGGAGCAGGCCCAGGACGAGGACGGCAACGACCTCTTCGACGACGCGGGCGAGCCCATCATGCTCGACCCCGTCATCAAGACCGACAACTGGGGCAACGACGCGAACCCGCGCAACTTCACCCGCTCGGTCTTCCGCGGCGGCAACCGCCCGATCGACCTCTACCGTCGCATCAAGTACGGCATCGGCGGCACGATCATGCCGGCGCTCGGTGAGGAGTACACCGATGAGGACGTCTGGGCGCTCGTCGCTCACGTGTCCAAGCTCGCGCATCGTGGCGACCTGGCGCTCGTCTACGAGACCAAGCAGGAGGCGCTCGCTCGTGAGCGCGCCGAAGGTCACAGTCATGACGAGGACGGACATGACGAAGGTCACGACGATGGCGCCGAAGGCGACAGCCACGAAACGGAGGAGTCCGGCCACTGAGCCGGAGTGATCCCATGAGAATTCTGAACTTCCTCCTCTATCTCCTGGTCCTGATCTTCGGGGTCTGGAGCTTCGTCGGTTACGAAGACTTCCTGCTCGGCCCGAGCCCGGACACCTACAACTGGTGGTGGCCCCAGGAGATCTCGACCTACGGTCAGCGCATCGACGGCCTGTTCAAGATGATCAGCGTGATGATCGCTGTGTTCTACATCCTGACCATGGGCATCCTGTGCTGGACGGTGCTGGCCTACAGCGGCAAGCGCGGCGACAAGGCTATGCACACCCACGGTTCGCACAAGCTCGAGATGCTGTGGACCGCGATCCCCGCCGGCCTGTTGCTCGTCATCGCGTTCACGCAGATGAGCACCGCAGCGGCGATCCAGAACACCAGTTCGACCTACGACAAGGACGGCAACCCGATCCCGGCCCTCGCCGAGATCTGGGGCAGCCAGTTCGATTGGCGTTATCGCTACCCCGGCCCCGACGGTCGCTTCGGCACGTACGACGACATCGAGACCGAGTACGAGCTCGTCATCCCGATGCTCGACACCGTCGAGGATCCTTCGCAGAAGAAGCTCGTCTTCCTGCTGCGCTCGCGCGACGTGCTGCACTCGTTCTTCATCCCGATGTTCCGCTTCAAGCGGGATGCCGTGCCTGGCATGACCCAGCGCATCTGGTTCGCCACCGACGAAGAGCAGTTCGACGAAGCCTTCAAGGACCGCGAGGACAAGACCTTCGACATCATCTGCGCCGAGTTGTGCGGATGGGGTCACTACAAGATGTCGGGACGCGTGCGCGTTCTGCGCGATGCCGAGTACGCCGAGTGGATGGCCAAGATGGTCGCCGAGAAACACAGCACCAACTGATCGTCGCCCAACGACCTATCAACTGAATCAGCCATGAGCGACATCCACGCAGACGCCCGAGTGGGAATGGGAGAGCCCGGAACGGTCCGGGAACACCACGATCACCACGAATTGGGCTTCATCAAGAAGTACATCTTCTCGACCGACCACAAGGTGATCGGCATCCAGTTCATGATCACGGGACTTCTGTTCCTGATCCTGGGCGGGCTGTTCGCCATGGCCATCCGCTTCCAGCTGGCGTGGCCCTTCGAGGAGATGCCGGTGATCGGCAACCTGCTCTTCCCGAGCACGGGCGGAGCGATCACGCCGGAGTTCTACACCATGCTCTTCACGATGCATGGGACGATCATGATCTTCTTCGTGATCATTCCCTTGCTCACGGGAGCGTTCGGAAACTTCCTCATTCCGCTGCAGATCGGTGCGCCGGACATGGCCTTCCCCAAGCTGAACATGTTCGGCTACTGGGCCATGATCCCCGCGATCCTGTGCGTGATGATGGCGTTCCACGTCGAGGGTGGAGGACCGGCCGCGGGCTGGACCGCCTACCCGACGCTGTCCACGATTCGTGAAGCGGCTCCGGGTTCGCTCGAGGGCCAGACGTGGTGGCTGATGGCCCTGACCTGGGTCGGCATCAGCTCGATGATGGGTGCCGTCAACTACGTGACGACCATCGTCAAGATGCGCGCACCGGGCATGACGATGTTCCGCATGCCGCTGACGATCTGGTCCCTGTTCATCGCGGCGCTGCTGCAGCTCTTCGCACTGCCCGTGCTGACGGCCGCATCGTTCATGCAGCTGACGGACCGCTTGCTGCAGACCGGCTTCTTCACGCCGACCAACCTGATCATCAACCAGGCCAACCCCGAGTCGTTGGGAGCCGCCGCCGGTGGCAACCCGCTGCTCTGGCAGCACCTGTTCTGGTTCTACAGCCACCCGGCCGTCTACATCATGGTCGTGCCGGCCATGGGCCTGGTCAGCGACATTATCGCGACGCACTGCCGCAAACCGATCTTCGGCTACAAGCCGATGATCTATTCGATGTCGTCGATCGCGGGCCTGGGCTTCGTCGTGTGGGGTCACCACATGTTCGCGTCCGGCATGAACCCCGGCCTCGCCATGACCTTCATGGTCGCGACGATCATGATCGCGCTGCCCTCGGCCGTGAAGGTGTTCAACTGGCTCGGCACCCTGTGGGGCAGCCGCATCCAGCTGACGACCCCGATGCTGTTCGCCATGGGCTTCGTCGGCATGTTCATCATCGGTGGACTGTCCGGCATCTGGATGGCGGCGACCCCGGTCGACCTCTACATCCACGACACCTACATCGTCGTCGCGCACTTCCACTACGTGGTGTTCGCCGGCTCGGTCTTCGCGATCCTCGGTGGTATCTACCACTGGTTCCCGAAGATGTTCGGCCGGGTGATGAACGAGAAGCTCGGCAAGATCCACTTCGTCGGCACGTTCATCTTCACGAACGGCGTCTTCTACATGATGCACCAGCTCGGCATGGCCGGTCTGATGCGTCGCACCGCGGACCCGTACGACTACGAGACCTACCAGCACCTGCAGCCGCTGAACGAGTTCATCTCGTACTGCGCGTTCGCTCTGTTCGTCTGGCAGATCTTCTTCGTCATCAACTTCTTCCACTCGATGTTCTGGGGCAAGCGCGTCGGTCGCAACCCGTGGAAGTCGTGCTCGCTCGAGTGGGACGCGCCGTCGCCCCCCGGCCACGGCAACTTCGACCGCGAGCTGCGCGTGTATCGCGAGCCGTACGAGTACGCGTCGCCCGAAGTCGAAGAGGACTACATCCCGCAGACGCGGGACCTCGGTTGATCGACAGCGCTTAGCGATTCACCTCACGTGAGCTCCTCCTCCCCGATCCCCGCCGGCGTGCGCACCTGTGCGCGCATGCTCGTTGTGTTGACCCTGATCCTGCTGTTCATCGGCGGGTTGGTGACGACGTATCGCGTGGGCATGGCGGTGGTGGACTGGCCGACCTCGGAGGGCTACGGGCTGCTGAGCACCCCGATCGACGTCTGGACCAAGGACCTGGGCTTCCGCCTCGAGCACGGTCACCGCTTGATCGGAGCCGTGGTCGGAGCCTTGACGCTGGTCGTGCTGGTGATCGGTTCGCGCACGAGTGGCAAGGCGGCCTTCTGGTTGACCCTGGTCGGCGCGCTCGTCGAACTCGTGGTCCTGGGGCTGTTCTTCCGGGATCTCAACCCGCCCGCCGGCAGCGTCGGCGCGATCGCGGAGCCTCGCTGGGACATCTTCCTTCCCGGCATCGGTGCTTCGACGCTGATCCTGGTCGCATCCCTGTTCACCGGCCAGGATCGGGGTCGTCGAGCCTTCATGCTGATCGTGAACCTGGCCGTGTTGGTCCAGGGCGTCCTCGGCGGCGCGCGGGTCATCCTCGACAGCTCGGAATACGGCTTCATCCATGGCACGGTCGCGCAGGGCGTGTTTGCGCTGATCTTCGGCCTGCTCGTGATCTCGGGTCGTGACTGGAACCAGGGTGCACGCGGTCAAGGTGGAGGACTCATGACGACCCTCTACGTCCTCTTCACCGCTGGTGCGATCTTCAGCCAGGCACAGCTCGGCGCGATGACGCGTCACTCGGGCGAGGAGAAGGCGACCAAGTTCGTGATGATGCACGCCGGTATGGCGATCATCGTCGTCGGCCTCGTCGCGGGTCTCTTGGTCATGCTGCGCCGCACCGCGGAGCAGTCGCCGGAGGGCGATCCCGCCCGCAAAGGCATCTTGGGTATGCGCAAGATGATCATGATGACGCTCGGCACGCAGATCGTGCTCGGCGTGCTCACCTTGATCATGATCCTGGCCGTGACCAAGGGTTTCGATCAACCGGCCACGCTCGGCGAAGCGATCCTCGCCTCCACGCACGTGATATTCGGCGCGCTCCTCTTGGGCAGCACGTTCGGCGCGCTGCTGTGGACCGGTCGCATGACGTTCTGCAAGCCGGCCCTCGGAGGCGCAGCATGACCGCGCTCGCTCTCGCACGCACGCAGGTCGGGATCGGCCTCGAGCTGATCCGCCCGCGCATGGCCGCGATGATCGCCCTGATGGTGGTCCTGGGCGCCGCAATGGCCGGAACCGGTCAATGGGTGCGCTCGCTCGAAGCCGCGCTGTACGTCACGCTCGTCACCGGCGCTGCCAGCATCCTGAACCAAGTGCTCGAGCGCGACACGGACGCGCTGATGCCGCGCACCCAGCATCGACCGCTGGTCACCGGGCGCATCGAGCCCTCGACCTGCATCTTCCTGGCGCTGCTGTTCGGCGTGCTCGGCACCGCGGGCCTCGCGCTGCAGTTCAACCTGCTGTCGGCCTTCCTGACGCTCGCGACGCTGATCGCCTACGTTGCGATCTACACGCCGCTCAAGCGCGTCAGCACATTCAACACCGTCGTCGGTGCCGTGCCCGGCGCCGCGCCGCCCTTGCTCGGTTACGTCGCGCTCGCCGGCGACGTCGGACCCTGGGCCTGGTGCTTGTTCGCCGTGCTCTTCGTCTGGCAGTTCCCGCACTTCATGGCCATCGCCTGGCTGTACCGCGAGGACTACGCCAAGGGCGGCCACAAGATGCTGACCAGCATCCCGAACGCGGAAGGCCTGGCCGGCCGCCAGGCCGTGATCTACGCGATCGCCGCCATCCCGATCTCGCTCCTGCCGCTGACCACCGGTCTGGCGGGTCCTGTCTACGCAGTCGGCGTTTCCATTCTGGGCGTCGCCTATCTCGTTTGCTCGGTGGGCTTCGCTCGCCACGAGGACCGTCGCTCCGCGCGTCGACTCCTCTTCGTGAGCCTGCTCTACTTGCCCCTGTGGGCCTGCCTCGTTCTGGCAGATCCGCTCCCTTCCCTCATGCTGTCATGAGCCAACCTCTGGCCTCCTACGATCCGGCTGTCGATGCACCCGTGCATCACCACCCGGTCTACGACTACGACTCCGGCCCCCCCGTCGATCGCGGCAAGTTCGCGATCTGGGTGTTCCTGGGGACGGAGATCATGTTCTTCACGGCCCTCATCGGTACGTACATCATCCTGCGGATGGGTGCTTCCGAATGGCCGAACCCGGCGCACCGCCTGGCCGTGATGATCACCGCGGGCAACACGTTCATCTTGATCGTGAGCTCGGCGACGGTGGTCGCTGCCTTGAACGCGATCCAGCGCGGGGACCGGCAGAAGTTCATCAAGTGGTGGGGACTATCGATCCTGTTCGGTTCGTTCTTCGTCGCCGTGCAGATGTACGAGTACTGGGCCCTTCTCGTGGAGCACAAGGCCTATCCGAGGAACGACTTGTTCTGGTCGACCTTCTACGTCATGACCGGCTTCCACGGGTTCCACGTGATCGTCGGCGTGATCTGGATGTTCTGCGTCTGGATCGCCGCCATGCGCGGGAAGTACAGCGCCAAGAACAACGTCGGGATCGAGCTGGCCGGTTTGTACTGGCACTTCGTCGACCTCGTCTGGGTTCTTCTCTTCACTCTCGTCTACCTCATGTGATTCGGGGAGACCGACATGTCTGACAACCACGAAACGTTCAGCGTCTTCAAGATCTTCATCCTTCTCCTCATCATGACGGCGATCGAGGTGGTCTACGGAGAGATCGGCAACCGCTACTTCTACGAGCAGAAGTTCTGGCTCTGGGGCGGCTTGCTGCTCTGCGCCTTCATCAAGGGCTACTACATCTTCTTCTACTTCATGCACGTGAAGTACGAGGGGATGATCGTGAAGGGCAACGTGCTCTTCACGGTGCCTCTGATCATCTACTTCATGATCATGCTGACCCCCGACACCGGAACGAACCCGCAGTTCAACTACGGCGTCGCTCAGCAGTTCGATCCGATGACCAACGAGGTCGAGCACATCGGTCACGGGTCGCGCAACGTGGTCAACCACGACGTGCGTCACCTGTATCCGTACTTGGCTGAGCAGGACGCCAAGGAAAAAGGTGGCTCCGCAGAGGACTCGGTCCCGAGCTCGGGGCACTAGACCCAGGCGCGTACGGTCGCAAGGAAACACCACGGGGCGCGCTTGGACTTGATCCGGCGCGCCTCGTCCCTTGTCCCGCACAGTTCATCGACACCATGTCACACCGCTTCACGATCCTCGTCCTCGCGCTTGCCGCGCTCATGCATCCGGCGAGCGCGCAGGAGTCCTTCGCGTCACCCGCGCCGGATTCCGACCAGCGCTTCACCGAGGTGCCCGACTTCTCGTTCACCGACGCGAACGGCGAGACGTTGACCCGCGCCGACCTGCTGGGGGAGCCCTGGGTCGCGATCCCGTTCTTCGTGCGCTGCATGGGCCCGTGTCCGAACCTGACGACGCAACTGCGCGCGCGCGTCTTCCCCAGGTTCAAGAACACGCCGATCCGCATGGTGTCGTTCTCGGTCGACCCCAAGTTCGACGACCCGGCGCAACTGGCGGACTATGCGAAGCGGTTCGACATCGACCTCGATCGCTGGTCGTTCGTCACCGGCGACGCGATCGCCATGACGACGTTCGTGCGCGAGGGATTGAGCACGGCTCTGGATCGCGACGACTCGCTCGAGCCTGGATTGGCGGTGACGCACGGCACACGTTTGCCCGTGATCGATGCGGACGGCGTGATCGCCGGCTGGTACGAGTGCGCGGACGCTTCGCTGACCCCGGAGGAACTCGACGGCAACTTCGAGCGCCTGATCCGACGGGCGCGCGCCCTCGCAGGACTGCGCGAGCCGTCGGCGATCGAGCGCAAGCTGCCTTTGGTCAACGCGAGCCTGAACGGCCTGGCTGGCGTGCTGCTGCTGCTCGGTCTGATCGCGATCAAGAAGGACCAGCGCTCCCGCCACGAGCACCTGATGAAGGCCGCGTTCCTCGTCAGCGCCGCCTTCCTGGCGAGCTACCTCTGGTACCACTTCCAGGTCACCGCGCTGCAGGGGGGACCTACGCCCTTCAACGGAACCGGCGCCGCCAAGATCGCCTATCTGGCCCTGCTGGCCAGCCACGTCGTCCTGGCGATGGTGAACCTGCCGATGATCCTGCGTACGTTCTGGTTGGCCCACAAAGAGGACTGGGTGCGACATCGTGCCTGGGCCAAGATCACGTTCCCCATCTGGCTGTACGTGTCCGTGACGGGGGTGCTCGTCTACTTGGTGCTGTATCCTTTCAACCCGGCCCCTCCGGTCTGACCTCGCCATGACCCAACTGCTGCGAATCACCGTTCCCATCCTCGCGCTGCTCCTGTTGACGCCGTCCGGCTTCGGCTGAGACGCTTGCAAGGAGGCGGTCGCCTCCGGCACGGGAAACATCTGGGCGGGCTTCGCCTACAGCGTCTACTTCATGCTTGGAGTGGTGTTCTTGCTGTTGCCTGGCGCTTTCGGCTTCGCGATCTGGCGCAGCTACCATCAGGGCGAAGGCGACGCGTACAACCCCGGCGACGGCAAGCGTCGTTGGCGCGACGACGAACGCTCATGAGCGCGACGTCCACGATCACTCCGGCCGTCGCTCGCACGGACGTCGGGACGTTCCGTGTCCTTGCGGATTCGCGTGGCGTGGTCTGGATCGGTCTGCCCGAGTCCTGGCAGGCGTCGCTCGAGACCTACCTACGTCGTCACGACTTGGTGGGCGAGCGGGACGAGGTGCTCGAAGCACGTGCTGTTCGACAACTGGTCGAGTACGGCGTTGGCGAGCGTCAGGACTTCGACTTGAAGCTGTGTCCCGTGGGAACCGAGTTCCAGCAAGAGGTGTGGCGCGCTCTCGAGGCGATTCCGTTCGGCGCGACGCGTACGTACGTCGAGATCGCCCAGGACCTGGGTCGTCCGAACGCGTCCCGCGCTGTCGGTGGGGCGAACGGCGCCAACCCGATCCCCGTCGTGATTCCCTGTCATCGCGTGCTCGCCACGACCGGTCTCGGTGGCTACGGCGGTGGGCTGCCCCTCAAGCAGCGCTTGCTCGAGTTGGAGGGCCTCGCGCCCTTCGCCTGAGAGATCGGACCTCCGCTGAGCCTTCGGCGCTCCGCTGAGCACTCGGCGATCCGCTGAGACTTGGACGCTCTGCTGAGATGCCTGCACTCCGCTGAGATTTTCGGCACGCCACGTGCAACCGAGATCGACCCGCTCCGGTCCTCCCGGCATGCGGACTCTCCTCGCCGGACTCATCTCCCTCGCCCTGGGCCTCGTCGCCGCCTTCGCCGGGGTTCTGCACCGCGCACCGACACCCTGGCTCCCTCGGCCTGGACCAGGACCTGTGGGGCTCTGGGTGGCCGATCGGGCGGGGGGCGTGATCCACGGACTGGATCAGGACCTGTTTCCCGTCCGCGCTCTCGAGGTGCCGTGCCCCGTCGCGGTGGTGGGCGCTGGTTCCGGAAGGCTCTGGGTCGCCAGTGCGCTCCAGGACACACGCTGGGGGCACCATGCGCTGGCTCTCCTGAACGTCGCTGGACAGCCCATCGCGGGGCTTCCGACCGGCACGGTCCAGTCCCTGCATGCGAGCCATGCCGGAGGCGTGTTCGTGCACCACCTGGACCGGGACCAAGGTCGGGCCGTCCTCGACCACGTCGGCGTCCATGGCTTGCGAACGCACGTCGACCACGCGGAGTGGTTCGATGCGATGGCTTCCCGCGGAAGTCAGCTGCTGGCGGCGACCCAGGACGGTTGGCTTACGGCGTACGATCTCGAGCACGGGTCCGTCCCTGCATGTGAAGGAGCCGTTCCTGGACCGGTCTCCGCCATCGTGGCTCAGCCGAACTGCGACGATTGGTGGGTCGCGTGGCGTGCGCCGCCCCGAGCTGGGGACCGGAAATGGAGAGGACGATTGAGTCGCGTGACCCTGGTACGTGGAGCGCAACTCGAGATCTCCGAGACGCTGCGCATGCCGTTCCTCGTACGTGCCCTGCTCGTGTCCGGACCTCATCTGTGGGCGCTGGAACTGGACGGCGCACGCGCGCAGCGCATTCAGGTCGGCACTCCAGGTCCGCATCCGATCGCTCGACTCCTGGATGGTCCCCCCGTGGGTGCGGTTGCGCTCGCGGGCCCCGAGGCCGGCTGCATCGTGTTCACTGCCGAGGCCCTGCTCGCCTTGGATGGTGACACGACATGCCGCACGACCCAGGGCATGTTCCAGAGCATCAGCTCGGTCACGAGTTGCACGGTCGACTCGACGACCCTCGATCCATCGCCCAGGTCAGGACCCTGACGATGCGCGTCGGTCGGCGTCCTCGAGCAAGCAGTGTTGCGCCGCGAGGATCGTCTTCCCGTCCGCCGGTTCCGCGGACAGCACGTCCCGCGGATGCATCCAGAGGACCTCGATCTCCTCGTCGTCGTCCCCCGCGAGTCCACCCCCTGGAACGGCCTCCAGGCCTTCGGCTCGGAACAGGTGGATCACCTCGCTGGCGATCCCAGGTGCCGGCAGGAACGAGCGCCAGGCGCGCACCGTTCGGGCCCGATAGCCCGTTTCCTCCTCCAATTCACGGCCTGCGGTCGCATTCGGGTCCTCGCCCGCTTCCACCCGTCCCGCAGGGATCTCGCAGGTCCAGTCCCCGGCAGCGGCTCGGTACTGGCGGACGATCAGGATCCGTCCCTGCTCGTCGCGGGCCAGGATCGCGACGGCACCGGGATGTTCGATCAGATCCAGGTCTTGTCGCAACCCCGAGGGGAGCCGCAGGGCCAGGCGCACCAGGTCGAAGACGCGGCCCTCGATCAAGGTCCGGCGGCCCTCTTCGTGGACGTCCGGGTGTCGGCGTAGGGTCATGCCCGCCCGCCTTCGAGGTCGGACGCGGCACCCTGGGCTGCGACCTCGAACTTCACTCGATCGGTTCGCGCAACTGCGTTTCGAGCATCGTGAGGAAGGCCATCACCGAGTTCGACACGTCGCCGCGACCGTGATCCATGCAGAGCTGCGAGAAGGCGGCCAGCTTGCGGCGCACCTTGGGGAGCTCCTTCAGGACCGGTTCGTCCGGGCGTTGCTTCGACTGGATCTTGACCTGGAGCTGGGTGATCTTGGCTTCGAGGTCGGCGATGATCTCGTCGTCCGAGCGGCGATTGTAGTTTCGTTTCGTCATGGGGAGGGAGCGCTCCAGCGAGCGCTTTCAGGTTGGGGGCCCGTTCGGGAATCGGAGTTTCGTGTCCGAATGACTTATGGGTTGCGCGTCGATCGCGATCTCGTCGACGGAACTTGCGCCTTTCGGTCGTGGTGTTCGATTCGAGTCCGATGAAGCGCAAGAGGAATTGCGCCCGGCTCGATTGGGTTCCTTGGAATGAAGCCCTGAATCGGTTCTAAGGGAGTCCTTCGAATTGTGGAAAGGTCAATCGGTGGTTCTCGCGTCGAAACACCCTTGGCTCGATCCGAGCTTCGAACTCGGGTCGCCAGGCAGGAAACGCCTCGTGTGGGGTTCCTGGGGCATTCGTCTCGGGTCTTCTCGTTGAGGGTCGGC
>TARA_R110002072_G_scaffold83496_1_pt1 | contig 11401 bp, 12 predicted proteins | sample TARA_R110002072 | Tara Oceans TARA_R110002072 (sample SAMEA4397118) | marine metagenome | biome: Polar Biome; feature: [SRF] surface water layer (ENVO:00010504); material: water (ENVO:00002006), including particulate matter (ENVO:01000060) such as... | depth 5 m | reverse complement strand
TTTGACTATCTTTGCTATCTCCTCTTGCCACCTTAATGTAGTAATCTTGCCAGAAAGTGCAATAACGTCTTGATCTCCAGCATTATTTAAGTGCCTTAATATCATATCCTCTGTCTCGTCATATGTCATATGACGTCCATTTGGAAGATTCCTTGAAATTGATATATCGTCTTTAATCCTGTATCCATTAATATCAATTATGTGAGATTCCGCTCCATACTGTCTAGCAATAGCAGCCAAAATACCTGGACCTTCTGGTGGCGTGTTTGGACATGCCGTCTCTCTCAATGGCATGTTGATAAATGTGATTTTCATGCCACTAAAGCAGTCGTATGGAAAATCTTTCACTAGCTCAGATGGTTTCTGGAACATCGTCTTCCTTTAGATTGTATAAATATTATAGCACACTTTGTTTTCTCAATCAAGAGAAAAGTTATTTTATCTGATATTGCCTAAGACAATACTTTAGATAATCCATTTACTTCATAAGATAAATTATTGATTACAATGTCAAAGCCAGAAGCAATTTCACAGAGATATCTCAAATCGCCCAACATCTGGTTTTGTTGACCAGCCGATTCGAACCCTGATATGTCGGCAGGCAAGTCAACCCCTGCATGGCTATTTCCAGTTTTCTCTAATGCTTTTGTATATGACATGTCGAATCCAGTTACGTCAATAGAATCACATCCAAGCCAGAGGGCGAAAGCTATCATGTGATTTGTTACAGTATTGCATCGAGAATAAGGTTGTGTGCATTTATATTTCTTCGCCAACATAAGCTGGAGCATTCTTATTTCCCACAGCCACGGTGATACTAAATTGAGTTTTTCTTTTTCCTCCGCTATGTTTAATAATTTTAGAAATTCATACTTTCTTGGCACAGATATTAGGACATCAATGTCTTTATCCATGCAAACTTCAAAAGGTTCTTTCAAGGCATCATACGAGTTAGCAGCACACCAGAAATCAGGAATAAAGTCATCGAAAAAGCCTATCTTATGGAAATCATTACAAGTAATCTTAACATGTTCTTTGTAATCTTCTTTATTCGTTTGAATAAGGGTTGGACCGTGTGCCATAACTATTGCTTTTTTACCCTTACATGAATCTTCCAGAGACAATAACTTATCGAAGCCGCTAATGAAATGACTCCTGATCTTCGAGGCATCAAGTTCTTGTAAGAGAGTGTCTCCAGAGTTGTCGATTAAAGTACGTAGATTCACACCTTCTATATATTTTCTGAAATTGTGCATAAATTATTATCCTATTACCAAATAAAATTGTTCTTATAGTATTCAACTATTGGTTCTATTTCTTCATCAAAAACCTTTTTAGGCTTCCATCCAAGGGCTCTCAGCTTTTCGTCGTTTAAAGCGTAGCGTACATCCTGCCCTTGGCGAGAATATGAAAAGTCAACATACTGTTTCCAATCTTCAGTTCCGTGGTGCGCTGATACTATCTTTTTAACTGTTTCAGCGTTTGTTTGTTCGAACCCGCCTGCGACATTATATATTTCATCAACGTTTCCAGATTCGATAATCGCCATAACTGCCTCGGCTGTATCGTCTGCGTGGAGCCAGTTGCGTATAGGAGTGCCTCCGTTGTGCAGCCTAACCTTTCTCCCTCTGATCATGTTTTTCACTGAGAGGGGGATAAGTTTTTCTGGATATTGTCCAATTCCATAATTGTTCGTGGGGCGGAGTATAATATATTCTATATTATATGTTCTCGCCCATGCAAGAATAAGCATGTCCGCCGATGCTTTACTCGCTGAATAAGGATTGCTTGGATGCAGTAAATGTTCTTCAGTGTGCTCTCCGTTCTCTATATCGCCGTATACTTCATCTGTACTGAAGTGGAACATTATCGGGCGGCGGTTGCAGTTCTCTGGTCTATTTCGTATCAAGTCGAGAAGGTTTTTAACTCCCATGATATTACTACTAATAAACTCTTCACTGTCTACAATGCTATTCCCAACATGGGATTCAGCAGCAGTGTTAATAACATAATCGCAGTCATAGAGATGTCTTAAATCTTTGATATCCTCTTCTAGAAATGTGAAGTTAGAATTCCTTAAGAACTCCCATTTAAGATTTTTATTGGAGGCATAGGTGCATTTGTCAACGCCATATACCATCCATCCTCGTTCTAAGCATTTCTTAGTAACATATGAGCCTATAAACCCAAGACAACCAGTTACATATACTACTTTCACGCGATGTCACCGAAGAAAGAGTCAGCAACTTTCTGAATATAGTCAAGCTTCTCTTCTGTGAGTCCTATAAACGTTCCCAAGAAAAATGAATTGAACGTGACTATCTTGGCAACTGGGAACATATCTCCCAAGTCACCATATGGCTCTGCTAAGTGATTGTAGCCAGGATGAGCTAATATATTTCCAGCGAAATAAGAACGAGTTTGAACCTTATTCTTTTCAAAATGAGAAACGATATCTCCTCTTTCGAATGGAGCACCTTCCTTGACTGTCATTAAGAATGCAAACCAACATGGATCTGCCTTTTCGTTTGCCACTGGTAGGTGTAAGTATTGTTCGTAAGGTTTGAATATGTCATGCAATCTTGCAAAGTTTCTTCTTCGAGCAGAGTCGAAGTCTGGTAGCTTGTTTAGCTGCTGGAGCCCCATAGCTGCCTGCAAGTCCAATGGTTTAAGGTTATATCCTATCTCGTCAAATACATAGCGATGATCATAAACAGCCTCTGGCATTCCAGTTAACCAGTTTTTGAACCTATCTCCACAAGCCGTACCTCCAGTAACATTACCAGGCTTGGCAGTGTTGCAATAACACGCTCTTCCCCAGTCTCGAATACTGGTTATTGCCTTATCTATTTTAATACTACTCGTTGCTACAAATCCGCCCTCACCCATCGTCATATGGTGAGCAGGGAAGAAGGAGCAAGTAGATATGTCTCCAAAAGATCCTAACTTCTTACCATCATAAAATGAGCCGAGAGCGTCACAAGCATCTTCTACAAAGATTAATTCATGTTTCTCAATCAGACTCATTAGTCTATCCATGTCTGGAGGGTTTCCCAAGACATGTGCAAACATTATTCCTCTGATGTCTGGATCAGATTCTAGTATGCTCTCTACTTGATCTAAATCCAAATTCAAGTCAGGAAGAGTTACATCTACGAATACTGGCTCGAAGCCATTCTGGATGATCGGATTGATGGTTGTTGGAAAGCACACAACTGGCGTGATAATCTTTGAACCCTCTGGGAGGTTGAATCCGTTCTTGGAGCGCAATGCGCTGACTGCAAGTAGGTTAGCAGAAGAGCCAGAGTTTGTTAGCGATCCATAGGACTTTCCGAGATGAGAAGAAAACTTCTTTTCGAATTCTCTAGATTTCTCTCCGAAGATGAGCCACCCGCTCAGAAGCACTTCAATTGCTGCCCTGTATTCCTTATCGTCGAATTGAGGTCCAGAATAGCTAACCCAATCTTCACCAGCTTTCCAACTATCCTCCTTTTCATTAACATACTCAGATACTAAGTCTAGTATTTGCTCCAACTTTTCAGACACTTTTCAACTCCAATGTCAATGCCCGTTAGGGCGATGTTTAGGCTCTCTAAAACTGTAGAGTCACCTGTATAAGACAGACTTCCAATTTGGTTATTATATATTATAACATCGCAATCGGATTTCGTCAAGTATTTTATTTTATAAACTAAGTCGCTTAGTTTATATTTCTCATTATAACACAGATTTATGTCTTTGGGAATATCTTTCTCAATATTATTTACGATATGCTCTATGACTCTCCCGATGTCCTGTGAATAAAAATAATCCATCCACTTATCATTATGGACATTCGGGCTTTCGCCCTTGATTATTTTGTCGTATGTCGCTCTAAATAACCTCTGTGGTTCTTCATACTCTCCAAAGCATCCGAACAATCTTAGATTGTAAATGTTAGAATCTAAGTTATTTATTTTGCGAGTTATAAGATTTTTAGCCAATCCGTAGTAGTCCATCGGAAGGCGAATATCTACTTGTCTTTCTTTGACTATGTTTATATCCATTCTTCTATCGAACTCCGCACCAGAGCCAAAATTGAACATCGCATCGTAGCGATTCGAGAACTTGCTGAGATTTTCAAACATAATGAGATTTTCATACAAGTCCTCTATGCTTTCTTGGTGCCCTCTTTTGCCGCCTTTGACTGCGGCATGGATGATAACATCTACTTCGTTATTATCGAAGAATCGTTTTACACTTTCGTATTTAGCTGGATCTAGAGTTCTCCTATCTGTTTCAAGTACGTTGTGTTTTTCTCCAAAATACTTGGATAGCTCTTTACCTATAAACCCTTTTGATCCTGTAATGACAATATTCACAGTTTTTCAATCTTCTGTAGCGTTTGGCTTAATCTAAGAAGCGAATCGTGCTCTCTAGCGAATCTTTCGTATCCTCGCTCGGCTATAGATCTGCTAACCTTGGGATTGTCCATTAGGAACTTCGCTTTTTTGCAAAACTCGTCAGCGTCCCTGAATGTTATTATTTCTTTATCAATGTCAAAATATTCTTCGATACCTTCGTGATATTGAGTCAGCAACATGCCGCCGCCAGCGGGTATCTCAAACATTCTCTGTTTCATCTGAGTCTTTCCCTCAGTGTCGTTATCGTTGACGGATAAGTTTATGCCTATTTTGGTTGTTGTATGCGCGTCGAATAGTTCGTCTTGAGATATGCCGCTTAGAAAAGTAATTGGCATATCAACTCTATTAAAGAACGACTTTCTTGATGTAGTGAGATTACCTATGAAGGATATGTCTATATTCTTATCCTCGTGAGGCTTTACTTCATAGAACTTTGAATTAGCGTGCCAATTGGCAACAATCGCATTGTTATACCCGTCTCTCTTATAATCGTCAATTCTTGACTTCTCAGGAGTAGAACAAACATTGAAATAATGACATGCATTCTTAGAGAAAGTATTGTATCTCCACGTATCGTCGCAAAACCAATTGAATGTTTTTGTTCTACCAGTTTTGGTTTCGTTTAGAATATCCTGCCAAGGCTCTGCTGGGGCTATTCCAGCATCTCCAGTCATAATACAAAATATTAAATCTGGCTTGAATGTCTCTATTATTTCCAGATATGTCTTGCCATCCCCTAAAACCGTATCATAGAAATAGACATCATGCCCCATGTCTTTTAATGGTAAATAAAAGTACCACCAGCCTCCGTCGAGGGAGCCTCGATATGTTTTATTAGATGTAAATAGTATCTTCATCGTTTTAGATTCATATATAATGGAGTTTTTTTATCGATAACAAAATCGAAACTCTTATTCATCGACTCTACGTCTTCTGGATGTATAGTCTTAATATTCTTAAAAATATCTGTTACAGCCTTGTCTTCTTCAGCCCAGTGAGAAAATCCCAAATATCCATAATCCCTATCTCTTCCGCCGCCAATTAACTTGACTGGTAGTTTCTCGTGATCCACATAGTTTCTTATAGTCTCGAAAGGTCTGTAAAGTAAAAATGGAGTAATAGAATAGACAACTGGTATTTTTCCATCCATTGCCAGTCCAGAAGCCATTCCTAACATTAGTTGCTCTGACGAACCTACGTTGTAAAAACGACTTGGATAGTCAATTCTAATCTTGTCCCACAATCCATACCCCAAGTCGCCTGTCAGTAAATAAATATCTTCATTAATGCCCATTTCATGGTGCAGTCTCGCACTAAACTCTTTTCTCATCTAAAACCTCTTTTGCCAGCATATAATCATCTGCCTTCATTATATGGTAATGAGCATTAAGCCCCCTTAAGAAGGGAAAGGCGTTAACGCTTGTATGTATGATATTGATGCTTGGCAAGAACGCTCTAAGTCTTTTTATCAAATACGAAACATCAACTGCATCATACGCTGCATATCCATTTACATTTACATAAATCTTTATATTATTTATATTATGTTCATAAATGAATTTTAAGCTTTCCCAGATACTGCCCTCTGCGCATTCACCGTCGCTGATAAGACAGTGAACCACTCTATCTGGTTTAGCAATAGCTCTTCCTACCGCTGCGGTAATTCCCATTCCCAAGCTGCCAGTTGAGCAGTATAATCCGTCATCTTCGCAGCGGTGAGGATGTCCACCGTGAGTGTTGAATAAATACTCAGCATCAATACCTCTGTATTTTTCTACAACGGCGTAGAGGGCAACAGCGCAGTGTCCAGACGATAAAATAAATATATCCTCTTTGCCCATCTTGCTATAGATGTCGTCGATTATACCAACGCTGGAGAAGTAACTTCCTAAATGAGATAGTCGGTTTTTATATGCGATGTCCAATATCCTGTGTAGTAAATTTACATCTTCCACTTATCTCTCCAATACTTCTGTATATTCCTGTCATAGTCTCTGCCCTCTTCATGCACGCTCCAAGTCGCCTGCTCTGGATGCCATCGATAATAGAATCCGATCCACTTTGGAAATGGATAAATGAAAATGCCGTTGTCTATTAGACTGCAATATAAATCATAATCTGCTGCTCCACCGTATTCTTCTGGCTTTGTTTTCAGCAGTCCACTGTGATACAACTCTGTGCTGTATATAACAGAGGGCGTGTTTACTGGACATTTTCTCAAACACAGTTCTTTGAACTCTTTCGACGATTTGTATGAATGCTGAATGAGTCCGACGGATATAAATTCATCTCCTCGTTTTTGCATTCCTTGTATTGGCGTTTGTAATGCCTTTATGCTTTCAGGAGAAGACAAAATTACACTCATGCATTTATCGACATATTCTAAATCGATATAGTCGTCAGAACCTATCGTCATGACATAATCTCCAGTCATTAGACGAAATCCTTCTTCTCTTGCCTCGTCCCAACAGTTTGGGTATATGTTTTCTGCGCTTGAAATTATTAGCTCTGGGTTTTTCTCTTTTATGCTGTTTAATATAGAAACGGTGCTGTCGGTACTATCGTTATCCACTGATATGACTTCTATATTCTCATAAGTTTGATTGAGACAACTCGTGACGCACTGCTCTATCCACTTTTCAGAATTATAGCATGGAATAATTATCGTAATCTTTGGTTTCATAATTTCAGCAACTGTTCCACCCTATTGATATAGGTGTGATTGTCGGATATGTTTTGTCTATTAATCTCTTTTATACCACGAATCTCGTCCTTTGTCAAGGATAATAATTCTTTAGTTTTATCAACCAACACATTAGAATCAAGAGAAGTCGGGACATCTGGAAATATATTGCTTAATTGCGCTATAGTATCCGACACCAGTGCTCCGTTGAGTCCAAGAGATTTAAAAGTTCTCTCGTTAGTATCATATCCAAGTGTTCTTTGATATGCGTCATGTATATTTAGTGATAATTTACTATTAAAAATCAAATCACATTCCTGTTCGTTAGTGAGCCCTTTGTTGATAAAGAAGCCACACTTTAGTCCAGAATCCATAAACTTTGAGAATACTTCGATCATAATCTTTCTTTTCTCGTCAAAACCATTGTTTGCCCACCCTCCGACAAAACATATGTCATATTCAGAATACTTTTCACTTACCTTTGGGACGTATCCTATCGAGTCAAAAGCTAAAGGAACTGTATGCACTTCTTTCCACTTTTTATGATAATCTGTGTTGTCTGAAAATGTCCACAGAAGAGCATTGTCAGTTTGATTCACCAAATCTATTGTTTGAGTCGAGGCTGCGGAAACAAAATTAGGATGCCTACCCCATGGTTCTGGAAAGGTATTTGGTTGGGCGAATATAAAACTCTTTGTAGAATTATCAATTGATGAATATGAACTATCATTTTTTATATCATGATCTGTAGCCATGATGTAGTAATCGCCCTTATCAGTTATCTCGCTCAAGTTCGAAAAGTATTCTACATCGTAACCTAAAGCCATCCAAGCCCTTTTGTATCCCTCGTATATCCACTTTCCAGCGTGAGCAGGATGGTTTTTAATGTATACTCTCATTTTAGCAATTCCGTTACTATATCGGGTATTTCTATCCTCTTTTTTCTAATTACTTCTATTAAATCTTCGCCCTTGAGAGAAAACCACTCCTCTCCTGTTGCACCTACTAGGTTATTAGTAATAACCGTTAATCCCATCATCCTTGCCTCAACCGCAATGCGTGATAAAGTCTCTGGAGTCTTTGGAAGGAATATAAACTTCTCGCTCTCTCCGAGTCTTAACAAAAATTCCATATAGCCACAAGTAGGTATAACGTCGTACTCCCACTGCTTTGCCTCGCACAGCCTAATGGCGTCACTTGTATTCTTATGCCAGTTAGATGAATTCATTATAGCACATGTTGGCTTTTTGTCAACGTTCGACATGCTGGACATTATTTCCAACGAATCTTCTGACCATAGATTCCCACCGAGACTTACAATATTATCCAATCCTAAATTTGATTTCACGATATTCGCATGGAATTCGCTCTGACATAAAATTGATTTTGCATTCTTGTAAAAGTTAAAGTTGATTATCTCCGACTTTGGTGCAATGAAATTCTCATAATTTGCTGGATTTCTGCTTCTTACATATTTATGATCATGTTCATATATAATATATTCTCTATCATTTTGAAGCATAGTCTTGCTTTCTTCCGACAGCATAACAAAATTGGCAACTATGAATTTTACTCCCGACGAGCACTCAGAGATGAATAGTGGAGTCAATCGATTGCTTTTTACTTCCAGAACATGAGTGCCTCTGTTCCTCAGTATCTCGACAAGCTCTTGATTATTTAGCTCTCCCCCTCCTGCAACCTCGTTAGCAAAAAAGTCTGCTACAAAGATTATTTTATTCATGAGTCTCTATGTCTAATGTTGACAACCAATTCTCAACATCGAATGATTCTTCTTTCTCGCACACTGCATTCGCAAACTTAGTCGTCATTTGTTCTTCTGTAAAGTTTTTCAAAATGTGTTTCTTAAGCTTTCGAGCCATTCCAACATAGCTTGAGTAGTTGGAATGTACATCTCTCATTGCTGATTTTGATCCTTCTTGAGTTGGATAACACCATCCAGAATCTGGCTGAATTACGCCATCCCAAACTGCTTCTTGCGGGACTTTTCCCATAGTGTAATCAACTTTTGCAAATAATGGGCGTAGCTTCGCTTTCTTCTGCTTTCCGCTTTTTACAGGGGCATAGAGGAAGTCATTTTGTCCGCTCCAAGCTGGGGCTATTACAGGCAAGCCATGGTATGCTGCTTCGAATATAGGGAGTCCATATCCTTCACCATGAGTGAGAGTAACGAATCCTTTCATTTTTGGATGAGTATATAGCGAGTTCATTTGTTCGAGAGATAAATCTCCATGAAGCAAGTGTACGCTGCACTTTCTATCTGGAAAGTCGTTTGTCATGGCTTTCATAGCCTGTAAACAATATTGTCCGTCGGCGGTGCAACAGTTCATTAGATTAGTTTTGACTACAAGTCCAACTTCATCGTTCTGAAACTCTTCAAGAAACCACCTGATAGTGTTAGCGAGATTCTTCCTTGGACCCATTTGAGCAATAGTCAAAAAGTTGAAATCGTGCTTCAACTCTATTCCCAAGTCTTCTGTTTCAAGGCTGCGAACTGGATAATTTACAACCTCCATTGGAACTTGGGTTTTTATAATAACTTTCTCGCCCGTTTGAGTGTCCGTTCCCTCGTAAGATGTCTTCTCATATATATCTTTTGAATGATTGGACACAAGTATTATTTTGTCCATTAATGAAGATTTCTCAATCCACTGAGGTGATACTCTAGTTGTTTCGATACCTGCTGTGTATCCAATGTTCACTGGTGCGAGTTTCTTGAACTCGTTTGGAATAGTGACTTGCAGCGTCATATCTATTGGCAATTGTTGCTGGATGTGTTGTTGAGTTTTTGTTATAGTCTCTCTAATGAAAGCCTGCTCTTCGCTATCTTCAGATACCTGCCCTGATTTTCCCCACGGTATATCCTGAATTAGAATATTGAACCTGTCTGGATGCGCTCTTAGAGAACGTAGGGCAAATCTTGCCTGTTCTCCGTATCCCGCTCGGCGAGTTACTGGACCTATTACTAATATTGTCTTCATTATACTTCCTCAAATAATATTGGTGAGTAGTTCTTTCTAGTTTCCCAAGAACCGTGTTTCTCAACGATGTCGTCTACTATTTCAACCCACCTGTCGCAGAAGTCTTTGAAGTTATAGTTTTTTCTGACATGTTTCATTCCAAGTTCGCCCAATATTTCCCTATCTTCTTCTGACATTTCATACATCTTTGTGAGAGCGTTAAGGAAATCATCTTTGTTTACCCTATCTTCGTAGATATATGGGACAGTCTGTGAGCCGATAATAGCCCTAGACGCAGGCTCAATGCCTATTCCGAACCAATTTTCACCGTCTGTAACCTGCTCTTGAAGTCCACCAGTCATATTTACGATAATCGGAGTACCGCAAGATAGCGACTCCAACGTTCCTAATCCGAATCCTTCGGCGTCAGATATGTTTATTGTGCAGTCTGCCATGTTGTACATCATTGCAATATTTTCCATTGGCATCTTTGAAGTTGAAAACATTACCTGCCCATCCTGCAAATCCAAGTCTCTTAAAATCGCATTTAAATCTTGCCCGTTTGGATCTTTTGGATCAGTGTGCATAAGTAGCATGGCTTTGTCGTGTCCAATTTTATCAATAAATTCTTTAAACCAAAAAATTAGAGTTCCGCTTTGCTTTCTTCGAGCATTTCTATTGTTCCAAAAGAAAACCATTTTATCCTTGGCTTTTGGAAGGGTTCCATCTTTCCACTCCTTTACCTCATGCTTTGGAATCTTCTTGAACACATCTTCGTTCACGGCATGGGGAAGATAAGTAGAATCAACCTCTGGTGCAACATTTTTAACAATATCGTGAGTTACTTTTGATATACATACAATAGAGTCATTAGAAAGATAGTTGCTTCTATTATACATTGGATATGGAGTGTTGTCCCAAACATGATGATAAACCATAGGAGCGTGTACTCTTACTTCGTTGTCCATACTCCAGAGCCATCCCCAGAATCTAGGATCAGTCATAAACCATACGAGATCAACTCGATTGGCTTTAATGGCAGCGCGAATCATTTCTTGAGTACCATATCCATCAACTGGAAATATAACCAAGTCATCTCCGAACTGCTCAAGTTTAACTGGAGTATAGTCTGCATGTCTAATCGCTCCGCCTAAACATATAAACTTGTACCTACCTGTCTTTATAAGAGTCTCTACAAAATATCTTGTTTGACTTCCTACGCCAGATGGGGTTCTTATATCGTCCGCTAAGACTAATATTGTTTTCTTATCGCTCATTTATCTTCCTATTTGCAATGTTCTGTCTTATAAAACTCACATCCATAGCCTTTGGTGCAG
>TARA_R110002072_G_scaffold91255_6_pt1 | contig 11407 bp, 8 predicted proteins | sample TARA_R110002072 | Tara Oceans TARA_R110002072 (sample SAMEA4397118) | marine metagenome | biome: Polar Biome; feature: [SRF] surface water layer (ENVO:00010504); material: water (ENVO:00002006), including particulate matter (ENVO:01000060) such as... | depth 5 m | reverse complement strand
ACTCCATTCGAGTTGTTATCGGATGCCATTGAGGAACTGCGTGTTCGGCCCATTCTGCGGCAGCGCCATCCAGGTGGAGCGGAACGCGCTTTGGCAAACGTCGACCTTTTCCTCGAAATGTCGCGACCCTACGACGTGCGGGGACTTGCGGCGTTTGCGGCAGACATGCGCAGCAAATGGGAAAATTCGGAGTCCGAGATCGAGGGACGGCCCGACGCTGAAGAGCAGGCCGTGCATTTGATTACTATGCACTCGGCGAAGGGTCTTGAGTGGCCGATCGTCATCCCTGTGAATACGATGACTAATTTAATGTCGGAATCGGGCCTGCTTCTTAATCGAGCCTCGAATACGATTCACCATAATCTCGGTCCGGTTTCGGATGGCAGTTACACCCAGGTCCTCGGCGACGAGCGGGCGCAGCAGGACCGCGAACGGATTCGCCTTCTTTATGTTGCGTGCACCAGAGCCGCAGAGCTGCTGGTTATCCCATGTCTTTCGACGGGCCATTCAGGGTGGCTCAGCTTAATTGATCTCGGCGTGAGCGATCTGCCGCCAATCGATCCTGAGGCGTACGACGACATGCTGCCAGAAAATGCGGCGGACAATGTTAATCGTCAGGACCGTGAGACTTTCGCTGTCGAGGCCGAGCGAATTGTTCAATCGACAAGAAGCATTGAATGGCGCCAGCCGAGTCGTCACGAGTTGGGTAGTGAAGATGCTCTGGATGCGATGGCGGCCGCGGAGGTTTTTGTCGAGGAGGATACGGGAAGGGCTGAGATTTCGGGCGGCCCTCTTCGCGGCACAGTACTGCACAAGCTGATGGAAGAACTGCTCTCAGGCGAGACCGCCGATGACCTGAAAGCGATTCAGATAAGAGCCGTCGAGCTTCTGAGCCAGCTGGAAACGTCAGATCCGGATAACCCTGCAAACGGGCTGGTCCCTGAAGAGTTGGCGCAGGCCGTCGTAAACACCTTGGCTCTTCCGGAAGTCATGGCGCTGCGCGAGCGGTTGCAGGCGGAATTTACGGTCTTTGGCTATGAGGCCGATCCTGCCCAACCTCAACATGAAACTGCGGTTTCCGGAATCTCCGATGCTGTGGCCATTAATCCTGATGGGAAAATAGAAGTCGTCATAGACTGGAAGAGCGACGTCAGTCCAAGCCCGGTGACAAGGGAAAACTATCGGCGACAGGTTCGGGAATATTTGCACGCGAGCTGCGCCGAACGTGGACTGATTGTCTATATGACTCTCGGGCAGGTCGAGGACGTCACGCTGGATTGAGGTCCCGGAACAAAGAAGGCTTGGGGAGTTTCTGGCAATCGTCCGGAAATTTGCAGCCCGGGTATATTCATTTCTGTTTTCAGCTAATCCCTGCTACAACGGTGCGAGGAACGGATGGGACAACGAGCCGGTTCGATGTCCCTGAAACCTGATGCGTCAGGAAGATTTAAAATACCGCCTGAACCTGTGAATGCAGTTGTTTCCTATGCTAGGGACCATCTCGCATTTTTGGAACAAATTTATATCTGGCCTTTTCGTCGGTACCCCGACGGAGTCGATATGGGCAGCGTACTTTCGACTTATGCCCAAACGTTGAGAATTAAATCATTTTTGGCGAAAGCTTGGGCAAACGCGTCATTTGAGGAGCGTGTCCAGCTGGCAGAATGGGCGGTCAGAGATTGGGGAGGAATAAGTAGCGGATCCGATGACCGGATCGAGAAATTCGTCAGAGATATTTGTGCCGACCGTCTGGGTAAAAAATTTGACGGTATGGCGAGCTATTCAAAAATACTCGCCGCGATAGATCCGGAGCGGTTTGCAATTTACGACTCCAGAGTAGCCGCTAGCCTTAACGCGCTTCAGGTGATCCGGAATGTAGAGAACGGCTTGGTGTTCAATGTTCCGCAAGGCAGAAACAAGATTGTGGGTGATCTCACGAACAAACGAGGCTTCTCCCAAGAGGAGAGATTCAAACCACGCACTCTGGTGAATGAACGCGGCTGGTTACGGATACGTCGTGACGATACCTATGAGGTTTATTGCCAGTTCATGAGAGCCGTTCTGAAAAAACTACCCGGGGAAAAACTATATCGTCTTGAAATGTTGCTGTTTGCCAGCGCCGAGTCGCTTGCAATCGAAGCAATGAATTGATCCAGGGGCGAGGTTCTGAGCAGCTATGGCGAGGCTTACAATCAAATAGCGGCTTTGCTTACAGGTGGTCGCCACCTGCGAACCTTCATGAGATTGCGCCAAGGGCCGTCACCGCATTAAGAGTGGATCCTGTTAAAAATAATGCGGCCGCGCCGCGAACTGACTGTTGGGTTTCAATGAACAACTTTGTCGATAACCTTCTTGCAGAATTCTCATACAGCCTGCCGAAAAGCGACCTGCAGCACCTCCAGGATTACTTAAAAGCCGACCTCGAAGATGACAAAGCCGCAAAAAAAACGCTTGGGCCCAGAAACCGACAAATTCTCGGACACCATGGCGAACAAGCTACCATTGCTCTAATTCGAGAACTTTACCCTGCCGCCGCTATCGAAGATGCAAATCAGGTAATCAGAAAGAACAATCCGGGATTTGACATCAGGGTCGACGGATCGGTTCGTATCCAATCCAAAGGTATCGCAAGACCCGTTACCCTTGATATGGCGGCACCTGACCTCACCAAAAATATAAAGTGGCAATCCGACCTCTGGGTGGTCGTGAACTTCGGCGACTTGCTGGATGCACGTTTTGGTGTCTATTCAGAAACATCCGGTATGGCCCCAACTGGCGAGATCGCATTCTACATTGTGCGGACAGACGAGCTGCGTGACTACGCGTTACGTAATTCTGCGACGGCCCGCTCAAAAATATGGGCGCGAAGAACGTACCGGGGAGCAAAGCCGAGGGCGTCAAACGATCATCCCGACTTTATATTTTCTCTCAAGAACAGATTTGACACGATGGTCCAAATTTTTTGTGCTTGAGGACGGTCAATCGAAAGCACTTGAGGTTCCGAAAGACCTCTCTGACATCCAGCGTGACCTTGCCCCCCATCCATTGGATCACTTAGGCCACTGACGATGCAGGTTTTCGAACCATAAAAAATTTCGGCCTCTCGCTTCGCGGTGCTCTCTCCCGGCAGGTTTGTCATTGTTCCTCAGCTTGCGGCAGTCCGCTGACCTTCAGGTCCAATCAAGGCAGCCAACAGACGAGAGCCCCAAATTTTTTCTATATTTGAGCACAATCCATCACTTTATCCGACGCCGATGCATGGCCGAATCTAAGCCATAAATAAGAGATGGTGTCGTTACAAGAAACGACCATTTCGCGCCTTCTTCTTTGCCCGCCGCCGCATTGAACGTGCTTGTGCACTTAATGCGCCGTTATGTGCAGGTTCTTGGGCATAGGCTTCCGCTAATTTTCGCCAGCAAGGAAACATCACCCAGTTGACCAATAGATAAATCGTGGCGACCATAGCGATCGTGGCTGAGAAGAATGTTGTGAGAAAACCCCAAGTGCTCTCATTCTTGCTATCTGCTAACACCCTAAGCAATGCCATTCCGATGCCGAAAAGGACTAACGCGAATTGCATCCCCTTCATTCCGGCTCCAAATACTAACTTCCAAAAATCGATTTCCATTTCCCGCTCGAAATAGTCATCGATAAATACCACGGTGATCGCTACCATATAGCAGAACAAAGTTAGCACCGAGATGATGATGGCGTGCCGCACAACGCTCATCACCACGATCATTGCGATGCTGATGGCGGCGCCAAGGAAGACCTTCCACTCGGATCCAATCCGCGTCGCCTTGAGCCCGAAAAACCACAAAGAACCTACCAATATCGTTCCATGGGCTACCGGTCCCGGGTCTACATATGCGGAGAAGGTCGTCTGGTCGAATAATACCATCGCTACAAATTTTCCGTGCAGGATGACCAGTTGAACTGCGACCAAGGTCAACAAGAAAAAGGCATCCTTCTTGGAGAGCGATTTAAATAGGCCCGCTTTTTCAGGTTTCACCCCGGCTTCACCCTTTCAATCCCATAGCCTTTAAATTCTCTCCTTGCTGCCGCAATGCCTCCTCAAAGCGCTCAATCGACTCTTGCGATGGTTTCCAGTCCAGCAATGCCGCGATCTCGTTTCCCGCTCGCGTAAGTGGCATTGCGTGGAGGCTGTAACGGCCGTCACCGCCATTGCTGTCGGCATTTCGACCAAACGGCGGGGCGTTTTGTCCTTCCACGAAAGCGTCCGCAATGTCCTTGGGGGGGTTATCTGCCATGGATATGGCGTATCGCACCGACCCCATTTCCAGCTGATATTTGCTGGCATTCATCAAATCCACATCGCCATGTCCCAAGGCGAATAGGTCGAGCGCTTCCAGTCGGTCGAACAGGTCGCTGATCGATTTCGTTTCGCTGTTCCGCCCCACGTAATCTGATTTCACCAATTGAGCGTAGTAGCCGACCATGTAAAACCCCATGGGCGTGCCATCTCGGTAGAGCTTGGCTGACATATTCACGAAATCCATCAGATCTTGGATTTCTTCTTCTTCCAGCATCGACACATTCCAAAGGGCGCGAAGCGAGATAGATCCGGGCTCACAAGCCTCGCGTGCAAGGCATGCGCTCATGACTTCTTCCCGCCAAGGATCGTTCTTCATGCGGGCGATTTGTCGAAACCGGTCATACCAACTGTCTGAGATCTCGTCCTCATCCGCCACCTCTTCGACCCATTCGCGGTCGGTCTCCTGTGCCAGTCGTTCCAGAGCCCGCGTCAGCACTCGCTTTTCGTTCATTGCTCGCGAGAACTCCTCAAGGCTCCGAAACCGGTCGACAGAGATATCGCCGTCCCGCTTCAACAACTCCAGGTAAGTCTCCGCCTCCATTCGCTGTAGTTCTAGGATCTGTTTTCGGGATTCGATCAAATGCCGCGATGCCGCGATCCGTTGTTCAGACTCCAAATATCTTTCTAACAATCGATCTGACAGCATCAGCGTTCCTCGAAGAACGACCCTCAGTAGTCTCAGGACCGCTCTGTTTGGAGGAAAGCCAATGGTTTTCGCCGCTTTCTGCGCCGTTTCCGGCATAGATGCGGGCGTTTCAGATCGGCGATCTGGCAAATTATGGCCTTCGGAGTCAGGCATGAAAATTCCAGTTCTTTTTTCAGTCAGAACGATCTTATCAAGTACAGGCGAGGCAAACACCTTCCATTGTAAAGACTTCGCCGGATAGGGTCTGATTCTGACCCCAAGCGGTGCTCAAAGTTTTAGAATTAATAGATACTGTATAACCAGAATCGCTGTCGTGGACAGATCGCGGACGCGACGCTTAACATGGAGCGCTTCACCACGAAGATGCGGGGCGCATTATGTCAAGTTTACCGCGACGTCATTTCCTGGGAGGTATGGCTCTGTGCGGGGTTGCAGGCCTTTTTAGCAAAGGGATATCAGCGGAGCCTTCCCAGCATCAGAGGTTGTATATTTTTCCGGAGCATCTATCCGGTCCAATTTCTCTCAGTTTCAATGAATTAACCGCTGGTATCGGGGAGGTAAGTGACGAGACGATAGAACCGTGCGCTGTTACGGTCTTTCATACGGGAACGACAGGATTGCTCAATGCACCCGCCTCTTCTGTCGATACCCATAATTTTGTGTGCGAATCTGAAAATTCTGTTAGCGCAAGTGGTTCCGACAGTGGCGAGCTATTGGCCCAGGGTTGGCATGGCCAAAATGCGCAGTCGATCACGCTCACGGAGGCTAGAACTTCTCCCGGTTTGTTTGCAAGATTGGTTGAGAATTGGAGTACTGAGACTCATCCCGTCAAGGCACATGGCTTCGCGCTGATAACCTGCGTATTGAACGACCCTAGCGCTCTGTCTGCTGCAGTTACGACGACGGAACTTTGTCGGAAGGCGGGGTTCTGGACCTATGCGCTTGTCTCTAGAGGCAAGCATATTCCGGAGATGGAGCGAGCCAAGAGTATTGCGCTCCAACAACTAAGAACATTCGCTGACGGCGTCATAGAGGCGTCACATGAGGAGGTGCTCGCGGTCTGCGGTGCAAGCGACCAAAGAGACCCTGAGTTCTCGAACGAGGGAGATTATTTGTGCCGGGTGGCTTCTATCCTGACTGACAGTGTCCAGAAAACTTCAAATGTCGATAACCGGGATATTTTAACCTGGATTGGCAAAGGAGGCTCGGCCCATTTCAGGCGGTTGTGCCTGCCGCCGGACTTTCGAAATGCGCGGCGAAAACCGTTGGAAGCTTACGCTCGTGAAATGGGAAGCTGGTTGCGCGGGCATACCTGTAATGCAAAATGTCTTATTCTCAGCCCAATGCGTGAAAGCGACGGCACCAGCCTTGTCGGCATAGCAAGCAACATCCTCGACGGCGCCGAGGAAAGTCTGGGTCTTGATCAAAATATTCTCGCCTTCGAACCCAATGGATATCACAGCACTCTAGAGCTCTTGGTCTTGGCGGACCCCGCCTAACGCGAATGGAAAAGAAAGCAACATGGTGACCAAAGACGAAGTTTCGGAGCTCGCTCGTTCAGCAATCGACGATGTTTTCGCGAGCCTCCATAAACCCAGCCTCCATAAACATGGAGCCGATGGAAAAGAATGGACAAGAAAAATCACCGAGAGACTTTGTGATGCAGGCAAGCAGAAGTCTCTAAGGGTTAGCGCCCACGGCCAAGGAAACGGGTGGGGAGAATGGTTATACGATGTTTGCTGGCTCGGATATGCTGAGACAGGATCGTCCAGTTCGCCCAAACATCTGGTCGATCCGGAACTCGACTTCCTGAAACAGGCTGTTCTCATCGTCGAGAGCGAGTTTGGAAATTTGGGTGATGTCAGAGACGACTTTCATAAACTCGTTGTAGGCCGCGCCCTTGTTCGCTGCATGATCTTCGACGGTCGACAACGAGATGGCTTGGAGATCGCTGAATGGCTGTCCGAGATGGTCAATGCCTTTTCTGGGACGGAGCCCGAAGATTTCTATTTGCTAGCGGCGTATACTGATGAAGGTTTCAGATATTGGCACATCGATAGGCACAAGGGGCCAGGGCCTATAGATGTCTTCTCCCCCAAACCCAGTAGTTAAATATACGCTTGCGGCTTTTCACAGGAATAGCCGCAAGCGTATTCCCGGTGGCGCAAGAAGTATGCGAGACTGATGCTGACGCTGCTTCCGTTAGGTGGCATTTAAATTCTCATGATATTGAGTCTGCAATATTGAGATGTGGCGTTCCTTTAGGAGCTGACGTGAGAACGCGATTCCCTCCAGTCACGGGGGAGTCCGATTTTCAAATGTCGGGAAGTTTTGAACATCATAGCTTTCAGTAAGGATATTTGGGGAGGGGTAATTGATGACAAGGTCGATCGAACTTGCACGCCGGGATGAAATGAACTTCCGGTCGGTAAGGCTATCTTTTTCAGAGGAGGGACTCCGTTTAGATGCGCAAGATATGGGACCTGACGTAGAGCGGGCTTGGGGTCACGACGATTATGAATTCTGGGTTAGTGTGAAAGCGCAGGAATTTCCGGCCTTACTCACAGCTCTTCTCCGCGAAAAATATTCTGGCGATATTCAGGCTGTGTCGAAGTTTCGCGAGTTTTGCGAACGGATCGACATCCCTCACGAATTTACAATTTGGCCTTAGCTAGACCTTTGCGGATTGAATGAAGGTATTGAAACAGAACTCGAATACGCCGACTTGTCTGACTAGACAGATGCAGATGTGCACCCGCTTGAATTGAACTCCTCCCGTTGATGTCGTTCGAGCGCTGAGTCAGAGAGGTGCCAGTCGAATCTGCAATGCCTCCAGATCTTCCGGCGATAAGTGCTCACTCATCGTCCGGAGATATTCCATCAGGTCGTCCTGCCTCGGCTGTCCGAAGGCCAAGCGGTAGACAGCCACACTTTTTTTCAGCCATTTCAGTCGCGCCGTCTCCCGACTGTAGGGCAGCATCGGCACCCGCCGTTCAACCTTCGTTGGCCCATCGTATATCCAGTAAGGAACCATGTCGTTTTCGACGAGGGCGTCTTCCCGAGCGGCAGCAAACATTGAGGTCCAGGGATCCGTCGAGGGGGCACCCTGTCCGCGAACTTTGCCGGCAAAGTCTCTCGCGACATTCAGTCGAACGGCGTGCCCCTTGTATCGGTGGACGCGCCCTTCGCGTTGTTCGAGATCCACCGGATTGCTCGGAAGATTCCAGTGATAGACCCGGTGGCAATAGGGGTGGAAATCCAGCCCTTCCTGACCGATAGAGGTGCTCGCAAGAACGAACGGTCTGAAGGGTGAATTAAACGCGTCACGAACGGCGCTAAGGCGACCGGCTCCTCCTTCATCATCCCGATATTCGGCCAATCGCATTGCAAAACGGCCGCGCAAAGAAAATTGCTCTATTCGAACCTCGCCATCATGGACGTGCGGGTCATCAACCTCGATCTGAGAGGGGCGGAGTGAGAGAACGGCGTTTATTTTCTCTGAGAGGCCCCTGACCCGATCTTCCGGCGTGGAATCGACCAGCCCTTCTGACTCGACAAGGCAGTGAACATATTCGTCGAGTACGGCCTGAAGATTCTCCCGCGCCGCATGCAAAATGACGCCATGCCAGTAACGCTCCCCTGACGCTCGTCGGAGAAGCGCGACTGAGTCGTGCTGATTGTATAGCGTTCTGAATCCCCAGGCGATCCGTGATGCTTCAGTCAGCATAATCGGGTCATCCCAAAGCAATTCCGGTGCAACTCGGCGAAGGGCGCGCAACGCGCAAATGGCCGGGCTGCCGAGCGCAAGGTCCACAAGAAGTTCAAGTGCGCTGTCGGGCAAGGTGCCGTTTACCCGTTTTTTCACTGACGCATTTCGGAGCTCAGTGACATGGTCCGGAAACGCTTCCTCGTCGCCCAGACTGACAAACCCGTTGTGGCTATCGAGCCAACTGCTCGTGCCATAGCCGGAAATTTCGTCAAGCACGGCCGGGCCCGCCCACTCCCAGTTATCGGTTTCCGCATCCGTATCGGCCGAAGACTGTAGTTTATGCAGAAACGGTCGAAGGCGCTCTGCGAGAGCGGCGCGCATTTCTTCATATGAAAGAGAAGCGGAATTCGCTGCGACGATGTCGAGGGGGTCACCTTCAGCCGCCAGCACGGGGGAGGGATAAAACAAAAGGAGTGCGCGAAGGCCGGCAAGGCGTCCCTGAGACACACGAAACTGCAATGGTCGTGGCCGGGTTCGGTCGAAATAATCCCTGCCGGCTTCCTTGACGCCCATCCGGCGTTCGGCTTCATAGGAGAGGATGCCGGCCACAGCGTCCGGAACCATGGACCAGGAGGAAAAGACCAGAGCCTTCGTCGGCTTGGTCTGCTCGGTCTCATCCGTGCCGTAATACGGCAACGATGGCGGGATCCAGAGATGCTGATCGAGCCCGCTTTCGAATATGTCATCCATCAGGGCTCTCATCCGCCCGTTGGGAGGTGAGAGCGGATGGTACGTATCGATTTCGTCTCGATTGAGGCAACTGCTTCTTGCTTCGGTGATGGCATCAATTAGCGCAGGTGACCGTGAGAGATCCTCTGATTTCAGTCTCCGCTTCAGAGCATAGTCGCGCATGAAGTTGAGAAGGTATGGAGCCGACTTCCAGTACTCGACAATCTCGGGTGCTTCTGCGACATGCGCCACCCTGGAAACGAGCGCCGCTTCACGCAGGTCATCAGGTTCCACGGTCAGCTTCAGTGGCGGTTCCGCCACCATTGAATCGCGATCCTTGGTGTTATTTACCCTTTCAGTTCGGGAAATCACTTCCCGAAGCCGCGCTTCAATCCCTTCCTTGCGGCCAAATGCTTGGTTTCTTGAATCCGGAAGGCCGAATAGGTCATTTCGAAACCCGGTCATTTCGCGAGCGAGGTCTGCAGCAATTTGCTTCCCCTTTGTGCGGCCGAACAGGAAGCCAAGGGTTTCCTGAAACTCTTTGTAGTGGTCGCCTTCCTCCGCATCGTCGCCCGACAACGTCAGCATTCGGTATGGAGTCGCAGACAAAAGAAGCGTCCGGGCCTCATTACCGTCCCGGTCAGTGTAATTGAAAAGCTCCTGCGCGAGGGTGGCGGCATCGTGATCGCCATGGAGCAGTTCGTTGAACCGCTGAAACTCGTCCATGATGATCAGATCGGGTTCCAGAGCGTCGACGCAGATGTGAGAGAGTATGCTTCGAAGCTGTCCGATCACGGCATTGCGTCTGTTGGCTAGTTCATCCGGGTAATGTTTTCGGCGTCGGCGAAACTGAACGCATAGATCACTCAGCTCTGCCATCACCTGGCTATTTGCTGTAACGGCTGCTCTGAAATTTTCTATCAGGCCCTTGTCGATTCCCTTCAGCGATATATTTCTGACTGAATTCCCCCATCCCTCTGGTCCGGCGTGGACCTGAAGAAGATTGCGCAGTCCCGTCGGCGGTTCTACGTCCTTCCTAAGCAGGTGAAACAGCAGAGCGCGCTCTTCCATAACGCCCGTCGATGATCGAAGGTCGAAAGTTGTTCCCGGCGTGAGGCTGATGAAATTGACCTTGTTACGGCTCAGTCCGTGTTCTCCGGACAGCTGGAGCGGCAGCAGGGTCATGCGGGTGGGCAGGGAAAACGCCTGTCGCCCCATAACGTTAAGCCGGTTGATATTTTGCGCCGCGATCGCCTGGTTCGAGCAGATATATAGGACGTCTATGCGGTCGACCCTATCCCAGAGGCGCTCGATAGCCCGTGCGATCAGGCCGCGCGCAACCATTGTCTTGCCGAGGCCCACCTCATCGGCAACAAGGAACTGCCGGGTCGTGTTATCGTCCTCGTAAAATCGGCGAAAAACATAATCGACTGTTCGGTGCTGAAACGACTTCAGGGGCTTCAGTGCGGCACTCGCATCGTACCGATCTTTCTCAATCATCGAGCGCCCCTCGCTCGCCGAGGACGGTCTGGAACGCGGACCAGAGTTCGATGAAGTCGCTCGGGATTATATCCGGGTCGTCCCCTGTATGCGGCCGTTCGAGACGTTCCATCAGTCTTTGAACTGCTTTCAGGCGATCCCGGCCATGTGACAGAGCGCGGACCATATCCTCGAGGATCGGCTCATCGTCGAAAGCATCGCCCCAGTACTTCGCGCCATTGGCCCCGGACCAGGCCAGCTGGGCGGAAAACGGATCATTCAGATCGGCAAGCAGCAATCTCAGGTACTGGAGAAACGTCTCCCGGCTATCGATCATCTTCCGGAGTATGGCCTGATGCCGATTGTCGGGAAGTCCGTCGATCACAACGCCGAGTGTGAATATCGCTTCTGCCTTGCCGCTCTCGTCGACGAGTCTGAAGCCAAGAAATCTCGTTATATCGGCAATAGGCAGAACGCCAATGTCGGTGGCGCCCCCCTTCTGAAGCAT
>TARA_R110002072_G_scaffold39942_7_pt1 | contig 11410 bp, 13 predicted proteins | sample TARA_R110002072 | Tara Oceans TARA_R110002072 (sample SAMEA4397118) | marine metagenome | biome: Polar Biome; feature: [SRF] surface water layer (ENVO:00010504); material: water (ENVO:00002006), including particulate matter (ENVO:01000060) such as... | depth 5 m | reverse complement strand
GCTAAAAGGCATAAAAATGCAGCAAAAACAAAATCAAATATTAATTACGTAAATTACTAAAATGGGAAAAATAGGAAAAGATGATGTAGTGTTTAAAGACATTAAAAAATCTCTTACATTGGGACAATTCGAGTCACTAATGGAGCTAGCTCAAGAAGATTATAATAAACTTGAAAGAGCAGTACGAGCAAGAGAAGAATTTGAAGAAAAAGCAACAAAGAAAATGGCTGAAGAACAGTCTGAGATGCCTGATAAACTTGCAAAAAAGCTTGTAGAAGGGTTAATTAGAGCTGCAGAGAAAGAATTTGATGAGATATTTAAAGAAGAGTTAGCTAGACATGAAGATGTCTTAGACTTCTTGAATACATTTAAAACGACAGACAAACAATTAAAAAGTTTAACTTAAAAAATACAAATATATGTTTAGAGACATGAACGAATCGAACAAGAAGAGAACAGTAAGTAATTCTAAAGAAGAAATACTAAAAATATCTGACGAAATTAACGAAATTGCTAATGACGAATCAGGAATATCAAATATTACAATTATAGCAGACAAGAAAACTGCATTTTGTAATGTTACAGGTAATTTTGGAGTGTTACATAAGGCATTGTTAGAGAACTGCCTTAATGATGATGATTTTTCAAAGCTTATTAAAAGTGTAGCAGCTGAGGCTATACAAGAAGAGATGGGCCCAGAAGAAATGCAAAGTTTAGGTAAATTCTTAAAGAAGCACATAGAAGAAGAAGGTGGAGATGATACTTCACAAGAAGAGATTGAAGACAACATCAAGAAAGATGGTATATCTAAATTTAAGACTAAAGATGGAGAAGAAGGTTTTGCAATTGACCCAGACAGCATAGATGATATGACTGATGAGCAAATTGACGATATCGTAGCAAACATGCTTAAGTCTAAAAATATAGGATACAATCCAGGTAAAGATGGAAAATCAAAATAAACAGAGAGATATCATTCAGAAGAAAGCGTTAAAACTTTCTAGAATGCATAGATTTCTTTGTTTAGAGTGGTCAACCGGGGCAGGTAAAACAAAAGCTGCCCTGGATATTGCTCAAGATTTATTAGATAATAATCCAAATGCCGTAGGATACTTAGTTTGTAAGGAGAGTACTCACAAAAAGAATTGGATATCTGACATGCAAAAACATGGTCAGGAGTCTATTCAAAATTCATTAAAGACAATATTATATGCGTCATTAAAGAATCAGAAGAAACCCGCAGATTTCGTAATACTTGATGAGTGTCATGCACTCACACCAAAAAGAATACAGTATCTTAGGCAAATATTGCAAAGAGGTACTCGTATTATATTTTTGTCAGCTACCATTCCAGACGAGAAGAAGGATCTAATGAATGCACTTTGTAAAAAAGTTCATTACAACAAGATTCCTCTTAACAAAGCGTTTGACATAGGTTTGCTTCCAAGGCCAAGTTTAGTTATACACTCAATACATTTAAGTACTGAGATAACTGACAAAGTTTGGGAGTTTGTAGCTAAAAAGCCCAAGGGTGGGGGAGATAAATACATCAAATGCACACATGATGAAATGTACAACAGTCTTAAGACACTTCCGAAAGGATATGGATTAATATGTACAGGATCAGAAAGTGAGCATTACGATGCACTTACCAACCAAATGGGATATTACGAGCAGTTATCGAACAAACAAGGCGTTCCTTATGAAGTTAGACAAGGTTGTAGGTTTAAATACCTTAACATTGCATCTAATAGAAAGAAGTTTATCGCAGAAGTTAAGACTCTAACAGTTAAGAAGCTTGTAGAAGAGTTTAGAACAGATAACTCTAGGTTTATATGCTTTACAGGATCAATAAAACAAGTTAAAGAACTTGGATCCACTAGTGCTATACACTCTAAGAATACAAATGATCACAATCAAGAACTGATAGATTGTTTTAACAACTTAGAATGTAATGAACTTTTTGCTGTAAAGATGCTTAGAGAAGGTGTCAACTTAACAAACATAGAAAAAGGTATAATAACACAATTAGATAGTGGTATTGGATCCTTTTATCAGATGTTAGGTAGATGTCTAAGACACGAATTCCCAGAAATGCACTTAATACTGCTACAAGGGACTCAAGATGTGAAATATTTTAACAGATCCATGAAAGACTTTAACGAGAATTACATAACATGGAGATAAAACAAGAAAGATGGACGATATAACAATACCAGTTGACAAAGTTGTCAAAAATGGTCTTAATATTACAGAATATCTATCACTCTACAACATAGCTAGTGGGTATACAATATCCAAACTAGTGTCTGACCCTATAAAATCTCTAATTTCGTTAGAAGAGAAAGGTTTTATAAAAATGTCAGATGGTAAGACCTACCTTAGAAGTAAGGCTAATGTATTTTTTACTGTTGATGAGGATTTATTTACTGAATGGCTTAACACTTATCCCACCATGGTGATGAGAAAGCACGGAGGTAAAAGAGCTTTGTCTCCTGCAGGTGCTAGCACCATATTAGGTAAGAAGTTAAGAGCTAAGTGGGATAGAATATTCAAGAAAGACACAAACAAGCAGAGACAAGCAATTGATGTATTAGCACTACAAGTCAAAGACATGAAACGTAGTGGTGATTTAGAATATATGGTCGAAGCAGCCAGGTGGCTAAACGAAGGGTATCACGAGAAGTATTCATACCTTCTTGAAAGTAATACCAATAATAACAAGTATGAGAACGAGGACTATATGTAATGAGTAACAATAAAGTTAAAGACAGATTACAAGGCCTAAAGGATATAAAGGCTAAGAAGGATGCGGGTCAAATATTCTGTATTCCTTTTGAGAATTATCCTAAGTTGTCAGAATCTATACCGGGCGTTGTGCCAGGTATGATACAAATGGTTACAGCATCTTCAGGTGTCGGTAAAACACAGGTTACTAAAGCTCTCTATGTTAGAGAACCTTTAGAATATGCTCTTAAGCACGGAATAAAGCTTAAGATATTTTACTTTGCACTAGAAGAATCTCAGCAAGAGTTTATTGACACTATGATATGTAATTTTATATCGTCTAGGTGTGGTATAGCTATGGATCTATTGACCCTTCAAGGTTTTCGTTTGAAATCACTTGACCAGGACAAGATGGATCTGATAGATAAGCACATACAAGACATAGAAGATTTGCTAGAAAACGTAGAGATTATAGATTCAGTTTATAATCCTACAGGTATATATAAATATTGCAGAGATTACGCAGACAAGAACGGTACTCATGTATTTGAAGACAGGGAATTTATTAAGAAGAAATCAGATGGATCTACTCAAAAAGTAACCAACAAAGTTTATTCTCATTATGTTCCTAACGATATAAACGCTATGACTATTGTTATTGTTGACCATATTAGCTTACTTACCCCTGAGAAGAGGAAAGATGGAGCTATGATGAATCAACATCAGACTATGGCACATTGGAGTACTAACTATGCGTTAAAGCAGGTTACTAAACACTGGAACTGGGCTGTTGTCAATGTAATACAGCAAGAGCAATCAGGAGAGAAAGAGCAATTTACTAATAGGGGTGAGAGTATTCAGAAGAAGACAGAACCATCTTTAGCAGGATTTGCAAACAACAAAGAAATTCAGCGTGACGCTAAGATAGTTATAGGTGTATATTCACCGGATAGGTATGGATTTGAAGATTATCATGGTTATGATATCAGAAGATTTAGAGATTCTTTTAGGGCAATCAAAATATTGAAAAATAGATTTGGTCCTCCTAATAAGTATTATCACTACCTTTTCGATGGTGCAACCAATAGATTTGGAGAATTACCAAAAGCTAGCGAGGCTCAACTTATGGGTGTATTTCACAATACAGCTGATAGGTTGCTAGGCCGTGTAACAGCACCTAGATCAACAGAGAAAAAGAATTTCGGACAATAATTAATAATTTAAAACTAAAACAGATGGGATTAGATATGTATGCTTACCGAAGAGGTAAGTGCCAAAGCAAGAAAGATATGACTCAGATTGCTGAGTGGCGTAAACACAATAGACTTCATGGTTACATGACTCAATTGTGGATAGAAAAGGGATTAGAAAAAGGAGAAGTTAGAAATGAACAAGAATTTAACTGTGTTAATTTAAGACTTAAGAAGAAAGACATAAGAAGACTAGCCAATATGGTATTAGGTAAAGCATTGCCAAGTACATCAGGATTTTTCTTTGGTAGTGATTCTTATGATCATTATTCTCATTATTTAGAAGAGGATTTAAAGTTTATATTTGAAGCTAAAAAAGCTCTTAAAGAAGGTGATAAAATATATTACTCATCATGGTGGTAGATCCTAATCTAATTGGAATATCTGGAAAGATAGGAAACGGAAAAGATCTTTTGTTTGATGTAATTAATTATATCGTTACAGAAGATTACTGGACTAGCTTTGAGCATTATATGCACGAGTCAACACCTATTGATGTAATATACGAAAACAAAAAGTTTGCTTATCCTATTAAATGGATAACAGCAGTTTTAATAGGATGTGATATACGTCAACTAGAAGATAGAGAGTTTAAGAATAAAGAACTTGGAGAAGAGTGGGGTGGGTTAACACCTCGTAAACTCTTACAACTTCTAGGTACTGAAGCAGGCAGACACGTTATTCACCCTAATATATGGGTAAATGCTTTGTTTGCTGATTATAAGGTAACAAATAATTGTAGTCAACACTCTGATGGTTTATGGTACACTAGTGAACACGGAGAAGCTGAAAGTGAAGTGACTCCTGTTTATCCAAACTGGATAGTGACAGATGTTAGATTTCCTAATGAAGCTAAAGCTATTAAAGAGAAAGGTGGTATTCTTATAAGAATAAACAGGCCTCAATATCTAGACAATGGATTAGTTATTAGGAAAGATGAACACCCTTCTGAAACAGCTTTAGATGATTACGATGAGTTTGACTATGTAATAGAAAATGACGGAACAGTACAAGACTTAATTGACAAGGTAAAATCACTAAATATTGTGAAAAGAATCTTATAACTATCTCAGGATATGTCGATTATATTTTGTATATTTGTATAACTAATAATAAATAATAAACAATGAGTAAAGACTTTTTTCAAAGAAAAGAAGTGCAAGAAGGAGGATTTGACGATCAAAATTTCGATGATGATTTCGTAGCTTGCGGATTAGAACAACAAGGTTTCAAAGAAAAATACGAGAAAGTATTTGAAGGTGTTGAGATTGACGTTGTAAGTAAGAATCCTGTGGTTACATTAACGCAGGCATTATATGAAGGACTAACAGCAAGAGAATTATCTTTTGTTGTTGCTAAAGATATAGTGGCAGAAATAATGGACCAGGCAAAACAAGAATTAACACAAGAAGAAGAATAATTATGGCAAACAAAATTTTAGTAACAGGCTATAGCGGAACAGGTAAGACCTATTCCTTGGCAACACTTGATCCGAAAGAGACATTTATTATATGTCCTGACGAGAAAGCACCACCATTTAGAGGGTGGAAGAAGAACTACCTTATGGCAGACGAGACAGGTAAATTTAATCCTAACACTTGTAACTATTTAAAAACTACAAACTGGGAGAAGATTAGAGCTGCTATGGCTTTTGTAAGTAAGAATAGACCTGACATCAAAACAATTGTAATAGACACTATTACTTATGCTATGATTGGCGAGTTTATGGATAAAGCTAAGACGGTAGGTTTTGCTAAGTTTACGGAGATGGGTGACAATGTATACAAAACATTGAAATCTATTGACACACTTAGAGAAGAGCTTAATGTAATAGTTATGGCTCATACAGAAGTCAAGAGTTTCAATGGTGTTGATCGTACTGTATTTGGTGTACCAGGTGGTAAATTAGTTCAGGACGTTGTTAAACCAGCGGGTATGTTTAGTATCATACTAGAAACTGTAGTGGAGAAGAAGGGTGAAGAAATCAATTATGGTTTCATGACTCAAAACAACACTACTAATATGGCAAAGAGTCCTGCAGATATGTTTACTGGTAACATTATACCAAATGACATGGCAGTAGTTCTTGAGTCTATTCGTAAGTTCGAGGAAGGAGAATAAATAAATACAGGGGGGTGAAATTCCCCCTATTTTAACATTAAATTTTAAATACACACAAAAATGAACACAATAATTTTCGGTTCTAAGAGATTAGGACAACAATTAGCAGCAGTATCTGCAGGAGATAAGTATCCAGACAGAGCTGTAGTAACAATAGAAGGTAACAAAGGGTCAGGTAAGTCTCGTAGGTTATTATTTAACACTAAAGCTGCACAAAAGCTTGGATTAGAGAGCGGAGACGTTCAAGAATTAGTATTTGCATCAGTTGAAGGAGTAGCACGTCAAGTGTTAGTTGCTAACAAAAGTTTAGTATCTGAAGCTGACCAAGCAAATATAGTTTCTTACAAAACATCTAAGAATAAAGTATCAAATGGAGAAGACACGAAAGAGAAAAGTAAAGCAATTACCTCATCTTTCTTCACTAGAGAAGTATTTTCATTCTTAGGTCTAAATGATGATGGTAACGCAGAATTTTATTTAACTGCATTTCCTGAATCTCAGATTGAAGCTCATGCTTTAGTACCTGTAGGACAGGAGCCAGTTATTGAAACTAACCAGGGCTCACATACTATGGCTGACGTACAAGATTCTGTTACAACAGAGATTGCTAAGCAAGAAGCTGCAGATAATATTCTTAACGAAGAGAATGAAGTGGCTGTTGCTAATGCTGAAGCTACTGAAGACTTTAACGCAGAAGTTGAAGCAATTGAAGTTGTAGAAGAGGAAGTTGTAGAGATTCAAGTAGAAGAAACTTCAGGTAGTGACTGGGATGTTGATGAGGAAGCAGAAGCACCTGTTACTGACCATCAAGAAGACGAGTCAGACTCAGAGTGGGACTAATTATCTAAATAAGTAAAGGTAAAGGGAGTCGCCTTAAAAGACTCCCACATTTAAAACAAGAATATATATTATGAGTGCATTCGGAAAAGAACAAAGTGCAGGTGGTTCAGTAAAAAAATTACACACAGGAGCCGCAAATTTCAAAGTAGTAGGAATTAACCCTACAAAAGAAGAGCTAGAAGCTATTTATGGACGTGAGTTAAATTTTGATCCTGAGTATACGGGAACAACAACAGTAACTGACTCTGATGGAGAAAGAGAAGCTCGTCAAATTAGACTAGATTTTTACTTACATAATGAAGATGAAAACTTAACTGAGAAAGTTCAGTTTTATGTTGCAGATACGCATCACAAGTCTCAAAGTGGAAAATACAAAGTGATTAATTCATTTGGTAAAGACACTTGGCTGACTGAAGAAGCTATTAAGACTAAAACACTTCCTGACAACATGCAATGGTACAACGCTGATGGCGTAAAAGTTGCTAAACGTGGAGAAGTTGAGTTAATTTCTTTCCTAGTAAATTTATTAAACCTACCTTGGGATACAAGTAAAGTAGCTGATGTTTCAGAATGCTATGCACGTATCGACAAAGAAGAGTGGGCTAAAATCTTTACAGGTGATGCTTCTTTATTGAAGGGTCTAATTGACAGTACGAACAACAAGATTGGTATCTTATTAGGTGTTAAAACCAAAGGAGATGGTAAACTAGTTCAGACTGCATTTAACCGTCATACATTGCGTCAGTATGTAATAGGAGGTACTAGAGCTGATAAGTTCAAATACATTCTTAAAGACTTGAAATCAGCACAAGACGCAGGTGCATTTGGTAACGTAGACTTTGGTCCTTTAGACTTAAGTATCCGTGAGCACCAAATTACTCCTACGGCTATTTCTGCAGATAATACTAATCAGTTTGATGCTTTTGCTACGGCAGAACCAGCAACTGACGCAGTAACTATGTCTGATGATGACTGGCTATAAGATATAGCTTAATTAATTTAATAGACCCTCACAGCAATGTGGGGGTTTTTTAACCTTTAAAAACAAAAAACATGAGTTTTGGTAAAAGTAGAAGTTACAAAGATCTACCTACATCAGATGCGATATTATCGTGTTTGAGCGAAGTAGATATATTTACTTATTACTTGGGTGGTGTTACACCAACTAAGCCGATAAGTAGTCCTCTTCGTGAGGATGTGTCGCCATCATTCAGTCTGTTTCATAGTAGGGAACACAATTGTGTATTATACAAAGATTTTGCAACAGGAGAAGTAGGTAACTGCTTCGTATTTGTTATGAGACTTTTTAATTTAAAGAGCAAAGTTGAAGCAATCAATAAGGTTGCCGCTGACTTTCATCTTACACAGTTTGAGATTCCTAATTCTATTCATTCCCGTCCAGTAAATTTGACATATACTAAATCTAAGAGCAAGACCCTTAATAAGGGCAGACTTAGAATAAGTGTTACAACAAGAAACTGGTCTGTAAAGGATAGAGAGTATTGGAATGGAAAATATGGATTGACAAAAGAACAACTGGAGTATTGTAATATATACCCCATATCGCATTTCTTTATTAATGGATACTGTACTAAAACTAATGACCATGCTTATGCATTTGTAGAACAAAAAGATAATATTCAGACATTTAAGATCTATCGTCCTTATGAGGCGGAGAATAAATGGATTAATAATAACGATTATTCTACCTGGGAGTTGTGGACACAGCTTCCTGCAAGCGGAGACACCTTAATAATAACTAGTAGTCGTAAAGATGCACTAGTCATTAAGAGTTTATTTCCTACTAACGTAATTACATCATGCTCATTACAGAGCGAAGGAGTTAATCCTAAAGAAAATGTAGTTAACGATATTAGAAATAGATTTAAGAAAGTTTATGTAATGTATGATAACGACTTCAATAGCGATAAGAATAGAGGAAGGATAGCTGGAGCTAAACTAGCATCCCAGACAGATTTTACACAAATAGAGATTCCAGACGAAGCTCAAGTGAAAGATCCATCTGACTATATAGAAAAATTTGGCAAAGAACAATTAAAACAATTAATTCAACAATTAACAATTAAATAAAAATCACATGATTACAAGAAAAATTAACACAAACTTAATGAAGAAACTAGAAACATTCAAAGTAATGGCTCTAGGAGAGGCGATTCAAACGCCAATATTATTGATAGGACCTCCAGGTGTGGCCAAGACTGCTGCTGTAATTGATTTTGCAAAAGCATCTTTGGGTAAACTTAAGGGAGAAGATTTGTTTCTTTTAGAAACAGACGAAGGTACAAAAAGTAATGCTATTAAAGGTAATGTAGACCTGCAAGCATTAACTACTGAAAATGTATACAAAGTAGATTCACCGGTTACAAGAGCTAAGGTAGTTGTAGTAAACGAGATTGACAAAGCATCAGCATCACTAAGAAATAGTTTGCTAGGTGTTATGAACGAGAGAGTTTTGTTTAACGGGAAAGAGAAGTTACCATGTAAGTGGACTAACTTTATTGCTACCTGTAATGAAATTCCTGATGATGAATCAGATTCACCATTCTGGGACAGATTCTTAATTACACACGATGTAAAAAGACTAAGTCCTGCGGATATGATGAAGTATTACAACAAAGGTGGTAAAACTTTCAGACAAAACCATAACATTGCTATTCCGGAGCAAGCTGATATCGATGCGATAACACTTGACCCTAATAAACTAAAAACAGTTCTAGATGCAACTCACTCTGATTTATCAGACCGTGCGTTATCATTTTTACCTGTTCTTATTAAGAATGTTATGTGCGTATGGGGATATGACGAGAGTAGAGGTATGGTTAAGACTGCAGAATTACTAGTTGGTAAGACTGCTGCTAAAAACCTTGCTAAGAATCTTGTGCCTGCACCAGTTAGAGATGTATATGATGCGATTGACACAGTTGGTATGTGTGTATCACCATCTGACTACAATGATGCTTACGACAAATTCGAGAAAGCATACACTAAGGCAGAAGGATTATCGTTATTGACAGATTCTGACAAAGAGCAGATGAAATTACGTATGGAAGAGGAAGAGGAGAAGTTAGAGTTCCTTAAAGAAGATGTTGTTAACGAAGACGCACTTTCTTAATGGAATTGTTTAACAGGAAAGAAGGATCAAATACAGGGTGGGGCCTTAAAGCTCCATCCTATGATCCATACGGACAGTACAGGAATTCTACGCCAGGAATATTTGGTTTTAGAAAAGACAAGCACGTGGTTATGCCAGGTGTAACTCCATACGAATCTATGAGACTTGACAGGATCAAACAATACGTAGAGGATAAGACAGATGAACCTTGCACATTGAGTCAAGAATTAATTAACGATATTTACAGTATTTATGTAAACGGAGAAGTTAAGAGAAGACCTGATGATGGTAAAAACTCAATCAGACACAAGATACTTGATAAAGTATATGATTACCTAACCAAGGTAGTAACAGTGGATTCACCATTGTTTACTAATATACTTACTAGAGAGTTGGCTTTAGTTCTGCAAAAGATTGATGATAAAATCAAGAATGAGCAAGAGCAAGCAGGTGATGAGCCTACTGGCTTAGAAAGTGAACTAGGAGGTAAAAGTCAACCAGGAGATCCAAGTGATGGTAATCCTGATGGCGAAGGCCAAGGAGAAGGAGAAGGAGAAGGTCAAGGTGACCCTAACAATTCTAAATCTGAAGGAGCAAGCAAAGGAAGTTCATCTAACGATGTTAAAAGAGATGACAAGCTTGAAGATATAGTTGACAAAGCACTTAGTGACCACACTGATGACTTTGATAAAGCTAAGGAGAATGCCGACAAGATAATTAAAGATTTAGAGTCTCAATTGGGAAAAGAATCTTTAAATGAATTGGCTAAAGGGGACCCTTCGTTCTTGGATGAAGTAGAAAAGGTTAGGAAAATTATAAAGTCGTTAAGTTTTAACAAAAACAGTATTAGAGCTGTACTTGATAAAATACTTAACGAGTCTCAGACTTATTTTTCCACAAAGTGCACGGTAGTAGAAGAAGATCTATTCGAGTGTGAAGAGTGTGAAGATTTGTTTGGACTAGAGTTTCTTAATCCTATCTTTAAGAATGCAGAGATAATGAATATGGGTAACAACACTAAAATTTACAAGGGTAAATTTGACTTGTATGTTGATTGTTCAGGTTCTATGTCTTCTGACGAGACTTTTGAAGGTAAGCAGATAAGAATGATTAATCTTGCTAAAGGTATTGCGAGTATGCTTAATAAAATGGGACTAGTTGAGAATTTATATTTCTTTGATACAAGTTTGTACAAAATAGATAATATAAATGACATGACTATACTTGGTTTTTCCAAGTCTGGTGGTACTGATTTTAATAAAGTAATGAAGAACATACAAAGTGAAGGTAACAATTCTGTTGTTCTTACAGATGGATTTGATGCATGTCAGATTTATGA
>TARA_R110002072_G_scaffold234281_1_pt1 | contig 11410 bp, 14 predicted proteins | sample TARA_R110002072 | Tara Oceans TARA_R110002072 (sample SAMEA4397118) | marine metagenome | biome: Polar Biome; feature: [SRF] surface water layer (ENVO:00010504); material: water (ENVO:00002006), including particulate matter (ENVO:01000060) such as... | depth 5 m | reverse complement strand
ACTTTGGAGTTCGGAAATAGTGCTTTTTTAGTAGGGTCGAGTGCTGCGAAATTCTGAGGAAACGCAGTTGTGAAAGTGGCCTCTGTGAGTTGTTCGATATCTGCAGACGCTCGTTCAAACATCAGCAGAGCACCGCGCATCTGCGGCCAATTTTGGACTAAGGGATGTCCTGCAGACGCAGCTGCATTCCCAAAGATAATTATATCAGAAAAGCTCTTCATACTCTCCAAGTGAGTAGCTTCGTCCGTTGATTGAAACTGGGCAGATGTGGTCATTTCTGGTCTCCTTGTCTTACTACAAAACAAGTGGGTTCGCTCTCTTGAAGAGCAAAACTGCATAGTGGCAAAAGATGGAAATTAGGTTCCCTAATGCGGGCATCGCGTAACCAAGCGAGCAAAATGCGCTCAACCAGTCTGCCCTTCGTGACGGCCTATTGCAGCTGGACCCGGCACTGTTTGAGGCCCTGTTTTACAGGTCTGGATTGGTGGCGTGTCCCAAATGTGAAGCTATCAGTCCGAAAGTGTAGACTGAGCCTATCAACGATGATGCCGATGCTCGACAGCTTTTGTATGCGACAGCGAGAAACAAACCTAAATCGCCCCGAGTTTGTCGGAGACCATCAACGTAAGTAAGGATGATGGTTATGACAAAAAGCAAAATGGCAAATCGCTATTCGCCTGAGGTCCGCGCACGTGCGGTCCGGATGGTGTTCGAGCATCAAGGTTCATAAGAAACGCAGGCGGGCGCTATTGCGGCCATTGCACCCAAAATTGGCTGTACTCCCCAGACTTTGAGCGGATGGGTCAAGCAGGCTGAGAAGGACAGCGGCACGTGCGACGGAGTGACAACCGAAGACCGTGATCGCATCAAGACGCTGGAACAGGAAAACCGTGAGCTGCGCCAGGCGAATGAAATTTTCCGCAAGACGTCAGCTTATTTTGTGCAGGCGGAACTCGACCGTCCACTCAAGCTGTGGCGGGTTTCACGGTCCGCCAAAACGGACTTTGTTCTCCCCTATCATGCATTGCTGCGCAATGCCCTACTGGGCAGTGGGCGGGAAATATTTGTCAGTTTTCTACACCGAGCGTTTGGCTGAGGATGGCACCGAACCGTCGTTCTGCAGCGTCGGTGACAGTTATGACAACGCCCTCGCGGAAACCATTAACGGTCTCTACAAAACCGAGCTGGTTCATCGTCAGGGTCCGTGGCGCAACATGCAGGATCTGGAAATAGCCACCCTTGGCTGGGTCGATTGGTTCAACAACCGGCGTCTGCTTGTTCCCAACGGAAACATCCCGCCAGCGGAGGCTGAACAGAACTTCTATACACAGCACGATGTGCTCGATATGGTCGCGTGAAATGAAGCTACGGTCTCCGGTAAAACCGGGGCGATTCACCTCAACTCTGTTTAGAGGCTTGTCATGTCTAAAACAGGAATGTCTTCTGTTGCGATAGTTGCAGGGTTGCTCTTAGCATCGCCCACATACGCCGGAATTTGTGAGTTAGCCGGGGCTGGAATGACCACCGCGGGAACAATAGTTGCTGGCTCATCTACTGCGGCGGGATCTTTTGGGGTTGCCGCATTGCCTCATGTTAGTGGCTCGGCGATTTTATCATCGGTAGGTGCCGGCGGGACTGGCTACATCGCGGGAACTTTAGGAACGCTTGGGGCCGGGGCTTTATCTATTGTCAGCACGCCTGCAGTAATAGTTGGTGCAGCAGGTTTGGCTATAGTTGGTGGAGGGACTGCGACATACTGCTACTTTTCGGAGTAGTCGCACCTGGATGGTTGGGTGGCCACTTGAATTCCTAATCAGCGAGCATTCTATCGCTTCGAGCGACGAGAAGAGTTACCACCTCGTCGTCTTGCGTCCTGAAGGATTGCTCGCCCACTTCAACTTGATCCGCCCATCCCACATCGAACCAAGTATCACCCTCAATCGTGGACATGTGTCTGTCATCTTCGGCGCCTTCGAAAAGAATGCCGTAGGCGCTGCTTTCGCGGTCAAGGATGTCCTTTGGGAACCATTTCTCATCGATGCTTTTTGAGCGCGTAAACCAGCGCCGCCCATCTTTACCGTAAGCAAGTAGAAGAGATGGGTGAAAATCACTCTCGACCAACCGGTAGGCCATCGCAGTCAAGCTGACGTCAAAATGGGTCGCCATCTCTCTGACGGTCCGCATATTGAGCACATCAAAGTCACGGATGGCATCTCTAAGCATGAATTTTGGCATGAGAAGTTCAGCTGCAAAACGGTTTGCAGCAGCCTCCTTAGACAGGCCGCGGGATTTTCCACTCCCCCCTATATCATCTTTGCTGCACATCAGCTGGTGGCCTCTATGCCACTCCCAATGACCGATCTCATGTGCCAGCGAAAATCTTTGACGACGAGACATACTACGACTGTCGATAGAGATAATCGCTCGCCCGACATCAGCTCGGCCGACAATGCAAGCATCGCATCCATCGAGTTCTCGATATTTGACTTTCGCTCCGCTCAGCCAAGCGATGGCCTCAAGGTCAATCGCCCCAGGGTCGCTAATCGAGAGAGATTTGAGCACCTTCTCTGCGGTCCGGGGTTGGTGCGTCATTTATCAGTCTCGTCCTGATCATCATTCCAGGCGTCATCATCGAATAGCTCATCGAAGTCTTCGTCGAGAGCATCCTTGTCTCGCTCAGACAGCTTCTTGCCATTGCGAGCTGCCATCGTGTCTGGGATGAAGCTTTCAGGGCGAGATTGGCTGCCGCTCCGCCTCATCGGAACAATATTCGTCCTGGATCGATCACGCTCCAAAGCTGCGCGCGCGCCACTTAGGCGCGATGCACCTGCCTGAGCAAAGGCTGTCTCAAGCCAAGCATCCATTCTTTGAGCAAAGGCGGCTGTGTCTTCGCCATCGGTTTTAGCCTCCTCGAGCACCTCTTCTGGCGTCATCGCCAGGATATCATCGTTGATCGCCTCCTCGAGACGATCGAGCTTCGACATTTTGTCATTCACCATGGATCATACTCTTGAGTTCTGGGTGCGCATTTACTTTCCTTTTGAAACGCTTGCGCACAGTTTCGTAGCGGGTGGTGTCGCCGTCAAAGAGACTGAGTAAGTCTTGCTTTTCCCAGCCATCCATAATCCCTTCTGCCAAGGCCTCTGCATCATCATCTCCGTCAAACAGCGCCATCACATGCGTCACGATTTCCGTTTCGAGGACGAGGTCTGCTGCGCTGGTGTCTTCTGATACAATATTGGCAGCTTTATCGATGTCTCGATCCACGTTGCGCCTGAAGCCGATCTTGGATTGCTCTGATACGATGCTCTTCATCACCCCAGAAAGGAATGCGAAAAGGTTAAGTCCTTTCGGCCACTTACGTTTTCCCTCAAGCACGCGATAGATGGCATCTTGAAGAACTTCCTCTTCTTCGCCTGGTCGGCCAACACGGCAGCGGTTGCGCGCCAAACCTCTAAGCTTGGCCCACCCTGCTTCAGTCAATGAAAGCGCGGCCTTGAACTCATCGATGGTGCGAAACTGTCGCTGACTTGTCACCTGGTCCATAGGCCGTCCTCATTCACTCTATTTGTATGTGCGCCCGAGAACCAAAGCGCCGGACAAAAAAGTTCGGCTCGCGTGTCCGCGGCGCACGCTCTCAAGCGCATACCATAACGAGGGCCTATTAGCAGGCCCCTGCATTATATGGTGACGGAACGCTCAACAGAGAAAGGCAGCGCATGAATATACCGACAGACAGACGGATCACCTCGAAAGAGGAGGCCCTTCGGGCCATTGTCCGAGAAATCTCTATCCCGAAAGGGTATGATGAAAAGGCGCGGGGTAGGTATCACTCAATCGGTGATTGGCTCGATCGGCCAGAGTCTAAAGTTCATGCATTGAAACCAAAAGTATCGGCGCAAGGCTCCTTTGCACTTGGGACTGTCATTCGCCCAATTGGAGATAACGACGCCTACGATGTCGATGTTGTTTGCGAACTCGAAAATGCTGACCGCAACCAGATGTCACAGGCTGAACTCAAGAGCTTGGTAGGCTTCGAGATCAAGGCTTATGCCACAAGGCATAATATGAACCAGAAACCACAGGACGGACGGCGCTGCTGGACAATGGAGTATGCCGATGAGGCGGACTTCCACATGGACATCCTACCGTGCATCCCGGGGGAAAATAGCTACGTCGCTTCTCTCGTTGCTGCCGGATATGACCTTGAAGGCGTACGCTCATATACTGATACGGCGATTAGCATCACCGATAAAAAGCATGACGGCTATTACACCCGTGGCTCAGATTGGCTTGTCAGCAATCCTAAGGGATACCTCCGTTGGTTCCGTCAGCGTCAGCGTCAGGTTCTCGAGCAGAAGCGCATGCAGATGATGCCTTCGGGTCAGATCATTGCCTCGGTAGAAGACTTTCCGAACCACAAGGTCCAGACACCTCTTCAGGATGCGATCAAGCTTCTGAAGCGGCACCGTGACGTGATGTTCGACGGCGATGATCACAAGCCGATCTCAATCATCATCTCCACGCTGGCAGCATCATCTTACAATGGCGAGACGACGATATCGGAAACGCTCCGGAACATCCTTCCCAAGATGCAGCGGGCGATTGAAGAGCTTGGCCCTGTCGCAGTGATTTCGAACCCGTCCTACCCGGCGGAGAACTTCGCCGACAAATGGGAGGACCAACCGGTCAAGCGCAGTAATTTTGAGCACTGGATCGGGAAGGCGCGGCAAGACATCCTGGCTTACTTGGCCGGTAGCAGGTTTGACGCCATTCCTCCTGCCTTCCGTGACAGCATGACGAATGAAACCATCAGCAAGGTGGCTCCGATGATGGCCCTGACTGCGGCGGCTGTGGCTACAAGTGCATCTGTCGCTGCCGAAGAAGCTGCCGCAGTGCATTCATCCGGAAACCAGACAAGGCCTTGGTACCCCGGTGAGTGATAAGGTGAAAAGCCTTCTGCGTGACGTCAGAGATGCCCTCTATGTCGATCAGCCTTTCCTGGATATCTCAATCAAGGATGAGGCGGTCGTCGTTGAGGGCGTCTACCTGCTCTTAGCAAAACTACCGGCCTACCGTGACCGCGGGCCTCTTGCAGAGCATCGTATCCGGATCGAGGTGCCGGCCGACTACCCGCTCACAGAGCCTAAGGTGACAATGCTGGATAACAGCATTCCAAAGCGTGACACCTTCCATTGTTCGCCCGCCGGCGTCTGCTGCATCACGGTATTCGAAACATGGGTGGTGGCCCAAGAAGACCCGTCGATCGGTGCCTTCGTAGAGGGGCCGCTGCGGAACTTCTTTCTGAGTCAATTGCTCCGCCAAAAAGGTGAGGCTTGGCCATTCGATGAATGGGATCACGGCGCCGCCGGCTGGATTGATGCGGTGGCTGAATTCATGGGGTGTCGTGCGAGGAAGACCGAGGTGCAAAACGTCCTGACGCAGAGAATTAGCGATGACCTTCTGGATATGGATGCCCCATGCCCGTGCGGCACCGGGCTCACGGCAACGCGGTGTTGTGGCATATCACTTGAAAAATTCTGGTCACAGGTAAGCCAAGAGACGGCCGAGACTTGGCTACGTCGGTTGATCGATCTGACGCCTATGCCGTCACCCCGCGAGATACAAAAACGAATTCATAGAAACCGGCCTTTTAGGCGTGTGCATTGAGGAAGATATATGAGCAAGAACGGAACTCGAAACTTGGGTGAGAAAACCAGGCGGATCGTATGGGCACAATCTGCCGGAAGGTGCCAGTTTGAAAACTGCAACGAACCATTGATTGGCCATCTGGTGTCCGGCAATCTTGGTGCGAACAAGGGCTATGTCGCCCATATTATCGCAGATAGCGTGAAGGGCCCCAGAGGGGACGAAGATCTGTCTCCGATACTGGCAAATGACTATACCAATGTGATGCTGCTCTGCGATGCTTGCCATCGTGAGATCGACCGCGAAAACCCAGACGCCTATCCGGCAGATCGACTTGGACAGATGAAGCGCGATCATGAAGCTTGGGTCGACATGGTTTTGTCCGCCGGTCCGAACAGCCGATCACACATACTCCAGTTTAGCGCGCCGATCGGCCCCAATGAGACGGCGGTTCCTTTTGATGATTGCGTGACGGCCATCTTGCCAGAACGGACACCTGCCGAGGCGAGGCCTATCGAGATCAAAGTCAAAGGTATGCACTACAAGGATACAGACCCTACATACTGGATCGTTCAGCCTGAGGTCCTCCGCGCTGACTTCGCATCCAAGATTCATGGTCGCTTCGAGAATAGCGACATCCGCCACCTTTCCGTGTTCGGCCTTGCTCCAATCCCTTTGCTGATGGAACTGGGACGACTGCTATCTGACATCTCGGTCGCCGATGTTTACGAACTCCAAAGAGAGCCCGCGCAGTGGTCTTGGCCTGAAAATCGTGACGAGGTTCACTTCACCCGGCACCGTGGTGCACCTGGCCCCAAAAAAGTCGCTCTGAAGCTCTCCATAACCAACGAAGTCAACGACGCGGCTGTAGTGGAAGTTTTGGGGCAGGACGTGTCGATCTGGGAGATTAGTAGCGATCAGCACCGAGCCGGGATTATCAGGCACAAAGCCGATCTCGAACGTTTCAGGGAAATCGTTCGGCGCACGTTCGATGAGATACAGAACCAGCATGGCAGTGATGTCGAACTGTCTGTCTTTCCAGCCACTCCTGTGTCGTGCTCAGTCGAGTTTGGGCGCGTATGGCAGCCCAAAGCGCAACCGAGCTTTGATGTCTTCGATCGGGTCCCAGATCAGGGCTTTGTCCGGAGGCTTCGGATTAAGCCATAGATGGCGTTTAACGACCTACATAATTCTCCGAAGCTGGGCGGTTTCATGGATGGTTTGAGATTTAAGGATGTTGGCAGCTGCCAACATCACCCCTGCCTTAGGGCTCCCGCGCGCTTTAACGCTGCAGTTAGGTGATCTTCAGCAGCCGCGGCATAAACTCCGAGAAAGCAATGCTGACCCCGCTCTGAGTTTCGTCTGCTTCATGGCGGGACCAGCCGAGGGGCCTTCCTGCCCCCCGAGGTGCAGATGACATGCGGTGAAAGCGTTTAGGGTATAGGTCGGGCCTCCAAGCGGGAAGCCTGAAGGTGATGAGCCAGTTGTCGGCCTCAAACTCCTCAGACAACCAAAATGCGTCGAGCCTAAATGGAAAGATATTTTGGAGAAGAGGATGATAAGCCGCAGCCAATCGGTCATTGATCGCCAAGAGCACTATAACGTCATGTTGGTACTCCAGATAGACCACCGGGACCGGCTCGATGCGAAACACTGAGCCTTGGACCCGGCGCGTCTCACACAGCAATTGCAGGTCTTTTTCAAAGAAGGAAATCGAGCCCGGATAGTACCTCCTGATCCAAGTGCTATGCCATGCGTTTCGCCCGTACCCAAGGTAAAGCAACTTTCCAGAGTGGATATTGCGAGGAAGATGGGTGCGCCGCACCAACGATGCTGGGGAGATCCGAATAAGGTTGCAATACTCTTTTCTCTCAGCTTCTTTTTTTTGGTACTCTCGAACAAGCGCTTGATAGTCATCCATTTTAGAACCTCGACGTGCTGTCACCGAGATCTTCACCGGTTGCTATTTCAATTCAAGATGAATTTGAAGTCTTGGCTCGAAGGGCCTTTACTACAGGTCAGCGTTCGGGTTGCGTTCGGGGACCCCAGAAAACCTGTGTGTCATGCTATTCCTATCAACAATATGGAGTGACATGATGGAAACGATGGAACGAAACGCCGAGTATATCGCCAGCCAATGCAAGTATATCCGCAAGATGTTTGCATTGACTCAAGAGAACCTGGCGGATGCCGCCGGGTTGACCGTCCGCACGATTCAGAAGGTAGAAAGCGGACGACATGTGCCCGAAGTGCAAACCTTGCGCAGCATTGCGCGAGCCCTTGGGTTCGAAGTTGCGGTATTCTCTAAGCCGACACCTGAGCAGGAGAAGCGGCAGCAAGAGGAGATGGAGCGCGCACTGAAGAAGACAGTGCTTGTGCCTACGTCCCCTATCAAGACGCCTAATGACTTCTATTCCAGTAACCGCGAATGGCACGGGCTTTTGATTAACTCCGGCGCAGTCGAGGCTGACGATGCTCTCGAGCTTACTACTGCGATCTCAGACTGGATGACCGATCTGGATGGGATCTGGGACATAAGTACGGCCAGCCAAAGGCTCGCGTATTCAACCGAGATCGCCGAGCTATGCCGTGAGTTGGAAGGCCTCGGGTATCTCGCCCACTTCGGTCATTTCCGCCAGAAACATATGAACGACAAGAAAATGACCCTGAATGTGGGAATGATGACCTTTCTTCCCAAGTCCGGCAATGATGGTGATCGATATGGTATCGTCACGCTGGAAGACCCATGGGAGGTTCCGGAACAAGATCGCCCTAAGTTGTGATTGATCGAGGCCAGACACGCTGATCATCATCAGCGTATCTGGCGTAAAGTTTGATTACATCGGGCGGGTCCGATCACCCGCCGCGCACCACTTGTGGGCCACCGGGCCAGCGCTTCAGGGCGGAAATCCATCTGCCTGTGGTCAAGCATTCCGGGAACCATTCCACCAGCCGGGGCAATGACACCACGCGGTGCTCCCGAAGGATATCCATTCCCTGCTTTGAAACATCATCGATCGGCCCTCTGAATGACCCTTCGTCAAAGAACCATTGCTGATCAATGAACCTGACATCCCGATCTGGATCATCGCGGAGGGGTGACTTTCCTTCCTGAATTTTCCAAAGCGGGCAATAATCGCGTGAGAAGATAACCTTCGATCCATCTTCTTCGACCCAAAAGCCATAAGGCATCCAGAACCGTAGCGGGATGAAAACACTTCCACCTCGGTAGGCCGGCATTTCACGGGACACGCAGGTCATAATGCCGTGATCCAACATGGCGGTACTTAGGCTGCTTGGCCCTTCGCCCCTCTCAACGACAAGCGCACGCTGGTTGTTGTATCCTGAAGCTTTCATCCGGCAAGGCGACCCTACAGCATGACGCCCACGATCAGCAAAATCAGCGTCAAACATGGCCTCACGCACTGCAAGGGCTATTGCCGGGTCTGGATTTTCGTCAAAAAACCGAGCTCGGATCAATGCATCCAAAAGATCGCCAGCTCGAAGGCCCGTGCTCTTCTGAAGGTTTGACACAATGGAGGCTTGAGCGTCCGTGGGTACTGATGCAGCGATATGGCTCTTGGCCTGGAGGGCTTGCATATGGTGCACATCGCGATGGCCGGTGGCGCGCGCAATGGCAGTCTGGCACGCGCTCAGTGTGTCCGCGCTCTCCAGCTTGGAGACCGCTTGAGAGGCACGCTTGAAGGCGTATGGTTCGGTAGTGAAGATAAGCATGGTGTAACCTTGAAACTGATGCCGTGTTGGGTGCCCACTGTGCCGACGGCATTGCGTCGAAGGTTTTGAATTCAGGTTAGCAAGTCTTGCATCCTAAGAGTGCGCACGAATGCTTCTCCACTGTGGGCGGAACGGATCACCAGAGCCGTTGCAAACGATATGGTTCTGAAATTCTCTTTTGCCAAGGTGTCTTCAGTAATAAATCCAACTTTCCTGAATCTTTGCACTGCAGCGACCAAGACGGCATTTATTGCGCACTGAACTGAGCCGCGCGCCGTGACCGAAATATGCGATGACTTTTAAGCTGTTTCGGAGATGAAAATTCGCCACTCCGACATCTACCCTATTGGCTGGCGAGAAAATCACCTGAGACTGCACGAGGAAAAATCATTTAATCGAGGCAAATAATGAAAAAAATGTTTTTAATGGGGATCCCTTTAGCTCTCGCTTTGACGGGCTGTGTTAAGCCTGAGCAGACCACGACGACTGGTCCTTCTGGGAAAACGATGTCTGTTGCTAAGTGTAGCCAGAACCCGAGCGGGTGCTATCAAAAAGCGTCAGATACATGTTCTGGCTCCTACCAAGTTCTGGATAGCTACAGCAAAGCTGGAGGCTTGGTTGCAGATGTTCTGCCAGGCCCTGTGACATGGTACTACATGACCTATCAGTGCGGACCAACAGATGGTCGAACACCAACTTTCCCGTTTAGAGGCCAGCAATATACGCCTCCGCCAATCATTCAGGCCCCTGCCCCCACCTATCGAGCACCAACGACCACTACGTGCAACCGATTTGGAAATTCCCTGACCTGTAACTCATACTGACGAAAAAAGACGCTGAACCCGAATGCCCGGGTTCAGCGCGCCACTTGATACGAAGATGGTTCTGCTATTGTGCTATAGCAATGCTTGCAAACGCCTCGTCAGCTTCTCGACCTGTGCTTCAGACAGGCGTTTTGAAAGCGTTACAAGCGCTTCTACTTCAGCGTCGTCTTTGGCTGCGTCATAGGTGTCCAATAGCTCTGAGTTCTCATCGGTCAGCATGACGCTAAAACTCGCGCTGCTACCAACTTTGACTTCCGCTTTGCTTAAGAATTCAGCTAAATCATCAAGTAGTTGATGATGCAATTTCGAGTTTTGCCGTACGTCCTCCGTCCATTGGGATAGGTGCTTCTCAGTCTCTGTCCCATTTAGCATGCCAGCAGGCCCCATCTTTTTCCGTTTGATGTATTTGTTTGCTGTAACGCCCTCGTAACCTACGAAACGTGAAGGTCCAAAGCGCCATTTTCCATTGTCTGTGCGGTACGCCTTCCATTGCTTAACCCGCGCCGCATCTTTGATGAGATCAGGATAGTCGCAGGCGGTTTCCCAGTAGGTATCGATGTTCCGTAGGGTGCTTTCGAAAGATTTACTTAGATTGGGCATAAGATAATACCTTTAAGTCATTAGATCATATCTAATGCATAGGTGAACCCTATCGGCAAATCAAGATGAATTTAGATCAATCTAAAAAGGCAGCCTACCTCGCTATGCCCGAAGCCTCTGTCGAGCTGTATATGAATTGTTTATTCTCAAAGCCAACATTGTGGTAGCGTTGGATTAAGCTGAGGAAGAACGCTGTGATGGACGATACAAAGCCAGATATGTCGGACCCTGGGTGGTCTGATTGGTTCGCCAAAAAAATGGAAGAACCCGGCCCCAGAGAAGAAGAGTTCTTTGAAAGAATGCGGCGTGTCGCGGAGGTGCGTGAGGAAATCATGACCTCGGTCCTAATGGTAGATCAAGATAAAGCTGCCGTTTTGCTGGGGCTGTCGGAAACGGATCCCTCGGACATCTTGTTTCGTCGACAAGTCAGATTTCAGATCTTTCGCTTCAACATTGATGGGCAGGCGGCCTATCCTTTGTTCCAGTTCGACGTTGCCAAGCAACGTGTCTATCCGGCACTTATAGAGGTAATGAAAATGCGCCCAGAAGACTGGGGTGGTCAGATGGCGCTGTTACATTGGCTCACCCTGCCCAACCGCAGC
>TARA_R110002072_G_scaffold2069_6_pt1 | contig 11414 bp, 8 predicted proteins | sample TARA_R110002072 | Tara Oceans TARA_R110002072 (sample SAMEA4397118) | marine metagenome | biome: Polar Biome; feature: [SRF] surface water layer (ENVO:00010504); material: water (ENVO:00002006), including particulate matter (ENVO:01000060) such as... | depth 5 m | reverse complement strand
CCTTACGGGCCTGGAACTGCAAATCCCGCCGTGGATGAAAGGCCAAATTGACGTACGCGTGGCTGTGGTTGTCAATAACCCGCGTCGACGTCAGCCCCGCGCCGGCCTTCACCAGGGTAAAGTCGGTATGATCGGAAGGGGTTTCCCGAAAGAGACTGACCAGCGGCACGGCCAGCGCCTTGCTGAGCGCGCCCAGAGTCGCAATCGAGGGCGAGACCTGGCCGCTTTCGATCCGGCTGATCATCGCCGCCGAAACATTGGCGTTGCCCGCCAGTTGCCGCGCCGTCAGGCCCCGGCTCTCGCGTAAATCGCGAAGGGCCGCGCCGATCGCCGCGTCGATGCCGTCGCTTTGCTGCACCGGGCTTTGGTGAAGAGGTTTTGGCTCGCTCATGGGCTTTGACGTTCCTGCGAGAGGAAAAGGCGCTGTCGAACCGCCGGACCAACGGGGCGCGACAGATCATCAATTCATTCTTATTCCAATGAATTTTACCGAAAAATTCCCATCAATCAATTCATTCGCGACCAGTCAATCGCGCCGACAGCCGATCCGAGAGTCGCCCGGCGGGTGATGGGCAAAAAAAACCGCCGCGACCGGGCGGGGTCGCGGCGGGTTTTCAGCGCGTGATCGACAAAGCATTTGCACACCGCGCGTGATCAATTTGAGACGCGCGTGATCCGCTTGGACTGGGGCGCTTGACGTTTCAACTCTGTCGCCAAGCCCCCGCCAATGACCGAACAGCAGGTCGATCAGGCCGCCTGCTTGCTGATCTGATAGTGCGAGGTGGCGAGCCAGTCCGGGCTCACCTCGACACCCCAACCCGGCGCGTCGGTGACAGTAGCCTGGCCGGCCTCGATGGTGTAGGGCGAGGTAACGAACAGTCCTTCCTGCCAGGGATAGTAATCCGCCCCCTCGATGGAAAACTCCAGATACTTGCCCGCGTTGGGAATGGCGCGCAGCAGATGCATGGTAAACAGCGTCACCATGGAAAGGTTGGCGCAGTGGGGGGTGCAAGGGATGCCGGCCTGCGCCGCCATTTCGGCCACCCGCAAGGTGCGGGACATGCCGCCAAGATAGCAGACGTCGGGCTGAATGACGTCAACCACCCGATCTTTGATCATCCGCCGCCAGTCGGGCAGCGCGCAGTCCTGCTCGCCGCCGGTCACATCGATCGCCAGCGCATCGGTTACCTGCTTGGTTTGATCATATTCCCAGTAAGGGCACGGTTCCTCGTAGTGGGAGACGCCGTTATCCTGCAGCAGCTTGCCGACGTCGATCGCCCGCTTGGGCGAAAAGCCGGAGTTGGCGTCCACCAGCAAGGCAACCTCGCCCTTCATGGTTTTGGCCATGGTCGTGACAATCTCCTCGGTCCGGCCGGGCCACTCGTCCAGGTCCCGGCCGCACTCCGCGCCAATCCGGAACTTGAACGCGTCAAAGCCATGGCTGTCGCGCAGCCTGCTCAGCCGGTCGGCCTCCTGCCGTGGGGTGATATCGCGCTTCATCGACGAGGCGTAGGCACGAATCTTACCCGGCGTTCCGCCCAACAGCTCACAAACCGGCTTGCCTTCCAGCTTGCCGCGAAGATCCCAAAGCGCGGTATCCAAGCCGCCAATGGCGCGGCGCAGATAGGATCCGGGGAACTTGTGCTCGCGCTCGGTGATCACGTCGACCAGATCGTCGACGTTGAGCGCGTCCTGGCCCAGCGCATAGGGCGCGACCTGGCGGTGCAGAACCTGCGCCGTGATGTCGGCGTAGTAGGGCGCGACCTGCCCCCAGCCCTCGCCGCCCTGATCGGTGCGGACCCGAACGAAGCAGACAAACTCATTGGTGAAGGTTTCGATACTGGCGATTTTCATAACGTCCTCGGGCTATAGCGATGGGACCGGGTCGGGAAAGCGCGGCGGTTCCGCCTTGCTCGATTTTCGCCGCCAAAAATACCTAAAATTGGTATCTAGAAAAGATCCATTGTGATTAATTAGGCAATCCAATTCACGGCAGTGGACGGACCGATGAAAACCGAAGCCGGCGCGTTGCTCTCCTCCATCCGGATCGATCGCGCCGCGCGGCGCAAGATCAGCGTTCAGCTCTACATGGCGCTCAAGGACATTCTGCTGTCCGGCGGCGTCACCCCTGGCGAGCGGCTGCCGGCCAGCCGCACGCTGGCCCAGGAAATCGGCGTCTCACGCACCACCGTGATCGACGCCCTGGACCGGCTGATTGCCGAAGGACTGCTGGAATCCCGGGTCGGCGCGGGCACCTATGTAAGCCGGGCGCTGGCCGGCCAACAACCCGTTTACCCGGTCTGGGCCCGGACTCCACGGCCAGTGACCCCGCCGCGTCTGAGCGCCGCCGCCACCCAGGCCGCCAGCCGCTTCGCGCCGCGCAGCTGGCTGCCCCACACCTCCCAGGCCTTCGTTACCGCGCTGCCGGCGCTGGACGCCTTTCCCATGGCGCACTGGGCGCGCCTGTCGGCCCGCCACTGGCGCGGCGATCGCGAGGCGGTGATGGGCTACGGCCATCCGCTGGGGCATCACGGGCTGCGCAAGGCCATCGCCACCCACTTGAACGCCAGCCGTGGAATCAAATGCGACCCCGAACAAATCTTTATTGTCGCCGGGGCGCAGCAAGCCTTTTCGCTTATCAGTTCCTTGCTCCTTGATCCCGGCGACCCGGTTTGGTTTGAAAATCCGGGCGCCAGCGGCGCGCGCAACGCCTTTATCGCCAACGGCGCCGATCTGATCGCCGTTCCGGTCGATCAAGAGGGCCTGTGCGTCGCCGAGGGGCTGAGCAAAGCGCCGCACTTCCACCTGGCCTTTGTCACGCCGTCCCACCAGCAACCCCTTGGTCCGGCCATGAGCCTGCCGCGCCGCCTGGAACTGCTCAAGGCCGCCGACGAGGCCAATGCCTTCATCGTCGAGGATGACTATGACGGCGACTTCTACTACGGCGATCAACCTCTGCCGCCGTTGAAAAGCATCGATACCCAGGAGCGGGTGATTTACGTCGGCACCTTCTCGAAGTCCCTGTTTCCCTCGCTGCGCCTGGGCTTCATTCTCTCGCCCCCCGGCTTGGTTGACGGCTTTGCCCAAATTTCCACCCACTGGGTGAGCGGCGTGCCGACCGCCACCCAGGCCACGGTCGCCGACTTCATGAACGAAGGCCTGTTTGCGACCCATATTCGGATGATGCGGCGGACCTACCAGGCGCGTCACGACGCCCTGCTGGACGCGGCAAAAGCCCTGACCGGCGTGCTGGATCTGGAAGCGGCGGCAAGCGGTTTTCATACCGTCGGCTATCTGCCCGATCATTTTGATGAAAATCTAATTGTTCGCCGCGCCGACGAAAAAGGAATTCTCTTGGCGCCTCTCAACCGCTATTGTCTGTCTCCCATTTCCAAGAAGGGACTTGTGCTGGGATTCGGCGGCGTCAATCCGGAACAAATCCAAGGCGGCATCGAGGTCTTGAAATCCTTACCGGAAATTGGCCTGTAAAATTGTCCAAAATGGATATATTTCACAGGCCAATAATATTTTAGACTCCGATCCGCAACAATCAGTTCTACAATAAAAGATTCTATGACGAACGATTCTGCATTGGCCCGGAACGATCCGAGCCTTTAGACACCAATAGGGAGGTTGAAATGCGATTGAGGGCAACTTTTGCCGGCTTATTAGCGGCAACCATGCTGACGGCGGTGACGACGGCGCAAGCCGACGAGCTGCGGCTGTTGACCTGGGGCTCCTATGCGCCCGACGCGGTGATCAAGCTGTTTGAGGAAAAGTATCCTGACATCAAGGTCCAGGTAACGCTTTCCAACAACGAAGAAATGGTCGCCAAGCTGCGGGCGACCGGCGGCGCGGGCTTCGATTTGGCGCAACCCAGCCACGATCGCGTCTACGGCGCCCAGCTCGAATACAACATCTACAAGCCAATGGATCTTTCCAAGATCGACACCTCGGTCATGGAGCCCAGCTTGCTGAACGGCGTGAAGGCGAACACCACCATCGATGGGGAGGTCTATTCGGTGCCCCACGTGTGGGGCACCTCCGGCCTGATGACCAACAAGGCCAAGGCGCCGGACGTCAAGGGGTGGGGCGATCTCTGCGATCCCAAGTACAAGGGCAAGACCTCGATGCGCCTGAAGCGCACGATCCTGCTGGGAACGGCCTTTTCCTTGGGCGAAGACCCTTTTGCCGCCTACAACGACCTGGACAAGTATCAGCAGATTCTCGACAAGTCGGTTGAAAAGCTGATCAGCTGCAAGGGCAACATCAAGGCTTACTGGAAGGGCGGCGACGACCTGTCGGCGATGATGCTTTCCGGTGAAATCTACGCTTCCGAGACCTGGGATTCGACCGCTTATAAGCTGTACAACCAGGATCCGAACATCGTGTTTGTGCCACCCGAGACCGGCGCGCTGGCCTGGATTGACACCTTCACCCTGCCGCGCAAGGGCAAGGACGACGATGCCGCCTACAAGTGGATTAACTTCGTCATGCAGCCGGAAATCGTCAAAATGATATCGGCGAGCACCGGCTCGATCGCCGCGGTCAAGGGCGGCAAGGAACTGCTACCCGATGACAAGAAAGCTGCGGTCAACGCCGCCTTCAGCGACGCGGACATCGACAATCTGAAGTTCTTCGCCAACATTCCCCCGGGTGTGGAGGACATGGAAGGCAAGGCTCTGGAGAAGATCAAGGCTGCAACGGGCGGCTGATCAAACTGGGTTTGAAAGGGGAACGCCGCACGGTTAAACCAACCTCGTGCGGCGTTCCCTTCTTCTGCCGTCGGCTATTTCCCAACAGTTTTGATCTCGATAGGCCCCTGCATGACCTCTTCTTCGACCTATGACCTTGAATGTAACAACCTTTCGAAAAATTTCGGCTCGGTGCGCGCGGTTGACGACGTCTCCTTCAACATCCCCAGCGGGTCGTTTTTTTCCATTCTAGGGCCTTCCGGCTGCGGCAAGACCACCTTGATGCGGATGATCGCGGGTTTTGAAGATCCCAGCGCCGGCGACATCAAGATCAAGGGAAAGTCGGTTCTGCAATTGGCGCCCAACAAGCGCAATGTGAAGATGGTCTTCCAGCACCTGGCGCTGTTTCCGATGATGAACGTCTACGGCAACATCGCCTACGGGCTGAAATGCACCGGCGCCAGCAAGGCCGAGATCGACCGCAAGGTAAAGGACGTGCTGGAGCGCATTTCGCTGCCGGACGTGGCGAATCGGGAAATTCACCAACTCTCCGGCGGGCAGAAGCAGCGCATCGCCATCGCCCGCTGCATGGTGCTGGACCCGGATGTGCTGCTGCTGGACGAGCCCTTGGGGGCGCTGGACCTGAAGCTGCGCGAGGCCATGAAAATCGAACTGAAACTTCTCCAGCATCAGTTCAACACCACCTTCATCTACATCACCCACGACCAGTCGGAGGCGCTGGTGATGTCCGACAATGTCGCCGTCATGAACCACGGCAAATTCGAACAGATCGGGACGCCGCAGGAGCTTTATCATGCGCCCGATACGGCGTTCGTCGCCGGTTTTGTCGGCAACACCAACCGCTGGAGCGGCCGGGCCGTCCAGGTCGAGGGCGCCAATATTCGGGTCACCACCGACAAGGGCCTGAACATAGCCTGCACCAACGCCAAGACCGCGCAGATCCGCCAGGGCAGCCCGGTGAAGATCTTCATCCGGCCCGAATTCGTGACCGCCGAACGGCTGAGCCAGTCGTCGGCGACGGCGGCCGACGGCAGCACCAACATCCTGGAGGGGACGGTCGACAGCCAACTGTTCAACGGCGCCAACAGTCAGATCCTGGTGCGCGACGGCTCCAACGAGCTGATCGAGGTTGATGTCACCCACACCGGCGGCGTCAGCGATCTGCGTCCCGGCGAAAAGGTCCGCCTCTCCTGGTCTTCGGACCAGGCCATGTGCTTTGCAGAGTGAGGGGACGGGCAATGGTCGACAAGGATATCCGGCGTCTGACGCTTATTTTGCTGTTCACGCCCTTTGCGCTCTGGATCTTGCTGCTGATCATCCTGCCCCATATCGGGATGGTCTTCCTGTCGCTGCGCGAAAAGGTCGGGCCGCGGGTTTATGAATACGGCCTGGGCAACTACATCGATTTCATCAACGAGCCGATCTACTGGAACACCCTGCTGCGCACCGGCTCCATGTCCCTGCTGGTGACCGTGCTGGCGCTGATTATCGGCTTCCCGATCGCCTACTACATCGCCAAGATCGCCGGAAAGCGGTCGCGCGGCGCGCTGTTCTTGCTCTGCCTGGTGCCGCTTTGGGTCAGCGACCTGATTCGGGCCTTCGGCTGGATCTTGCTGCTGCGTGAAACCGGCGTGATCTCCGGCTTTCTGCAGTGGGCCGGCCTGCTGAACGGCCCGGTCGAGCTGCTCTACAACGACGTCACCGTCATCATCGGCCTGGTCTATACCGTCATCCTCTTCATGATCGTTCCCTTGGTTTCCACGCTCGATGGGATGGACGACGCCATGGTCGAGGCCGGTTACAACCTGGGCGGCAGCGGCTTTACGGTGTTGCGGCGCATCATCGTCCCCTACGCCATGCCGGGCATCGTCTCGGGCTGCATCGTCGTCTTCATGCTCACCGCCGGCAGTTACCTGACGCCGATTCTGTTGGGGGGCAAGAACTCCAGCTGGTTCACCGAGCAGATTTACGATCAGTTCATCACCCGCTTCAACTGGGAATCCGGGGCCGCTTTTGGGTTTATCCTGCTGGCCTTTACCTCGTTTGTGATTTGGCTTGGCCTGCGGCTCTCCGGCCAATCGCTGGCCAACACCGTGGCGAAGACCTAAGGGGGAAACCATGCTCAATCGCAACAAAAACAGCGCGTTCCTCTGGGGCTACCGGATCTACGTCACCGCCTTTTTCATCTTCCTCGCCGCGCCGCTGGTGGCCGCGGGAAGCTTCGCCTTCAATGACTCTCTCTTTCCCTCGCTGCCGTGGCAGGGCTTCACCCTGGATTGGTTCTTCAACGATACCGAGCCCAAGCTGGGAATGTTCTACGACCGGCGTTTGCTGAGCGGGCTCTACTATTCCTTCGTGATCGCCTCAGCGGTGGCGGCGCTGTCGGTCTTCGTCGGCGCCTGCAACGCCTTCCTGTTCATACGGCACTCCTTTCCGGCGAAGAATTTCTTCTACATCATGACGATCCTGCCGCTGGTGATTCCCGGCGTGATCTTGGGCATCTCCATTCTCGTTCTCGCCAGCACCGTCGCCAACGGACTGGAAAACAACTACGACATCGAGCTGGAGTTCATGCGCCCCGGCATCGCCTTGGTGGTCTTCGGGCAGTTTTCCTTCATCACCACCATCACCACCTTGGTTATCAGCGCGCGCTTGAAGAAATTCGACACCTCGATGGAAGAAGCCGCGCTCAATCTGGGGGCCAGCCAACTTCGGGTGCTGGCCACGGTCACCCTGCCCTTCCTGCGGCCGGCGATGATCGCGGCGGGCCTTGTCGCCTTTCTGGTTTCCTTCGAGAACTTCAACACCACCCTGTTTCTCGTCGGCTCCGAATCGCCACTGACCATCACCATGTATGACCGCATGGCCAAGTCCGGTTCGACGCCGGTCCTCAATGCGGTTTCCTTCTTCTTGATGATTGGCTCGGGCCTGTTGGCGCTGGTCACCATCTTTGTCCAGCGCGACAAGAAAGCTGAGTAGGCCCGCGGCCATGCAGCAGTACGATTTTATCGTTGTCGGCGCGGGGTCGGCGGGCTGTGTGCTGGCCAATCGCCTCAGCGCCGAGGGGAAATACAGCGTGTTGCTGCTGGAAGCCGGCGGCAGCGATCTGAACTTCTGGATCTGGATGCCGATCGGCTACGGCAAGGCCTTCTACAACAAACGCATCAACTGGATGTATCTGACCGAACCCGATGCCGGCCTTGGCGGACGTCAAAGCTACTGGCCGCGCGGCAAGGTGCTGGGCGGCTCCAGCTCGATCAACGCCATGGTCTATATCCGGGGGCAGGACCGCGACTATGACGGTTGGGCGGCCAAGGGAAATCCCGGCTGGGGATGGCAGGATCTGCTGCCCTACTTCAAGAAGTCGGAGCAGAACGACCAGGGCGGCGATACCTGGCGCGGCGACAAGGGACCGCTCCACGTCGCCACCATGACCCGGGACCTGCACCCGCTGTGCAACCGCTTCGTCCAGGCCGGCCAGGACTGTGCGCAGCGGTTTAACCCGGACTTCAACGGTGCGACCCAGGAAGGGGTCGGCCTCTATCAGAACACCGCCAAAGGCGGCTTTCGCATGTCGACCGCCCGCGCCTACCTGCGCCCGGCGCGCCGCCGCAAGAACCTGCGGGTCGAGACCCACGCCCACACCACCCGGGTGCTCTTCACCGGCAAGACAGCGACCGCCGTCGAATACCGGCAAAACGGCGAATTGAAAACCGCCCGGGCAACCCGGGAGATAATTCTGTCCGCCGGGGCGATCAATTCCCCGCAGCTACTGCAGCTTTCGGGGGTTGGGCCCGCCGCACTCTTGACCCGGCTCGGCATCGACCTGGTTTGCGACGCCCCGGGGGTCGGCCGCAATCTGCAAGATCACCTGGCGATTGACTATCTCTACCGCGCCAAGGTGCCCACCCTGAACGATCAACTCTACCCCTGGTGGGGCAAGCTGTGGCATGGCCTACGCTATGTTCTGACCCAGCGGGGACCGCTGTCGCTCGGGGTCAATCAAGCCGGTGGGTTTGTGCGCAGCCGCGCCGACCTCACCCACCCGAACCTGCAACTCTTCTTCTCCCCGGTCAGCTACACCAAAGCGCCGCCGGGCCAGCGCCCCTTGATGAACCCCGACCCCTTCCCCGGGTTTCTTCTGTCCGCCCAGCCGACCCGGCCGACCAGCCTCGGCCATCTTGAAATCACCTCTCGCGATCCCTTCCAAGCTCCGGCCATTCATCCCAACTACCTCGCCACCGACCACGATCTGCAGGAGATGGTCGAGGGGGCGCGCTTCCTGCGCCGATTGGCCCAGACCCCGGCCTTGGCGCAGGTGATCGAGGCCGAAGTCGCGCCCGGCCCGGACTGCCAATCAGACGCCGACATCGTCGCCGACATTCGCGCCCGCGCCGGCACGGTGTTTCATCCGGTGAGCACCTGCCGCATGGGGCCGGACGCCCGCGGCGATGTGGTCGACAGCCGCCTGCGGGTCTATGGAACCGAACGGCTGCGCGTGATTGACGCGTCGATTTTCCCAAGCCTGATTTCAGGCAACACCAACGCCCCCGCCATCATGGTTGGCGAAAAGGGCGCCGACCTGATTTTGCAAGACCACCAGGGGTCCTAGACATGCCGGCGAGCGACATCTTCACCTCGGATTTCAAGCCCGATCCCTATTGGTGGGATCAGGCGCCCCTGGCCGCAGACCCGCCGGCCGCACTTCCCAAGACGGTCGATGTGGCGATCATCGGCGCGGGCTATAGCGGCCTGCACGCGGCGGTGCAAACCAGCCGCGCCGGTCTCTCCACCTTGGTGCTCGACGCCGAACAGGCCGGTTGGGGCTGCAGCACCCGCAATGGCGGCCAAATTTCCACCAGCATCAAACCCTCCTATGAAACCCTGGCGCGGCGCTATGGCGCGACCCTGGCGCAGGAAATCCTTAAGGAGGGACAAGCCTCGCTGGACTTCGTCGCGCGTTTCGTGCGCGAGGAAAAGCTCGACTGCGCGTTCAAGGTGGTGGGGCGGTTTCACGGCGCCCATACGCCCCGGCTCTATGAAAAGCTGGCGCGGGATTGCGACCGCGGCAATCCGGCCTTCGACAGTGGCGCCTACGTGGTTCCCCGATCGCAACAGCACCGGGAACTGAAGACCGCGGCCTACCACGGCGGCGTGGTCTTCCCGCACCATGCCAGCATTGACCCGGGACGCTATCACCAAGCGCTTCTTCAGGTCGCCCGAACCGCCGGCGCCCAGGTTCTCTCCCACTGCCGGGTCACCGAAATGACCCGGCGCGATTCTGGATTTCTGCTCACCACCGAACGCGGGCAGCTGCGCGCCGGCAAGGTCATCCTGGCCACCAACGGCTACACCGGCGCGCTGACCCCCTGGCATCGCCGGCGGGTTATTCCCATCGGCTCCTACGTCATCGCCACCGAGGAAATTGACCCGGCGCTGCTGGACGAGCTGATGCCGACAAACCGCATCCTCTCCGACACCCGCAAGCTGGTCTACTACTACCGGCCGTCGCCGGACCGCAAACGGGTGCTTTTCGGCGGCCGGGTCTCGCTGGGCGAAACCGATCCGCAGCGCAGCGGGCCCAAACTGCATGCCGAACTCAGCCGCCTGTTTCCCGAACTGGCCAAGGTTCGCATCAGCCACTCCTGGTCGGGCCTGGTTGCCTTCACCTTCGATACCCTGATGCACAGCGGGGCCGACAAGGGGCTGTACTACGCCATGGGCTACTGTGGCTCCGGCGTCGGCATGGCCAGCTATCTGGGAATGCGCATGGGCCAACAGGCAGCCGGACTAAAGCAAGGCCAAACCGCCTTTGACCGGCTGCCCTTTCAAACCCGCCCACTGTACCACGGCGACCCCTGGTTTCTGGCGCCTTCGGTCCTGGTCTACCGCGTGCGCGACCGGCTCGGCATTTAAGCCGCCGCCGCGCTACAGCGCCCAGGCCGCCTTCAACCCGTCCAGCACGGCCTCTTCGGCGGTGCGCGGCGCCAGGCAGTCGCCCATCGCCCGCACCTCGCCGGGGTAGTCGGCAAGCTGGTCAAGCAGCGTGGTTTCCGGCGCCTGACCCTGCGCCAGAACCAGCGTATCGACAGCGTCCAGCAGCATCGCCTCGCCGCTGGCCGCGTGCTGAAAATAGACCGTGTCTTCATCGCAGCCGTAGAGGCGCGCGTAGGAAATGACCTCGACCCCCAGCTTGTGCAGCCGCCCCGCCATCATGTCACGCACATAGCCCTGCAGCTGTTCACCGGCGTGCAGACCGTTGACCGCGAGTCGCACCTGGCATCCGGCGGTCGCCAACATTTCCGCCAGCCCGGCGCCGACCCAGTCGCAGCACCAGTCGGCGATCACCACCGAGGCGCCCACGTTGACCTCGCGGCGCAACACCTGCCAGGCATCGACCACCTGCATCCCCTCGTCGGCGGCAAAGCTGTCCGGCCAGCGCGGCTTGCCGCCGGTGCCAACCAGGATGGCATCGGGGCGTTCGCTGGCAATGCGCGCCAGGTCCACCGGGGTCTTCACCTTCACCGTCACGGCCGCCAGCTCCAGTTCGCGCGTGAGGTTGGTGACCAGGCCGCCAAATTCACTCCGCCCCGGCAGCAGCTGGGCCAGCAGCGCCTGCCCGCCGAGCCGCGCCTGCGCCTCATAGAGGGTGACCCGATGACCACGCCGGGCGGCGACAACGGCAGCCTTCATCCCGGC
>TARA_R110002072_G_scaffold162846_6_pt1 | contig 11415 bp, 12 predicted proteins | sample TARA_R110002072 | Tara Oceans TARA_R110002072 (sample SAMEA4397118) | marine metagenome | biome: Polar Biome; feature: [SRF] surface water layer (ENVO:00010504); material: water (ENVO:00002006), including particulate matter (ENVO:01000060) such as... | depth 5 m | reverse complement strand
CCCCCGGCCCCTCCCCGCGGGGAGGGGAGAAGAGAGACTAATCCACCGCGCCTTGGGCGCCGGGCGCGTTGACCCGCTCGCGCCAGTAGGCGAGCCGCGCTTTGGTGCGGGGGCTGAGCGGTTCGGGCAGCGACTGCAGCGGAAAGAACCGCGCCTCCACCACCTCGCGGCGATCGGGCCGGGGTTCGTCATCGGTCATGCAGGTGAAGACATGGGCGGTGTGCGGCGAGCCCGAGACCTGCTCCTCGAACTGCCCGACCAGCCGCGCGCCTTCGGCAGTGCAACCGGTTTCCTCGCGCAACTCGCGCACCGCTGCCTGCTGGGGCGTCTCGCGGCGCTTGATCCCGCCGCCCGGAAGGAACCAGCCGCTCGGGCCATAGCTATGGCGGACCAGCAGCACCTGATCGCGGTGATCGCAGGCGATCATCGTCACCCCCTCGAGCGGGGTACCGCGCCACAACCGCCAGCGATGACGCCCATCATGCGCCAGCCGCAGCGCGGAGCGGTGAAGCTTCGCGATCATCCCGCAAACACCGTCACCGGCTGGCGCGCTGCGGCGAGCAGGCGTGACACCGGCAGGTCGCCCTCGCCCGCCAGCGCTGCCGTCATGACGTCATTCTTCTCGTCGCCGCGGATGACGAAGACCAGTTCCTCGCTGTCGAGCAGCGCGGGAATGGTCAGGCTGATCCGGTCGATGGGCGCCTCGGGCGGGAGCGGGTCGGGGGTGAGCCGGACCAGGCTGCGCGGATCGTCGGCGCGCGGGTCGGTGTTGGGGAACAGCGAGGCGATGTGTCCGTCGGCGCCCATCCCCAGCCAGGTGAGCGAGAAATGCGGCACCTGTTCCATCACGCTGAGCGCCGCGACCTCGGCTCCGGCGGGTTCGAACAGCGCGCGCAGCTTGCCGGTGTTGCTCGCCTCGTGGTCCTCGGGGACCACGCGGTCGTCGTTTGGCCAGACCACCAGCCGCTCCCACGGCAGATCGTGCTCGAGCAAAAGTTCGATGATCGGGAACGGGGTGGAGCCGCCCGGTACGGTCACCGCCACCGGGCCCGCGGACGCGCGAAAGGCCCGCTGCAGTCGTGCAGCGAGCCATTGCGCGATCGCGCGGCCGTCCGCGCCATCGATACGGGCTGTGTCGGCCATCGCCGCTCCCCTCGTGCGGCGCCTGTTACTTGGCGGTCTGGCCGAGGAACCAGATGCGCTCCTCGCACTGGTCGATCCAGTCGTCGACGATCCCGCTGGTGGCGTTGTCGCCCACCTTCTCGGACTCGTCCTTCACCTCGTTCAACCGGTCGTGGAGCTTGCGATTGGCATCGCGCAATTCCTCGACCATGGAATCGGCGGAGATCGTCACGTCGTCCTGATCCTTGACCCGCGTCGCCTTGGCAATCGAGCCGATCGAGGTCAGCGTGTTCTCGCCGTTCTTGCGGACGCGTTCGCCGATGTCGTCGACCGTGCCGATCAGCTGCGCAGCCTGTTCGTCGAACAGCAGATGCAAGTCGCGGAAGCGCGGCCCCGCGACGTGCCAGTGGAAGTTCTTGGTCTTGACGTAGAGCGCGAACGTATCCGCCAGCGCGCCGTTGAGCGCTTCGACAAGGCCGGCTTTTGCGTTGTTTCCGAGTTCGGTCATAATACCTCCTGTTTTCGCCACGTGACCCGCAGCGCTGTGTGTATCGGATTTCCAACGGCACAGTGACCGCTTTGTTTCATGCAGCGCCCCGCTTGCTGAAATCGCTTTTCTCGATCGTCACACGATCCCGCGAGCGGTCAGGCCGATCAGCAGCGCAAGCAGCAGCGTAACGCAGCCCAGCGCGATGCGGATTCCCCGCAGCGGCAGGCGGCGTTCGAGCGCATGGCCCAGCGCCCAGCCCATGGCGAGCGCCGCGCCGCCGCCGAGCGCGCCGCCGAGCGCGGTCATCTGGGGCGAGGAAGTCGCGGCGGCGATGGCGAAGATGCAGAAGCGCGCGCCGTCGCCGATCTGGCGCGATAGCAGCACGATCGCCAGCGCGGGGAGAGAGCGGGTCGGCTCGCGCGCGGGAGCCACCCTGATCGGCCAGAACAGTTCGAAGGCGGCTGCCGCCAGCGCGAAGGCGACCAGCATGGTTTCCGCCGAGTCCGAGATCAGCATCTCGACCCGCCAGCCGGCCCAGGCCATCGCCGCGGCGCTGAGCGCGGCGCAGGCGAGCCCGGTCGCAAGCACCATGGGCGATCCGCCGAAATGCCCGCTCAGCCGTGCGACGATCAGCTGGTCGCGCGCGCCGATCCCGGCGAGGAAGGCGGCGACCATGGCGAAGAACAGCGAGGCGGTCATGTTGGCCCGGGTTGCATGATCGGCATGAAAGGTCCTGTCTGGCGGCGCGGCGCGCCATGCGATAGCACCCCCGCCGAGGAAAGCTAACCGGGAGAGAGACGGATGAAACTGAGCGAAGGCATGGCGGCGGTGGTGACCGGCGGCGCATCGGGTCTGGGCAAGGCGAGCGCCACCGCGCTGGCGGAAGCGGGGCTCAAGGTGGCGATCTTCGACGTCAACCACGAGGCGGGCGAGGAGCACGCGGGCGCGATCGGCGGGAGCTTCCACCATGTCGACATCACCGACGAGGATTCGGTCGTGGCCGGCTTCGCGGCGGCGCGCGAAGCGCATGGTCAGGAGCGGGTGACGGTGCATTGCGCCATGACCAGCCGCCGCGGCAAGACTTTGGGCTGGGACAAGGAAAGCGGCGGCTACAAGCGGCTCTCGACCGAGGATTACGCCTTCGGCGCCGAGGGCATCCTCGTCTCCTCCTACCGGATCGCCAGCCATTCGGCGCTGGGAATGGCGAATGCCGAGCCGCTGAACGAGGACGGCGAGCGCGGCTGCATCACGCTGACCGCCAGCGTCGCGGCGCAGGACGGGCAGATCGGCCAGGTGATCTACGGCAGCTGCAAGGCCGGGGTGAACGGTCTGGTGCTGCCGATGGCGCGCGATTTGATGGACATGGGGATTCGGGTCAATTCGGTGATGCCGGGGATCTTCGCCACCCCGCTGATGCTGGGGATGAAGGAGCGCAACCCGCCGATGTGGGACCAGCTCAACGCCAGCGTGCCCTTCCCCAAGCGGCTCGGCCACCCCGAGGAATTCGCCTCGCTGATCCTCGAGATTGCGCGCAACACCTATCTCAACGCGCATCAGTTCCGGCTCGACGGCGCGATCCGCATGCCGCCGCGCTGACGCAAGAGGGATATTGACGCCGGGCCGCCATCGCGGCACATGCGGCCCCACGCGGGTATGATGTAATGGTAGCCTGCCAGCTTCCCATGCTGGACGCGCGAGTTCGATTCTCGCTACCCGCTCCACGATCCTGAACCAGCCGCAGAAAACTGCTACCCGTCGCGGATTGGACAGATGGCCCGCTTGCAGGCCTTCTGCGCAACGCGGGATCCCGTCTAGCGTTGCGATGCCTTCAGAGAACGTTCTTGAACTCGCTAACAGTATTGCATCCGCTCCAGCCATGTGCTTGACCAAGGACATGCACGGTCACTCGGCCGCGCAATACGGGGGGTCGTAAAATGGGGTTTTGCCGCTCAATGTCGGTGGGCGCTTCTGCGCTTATCCTGAGTTCGTGCGGAGGAGGCGATTCACCCGCTCCGCCTCCCGCCCCACTGCCCACCACCGCCAGCCTGCCGGTGACCTTGTCCGGAACCTCGGCAGCTATCGACATAAGCGAAGGCCAGGCCGCTTCGGTGAGTTTCGATGCGACTTATACCGGGGATTCGTCCGACCCGATCGTGGCGGATGTCCAGATCGGCGGGCGCCGCATCGCCTTGAGCGGCACTCCGACCGCTTCGGGCAAGACTTTCACCGTTCGCCTGGCAACCGTTCCTTTCCCCGCCGGGGGACGCAGCGAAGTTCCGGTGACGTTTCGGCTCTGCAAGACCAGCGCCTGCGATGCCGTCTATCCGGGATCCTCGAAGACATTCGCGATAAATCTCGATGTCGAGCTCGGTGACTGGACGACCTTGCAACGCAATGCATCGCACACCGGCTTCGTCGCCGCGCGGTACGACGTGGACGATTTTGCGCTGGCTTGGAGTGTCGACGATTTCGCCGCTACCGCCAATGGGGTCGCGGCCACGCGCGGCGGTGTCTTCGCGACCATCACGGACTCCAGCGGAGAAAAGTCGCAGCGGCGCATCGATCCCGCGAATGGCAATGCATTGTGGGCCTACTCGCTGGCGCCGGCGAGCTATGCGAGCGCACCTTTCTATGCGAACGGGCTGGTCGCCTCGATGGCCATGGACATCTCGTCCGGTCAGATTCCGATGCAGGTCCTCAATGCCGAAGAAGGTCGGTATCGAACGACCGTCACCTACGCCAGCCAGTTCAGTTCGGGCGGGACGCCGACGCCATATGGCGGCAGGATCTACTTCCAGGCCGGGTATTACGGGAACGTCGTCTACGGCGCCGATCCGGCGAGCGGTGGCACGCTGTGGGAACGCGATACGACCCAAGGCGGGCGAGGCTATGTCATGGAGGGCCAGAGCGTCGCGGTCGACGACAGTTCCGTCTATTACTTCGGCGGCGGCGATCTCGTGATCCTGTCGCGCGAAACGGGGGTCGAGACGAAGCGCATTCCCAATCCGTTCTTCTCCAGCTTCAATCTGAGCTACTACGGTAGCTATTCCGGCGCGCCGATCCTCGACGGGGAGGGACGCATCTTCACCTTCACGGATAACCGCGGAGAGAACCAGCCCGCACCGCTGATGGGATGGTCGGTCAACAGCAGCCAGCCTCTATGGCGAAGTGCCAATACATACGTCGATGATCCGGCGTATCACGATGGCAGGCTCTATGCGCCGCGTGCCAACAGCGCCGTGGTCGATGTGTTGGACGCATCCAATGGAGCGCTGATACGGACCATTGCGATGAGCAGTGGCAGCCAGAACCTGCAGAGCAATGTCGTCCTGACCGAAAAGCACATGTTCGTAGCCACGGAGACGACCACCTACGCCATCGATCTGAGTCGGAACGGCGACCCGGTGGTGTGGTCGGCGCCCTACGGGGGCGAGCTGGCGATCACGCCCGATAATGTTCTGATCGTCGTCGGTCGGCAAAGCATACGCGGCTTCAAACTCTTCTGATCTTGATGGACCGCCTTCGAGCGACAATTCGCTTACGGTTCGCAGGGCGCCGATCGCGAGACGGAACCGCGAGCGCCCGAGGTTGAGCCGAGCGGGTGACGAGCCGGACATGTCTCACTACCCGCTCCGCTCTCTTTTCTAAGACAAGCCCGCTCGCCGCCGGTTGCAAATGAAACCGGGTTGCGTTCGGACCCCTCGCGCGCCTAGGCCGTTGGGGAGAAAAGAGAGGTATTCATGCGCAACATCGACCACGTCATCTCCGGGGGCACCAAGGGCCTGACCGGCAGCGGCCGCAGCCACCAGATCTGGAACCCCTCGACCGGCGAGGTCCAGGCCGAGGTCGCATTGGGCGACGCCGCGCTGCTCGACCACGCGGTGGAAATCGCGAAGAAGGTCCAGCCTGGCTGGGCCGCGACCAATCCGCAGCGCCGCGCGCGGGTGATGTTCGCCTACAAGCAGCTGATCGAGGAGAACATGCAGGAGCTCGCCGAGCTGCTCGCTTCCGAGCACGGCAAGGTGGTCGACGACGCCAAGGGCGACGTCCAGCGCGGGCTCGAGGTGATCGAATACGCCTGCGGCATCCCGCAGGTGTTCAAGGGCGAGTACACCCAGGGCGCGGGTCCGGGGATCGACGTCTATTCGATGCGCCAGCCGATCGGCATCGGCGCCGGCATCACCCCGTTCAACTTCCCCGCGATGATCCCGATGTGGATGTTCGGCATGGCGATCGCCGCGGGCAACGCCTTCATCCTCAAGCCCTCCGAACGCGATCCGTCCGTCCCAGTTCGGCTCGCCGAGCTGTTCCTCGAGGCCGGCGCGCCCGAGGGGCTGCTGCAGGTCGTCCACGGCGACAAGGAGATCGTCGACGCGATCCTCGACCACCCCGATATCGCGGGCGTCAGCTTCGTCGGCAGCTCGGACATCGCGCAATATATCTACAGCCGGGGGACCGCCAACAACAAGCGCGTTCAGGCGTTCGGCGGGGCCAAGAACCACGGCATCGTGATGCCCGACGCCGATCTCGACATGGTGGTCAACGATCTCGCGGGCGCCGCCTTCGGCTCCGCGGGCGAGCGCTGCATGGCGCTGCCCGTGGTCGTGCCCGTAGGCGAAGACACCGCCGACCGGTTGCGCGAAAAGCTCATCCCCGCGATCAACGCGCTGCGGATCGGGGTCTCCAACGATCCCGACGCGCATTACGGCCCGGTGGTCACGCCAGAGCACAAGGCGCGAATCGAGGGCTGGATCGACACCGCCGAGAAGGAAGGCGCCGAGGTCGTCATCGATGGCCGCGGCTTCTCGCTGCAGGGCCACGAGAAGGGCTTCTTCGTCGGCCCGACGCTGCTCGACCGCGTCACGCCGGCAATGGAAAGCTACCAAGAAGAGATCTTCGGCCCCGTGCTGCAGATCGTCCGCGCCAAGGATTTCGAGGAGGCGCTGCGGCTCCCCAGCGAGCACCAATATGGCAATGGCGTCGCGATCTTCACCCGCAACGGACACGCGGCGCGCGAATTCGCACACCGCGTGAATGTCGGCATGGTCGGGATCAACGTGCCGATCCCGGTCCCGGTCGCCTATCACAGCTTCGGCGGCTGGAAGCGTTCGGGCTTCGGCGATATCGATCAATACGGCACCGAGGGCCTGCGCTTCTGGACCAAGACCAAGAAGGTCACCCAGCGCTGGCCCGACGGGGGCGGCGATGGGTCGAACGCCTTCCTCATCCCGACGATGGGCTGAGCGCGATGCGGATCGCCCTCGCCGCCCCGCTCGCGCTGAGCCTGGCCGTCACCCTCGCCGCCTGTTCGCAGGAGGATGAGCCGCCGGTCGAAAGCGAAGTCGCCCCGGTCAGCACTGCGGACGATGCGAATCTCCGCGAGGCGGAGCGCTCGCTGGCCGACCCGACCGAGCAGGGCCCGACGCGCCAGCTCGCCGCGATCCCGCCGCGGTTTCGCGGCGTGTGGGATTCGCTCGATGGCAATTGCGCGCCCGCATCCGAACTCCGGATGGAGATCGGCGCGGATACGCTGGGCTTTTACGAGGCCCGCGGCGAGGTCACCGATGTGATGACCGACGGCGCGGATGCGATCATCGCCGGCCTGACGATGGAGGGCGAAGGCGAGCGCTGGACCATGACCCGCCGTTTCGAACTGACCGCTCCCGACCGCCTGATTCCTTCGCCCGTGGGCGAAGAGACCGATTTCGAACCCATGACCCTCAAACGATGCGAGAGCTGATATGACCTTGACCAAACTTGCCCTTATCGGTTCGCTTGCCGCTCTCACGGCAGGCTGCGCGACCGCAAATCAGGCCGCCGGCTCACCCGGGGCCGGGATGCCAGGAGCAGGCGGTACCTGCTCCGCCGCAGGTACCGACAGCTTCATCGGCCAGCGCGCCACCACCGAGACTGGAACCGCGATCCGCGCGCTTACCGGCGCCGAGATTTTCCAGTGGGTTCCCGAGGGCAGCGCGGTGACGATGGATTACCGCGAGAGCCGGGTCCGGGTCAGCTACGACCGGGCGATGGCGATCACCAAGATCGCCTGCGGCTGAGCATGACGGACTGCTCGACTCGCTGCCACTCCGCGGTGGAAATCCCCGCCGTTCCGGTGCTAGGGGCCACGCCATGACAGGACAGTTTCAGCTCACCGATGACCAGCTCGCGATCCAGGAAATGGCGCGCCGGTTCACCGCCGACAACATCACACCCCACGCGGCGCAATGGGACGAGGACCACCACTTCCCGCGCGATGTGATCAAGCGCACCGCCGAGCTCGGCTTCGGGGCGATCTACGTCTCGGAAGAAGCGGGCGGGATCGGGCTGGGCCGGCTCGAGGCGGCGCTGATCATGGAGGCGATGGCCTATGGCTGCCCGACCACCAGCGCCTTCATCTCGATCCACAACATGGCGAGCTGGATGATCGACCGCTTCGGCGGGCAGGAGGTGAAGGACCGCTACCTTCCCGAGCTCGTGACGATGGACAAGATGGCGAGCTATGCGCTCACCGAACCGGGCAGCGGCTCGGATGCCTCGGCGCTCAAGACCAGCGCAAAGCTGGATGGCGATCATTACGTGCTCAACGGCACCAAGCAGTTCATCTCGGGCGCGGGCTATAACGACGTCTATGTCACCATGGTCCGCACCAGCGAGGACAAGACCCGCGGCGTCACCTGTCTGGTGATCGACAAGGACACGCCCGGCGTCTCCTTCGGTAAGCCCGAGAAGAAGCTCGGCTGGAACGCCAGCCCGACTGCGCAGGTGATCTTCGAGGACGCCCGCGTTCCGGTCGCCAACCGCGTCGGCGCCGAGGGCGAAGGCTTCCGCTTCGCGATGATGGGTCTCGACGGCGGGCGGCTCAACATCGGCGCCTGCTCGCTGGGCGGGGCGCAGCGCTGCCTCGACGAGGCGGTGAACTACACCAAGGAGCGCCAGCAGTTCGGTCAGCCGATCGCCGATTTCCAGAACACGCAGTTCATGCTCGCCGACATGGCGACCGAGCTCGAGGCGGCGCGCGCGCTGCTCTATCTCGCGGCGGCCAAGGTCACCGACGACGCGCCCGACAAGAGCCGCTTCTCGGCGATGGCCAAACGGCTGGCGACCGACAGCGGCTCCAAGGTGGTCAACGACGCGCTCCAATTGTTCGGCGGCTACGGCTATCTCAAGGAATACCCGATCGAGCGCTTCTGGCGCGACCTACGGGTGCATTCGATCCTCGAGGGCACCAATCAGGTGATGCGGATGATCGTGGGCCGGGACTTGCTGCGCCAGTAACGGAGTCGGAACATGGTAGAAGCGCTGCTTGTCATCCTTATCGCAACGGTGGTCTACTACGGGCACAACATTCTCAAGGAAATGCGCGAACGCCAATGATCCAGGACGTCAACATCCACACCCACGCCCGCGTCGGGCATGTCTCGCTCGACCGGCCCAAGGCGCTGCATGCGCTCACCCTCGACATGTGCCACGCGATGAGCGCAGCGCTGAGCGAGTGGGCGGGCGACGAGGCGGTCGAGGCGGTGGTGCTCGATCATGCCGAGGGGCGCGGCTTCTGCGCCGGGGGCGATATCGGCATGCTGCGCGATTCCGCGCTCAACGACGGCGGCGTGTCGGGGCGCAAGTTCTTCCACGACGAATACCAGCTCAACCACCAGCTGTTCACTTACGACAAGCCGGTGGTCGCCTTTATGGACGGGATCACCATGGGCGGCGGCGTGGGCATCGCGCTGCCGTGCAAATACCGCGTGGCTACCGAGAACACGCGGTTTGCCATGCCCGAAACCGGGATCGGCCTGTTCCCCGATGTCGGCGGCGGCTGGCATCTGTCGCGGCTGCAGGGACGGCTGGGCCAGTTCCTCGCGCTCACCGGCGCGCGGCTCGATGGCGCGGAATGCCTGTGGGCGGGGATCGCGACGCATTACCTCCCCAGCGAAAAGCTGGCCGAGGCCAAGGCGCGGATCATCGAACATCCGGGCCGGATCGCAGGCATTCTCTCCGACCTCGCCGAGACCCCGCCCGAAGCGCGGATCGCGGGCAATCTCGACCGGATCAACCGCCATTTCGCCTCCGATAGTTTCGAGGACATCATCGCGAGCCTGGAAGCCGACGACGGCGAATGGGCGGCCAAGGAGCTGGCGACGCTGCGCGGCAAGAGCCCCCAGACCTGCAAGGTCGCACTGCGCCAGCTCGCCAATGCGAAAGACTTCACCGATTTCGCCGACACTATGCGCCAGGAATACCGCATCGCCAGCCGGGTGATCACCCGCCCCGACTTCGCCGAGGGCGTGCGCGCGGTGATCGTCGACAAGACCGGCGATCCGGCCTGGAATCCGGCAACGCCCGAAGGCGTGAACGAGGAGCTGCTCGACAGCATCTTCGCGCCGCTGCCCGAAGGCGAGGAATGGGTGCCGCTGACCACATAATGCACACGTCACCCTGAACTCGTTTCAGGGCCCATCTCGCCGCCCGTACCGGTGGTTCGACCCCGAGAGATGGATGCTGAAACGAGTTCAGCATGACGGGAATTCTGGAGATTTTCATGTCCGACTACGAAACCATCACCGTCGAACAGCGCGACGCCGTCACGCTGATCACGCTCAACCGCCCGCAGGCGCTCAACGCGCTCAACTCGCAGGTGCTCGAGGACCTGATCGCGGCCTTCGCCGCCTATCAGGCCGACGAGAGCCAGCTGTGCGCAGTCCTCACCGGTTCGGGCGACAAGGCCTTTGCCGCGGGCGCCGACATCAAGGAGATGAGCGAGAAGCAGGCGGCGGATTTCTATCTCGACGATTTCTTCGCCCCCTGGACCAGCGAGATCGTCCGCAAGACCCGCAAGCCCTGGATCGCCGCGGTCAACGGCTTCGCGCTGGGCGGGGGCTGCGAGCTGGCGATGATGGCCGATTTCATCATCGCATCTGACAAGGCCAAGTTCGGCCAGCCCGAGATCAAGCTGGGAGTCGCGCCGGGCATGGGCGGTTCGCAGCGGCTGACCCGCGCCGTTGGCAAGTCCAAAGCGATGGAAATGTGCCTGACCGGGCGGATGATGGACGCCGCGGAAGCCGAGCGCGCCAATCTTGTGGTCCGCGTGGTGCCGCACGACGATCTGCTGGGCGAGGCGCTCAAGACTGCCAAGACGATCGCGTCGATGCCGCCGATGGCCGCGATCGCCAACAAGGAAATGGTCAACGCCGCCTTCGAGAGCACGCTCGACCAGGGGCTGGTGATCGAGCGCCGCATCTTCCAAATCCTCGCCGCGAGCGAGGACAAGGCAGAGGGCATGGCGGCCTTCGTGGAGAAGCGCGAAGGACAGTGGAAGGGGCGGTAGGGTCTGCTGCCGCGCCATCCCTCGAAGCGCCGCACCCTGGATTGCCGCGCGACCTTACGGTCGCTCGCAATGACGAAGGTGGGGGATGGAGCCACCAGCCTCTCCCTCGTCATTGCGAGGAGCGCAGCGACGAAGCAATCCAGGGCCGGGCCTTTCCGCTGGCGCCCGGCGATGGATTGCCCGCGACCTGCGGTCGCTCGCAATGACGAATCGAAAGAGCTGACATTTTGACCCCAGGTCGTCGTCCCAGCGAAAGCTGGGATCGCTTTCGGGTCGAGATTGCGGCTACAGATCCCAGCTTTCGCTGGGATGACGAGATAAAAAAGCGGAACACCCGCGACGCATCGAGAGGACACGAATCATGAAAATCGCCTTTATCGGACTCGGCAATATGGGCGGCGGGATGGCTGCCAATCTGGTCAAGGCGGGGCATCAGGTGAACGCCTTCGACCTCAGCGCGGAGGCGCTCGCCACCGCC
>TARA_R110002072_G_scaffold65824_10_pt1 | contig 11417 bp, 10 predicted proteins | sample TARA_R110002072 | Tara Oceans TARA_R110002072 (sample SAMEA4397118) | marine metagenome | biome: Polar Biome; feature: [SRF] surface water layer (ENVO:00010504); material: water (ENVO:00002006), including particulate matter (ENVO:01000060) such as... | depth 5 m | reverse complement strand
CGCTGGGCCTGATCGGCGCGGGCAATATCGGCTCGATCGTCGCCAGCCGCGCGCTGGGCCTGCGGATGAAGGTGGTGGCCTACGATCCGTTCCTGACCCCCGACCGCGCAGTGGAGATCGGGGTCGAGAAGGTCGATCTCGAGACACTGCTGGCTCGTGCCGATTTCATCACGCTGCACACCCCGCTGACCGACGAGACGCGCAACATCCTCTCGGCGGAGAACCTCGCCAAGACCAAGCAGGGCGTCCGGATCGTCAATTGCGCGCGCGGCGGGCTGATCGACGAGACGGCGCTCGCCGAGAAGCTCGAGAGCGGCCATGTCGCGGGCGCAGCGCTGGACGTCTTCGCCACCGAACCGGCCAAGGAAAGCCCGCTGTTTGGCCAGCCCAATTTCATCTGCACCCCGCATCTGGGTGCCTCGACCACCGAGGCGCAGGTCAATGTCGCGCTCCAGGTGGCCGAGCAGATGGCCGATTTCCTCGTTGACGGCGGGGTGACCAACGCGCTCAACATGCCCAGCCTCAGCGCCGAGGAAGCGCCCAAGCTGCGCCCCTATATGGCGCTGGCCGAGAAGCTGGGCAGCCTTGTCGGACAATTGGCGCATGGCAATCTGACCAAGATCAGCATCGAGCGCGAGGGCGCGGCCGCCGGGCTCAACGGCAAGCCGATCGCCGGCGCGGTGCTGGCGGGCTTCATGCGGCGCTATTCGGAAAGCGTGAACATGGTCAACGCGCCCTATCTCGCCAAGGAGCGCGGGCTCGAGGTGAGCGATGTCCGTCATGAGCGCGAGGGCATCTACCAGACGCTGCTGCGCGTGACGGTGGCGACCGAACAGGGCGACCGCTCGGTGGCGGGGACGCTGTTCGGCACCGATTCGCCGCGGCTGGTCGAGATTTTCGGGGTCGGCATCGAGGCGGCGCTCGAAGGCCATATGCTCTATATCGTCAACGAGGACGCACCCGGCTTCATCGGTCGAATCGGAACGCTGCTAGGCGAGCAGGGCATCAACATCGGCACCTTCCATCTCGGCCGCCGCGAGGCGGGCAAGGAAGCGACGCTGCTGCTCAGCGTCGATGCGCCGATCCCGCCCGAGGTGATCCGACAGGCCTGCGCGCTTCAGGGCGTCAAGCTGGCGATCCCGCTGGCGTTCTGAGGGCGGCCGCAAGCAAACCGCCCGTCCCGAGCTTGTCGAAGCACCGCTTTATCTTCTAGCGCGGCTGCGCATTGATGAACGGTCCCCGGCAGGCTCGGGGCGAAGCGAGTGAGAGCTATGACGAGTCCCGATACTGCGCCTGCCGACGACCTGCTTCCCGAGGGTCTGGAAGACCGCCTGCCACGCGAGGCGTCGGCGGCGACGCAGGCGATGCGCGCGATCCTCTCGGCGATGGATGCGCAAGGCTACGACCGGGTGCGCCCGCCGCTGATCGAGTTCGAAAAGTCGCTCGCGGGGCGGATGGAGGGGGTCCACACAAGGCGAATGGTGCGCTTCACCGATCCGGTCAGCCTGCGCACTTTGGCGCTGCGTTCGGACATGACGGTGCAGGTCGGGCGGATCGCCGCCACAAGGATGGCGGGCGCGCCGCGTCCGCTGCGGCTGTGCTACGGCGGCGAGGTCGCGACGATCCGTTCCGATCACCTCGATCCCGCACGCCAGCGGCTGCAGCTCGGGGCCGAACTGATTGGCAGCGACAGCGTGGAAGCCGCGGTGCAGATCGTGCTGCTGGCGCTCGAGGCGCTCGAGGCGGCGGGTGTTCCAAACGTCTCGGTCGATTTCACCCTGCCGGATCTGGTCGATACGCTCGCCGAAGCGGCGTTTCCGCTTGCCGGTGCCGAAGTCGAGGCGGTGCGCCGCGAGCTCGACACCAAGGATGCCGGCGGGCTGGCGCAGGTGCCGGGCGGCGAGGCCTATCTGCCGCTGCTCTATGCCGCCGGGCCCTTCGATGCCGCGGTCGAGCGGCTGGCGGCGATCGACGCCAAGGGCGCGCTCGCCAGCCGGATCAAGGGTCTGCGCAGCATCGCCGCAGCGGTGGGCGACCGCGCGCGGCTGACGCTCGATCCGAGTGAGCGGCACGGCTTCGAATACCAGAGCTGGTTCGGCTTCACGCTCTACGCCGATGGCGCGCGCGGCGCGCTCGGGCGCGGCGGGACCTATTCGATCAAGGGCAGCGACGAGGTCGCGACCGGTTTCTCGCTCTATATGGAACCGGTGCTGGATGCGCTGGGTGGCGGCGTCGAGGAGCTACGCCCGGCAGTGTTCCTCGCGCTCGGCCACGACCGCGCCGCCGCCGCCGCGCTGCGCGCCATGGGCTGGCGCACGCTGGCGGCGGTGAGCGAGAGCGACGATGCGGCAGCGCTGGGCTGCACGCACCGGCTCGAGGGCGGGGCGGCGGTTCCGCTCTAGCAGAATTCGCTCGGGTCGGGTCCCATCCGGCCATCCGCGCTGTCGAGCGCGTCGATCCGCTCCATCTGTTCGTCCGAAAGTTCGAACGACAGCGCCTTGAAATTGGCCTCGATATGGCCCCGGCTGCTGGCCTTGGGGATCACCGCGAGACCGTGCTGGAGATGCCAGCGCAGGATCACCGCGCTGGCGGGCTGGCCGGTCTCCTCGGCGATCGCCTTGATCGCCGGGTTCGTAAGCCCATCGCCCTGGCCGAGCGGCGACCAGCTCTGCGTGACGATGCCCAGTTCCTTATGGAGCTGGCGCAATTCGCGCTGCTGGAAGCTGGGGTGCAGCTCGATCTGATTGACCGCCGGCGTCACGCCGGTCTCGTCGATGATGCGGCGCAGATCCTGCTCGCGGAAGTTCGACACGCCGATGGACTTGGCTTTTCCCTGCTCGCGCAGTTCGATGAACGCCTTCCAGGTGTCCACGAACTCGCCCTTGTCGGGGCAGGGCCAGTGGATCAGCAGCATGTCGACATGCTCGCGGCCCAGCCGCTCGAGGCATTTGTCGGCGGCTTTCTTGGCGCGCTCGAAACCCTGGCTGTCGTTCCACACCTTGGTCTGTAAGAAGATGTCGGCCCAATCGCCGACGCCTTCGCCGACGCCCTTCTCGTTCTGGTAGATCGCGGCGGTGTCGACCAGCCAATAGCCGACATCGAGCGCGGTGCGGACCGCCTCGGGCGCGTCACCATCGTCGATCTTGTAGGTGCCGAAACCGAGCTGGGGGATCCGGCGGTCGTCGTTGAGCGTGAGGGTGGGGTAATCGGTCATGGGGTCTCCTTTGCCCTGACAATGGCGCAGCGCCGCCAAGTATCCCGAAACGCGCTTGCCCTGCCTGTGGCCAGCGCCTACCTGCCGCACCGTTTGTTCTCTACCGGGTGAATTCTGCCAGATGGCCAATGTTACCGTGATCGGCGCCCAATGGGGCGATGAAGGCAAGGGCAAGATCGTCGACTGGCTCGCCAGCCGCGCGGATGCCGTGGTGCGTTTCCAGGGCGGGCACAACGCCGGCCACACGCTGGTGGTGGGCGAGACCGTCTACAAGCTCAGCCTGCTGCCCAGCGGCATCGTCACCGGCACGCTCAGCATCATCGGCAATGGCGTGGTGCTCGATCCGTGGCATCTCAAGGCCGAGATCGCCAAGCTGGAAGGGCAGGGCGTCTCGATCACGCCCGAAAACTTCGCGATTGCCGACAACTGCGCGCTGATTCTGCCGCTCCACCGCGACCTCGACGGATTGCGCGAAACCGCGGCGGGCGCGGGCAAGATCGGCACCACCGGGCGCGGGATCGGCCCGGCCTACGAGGACAAGGTCGGCCGCCGCGCGATCCGGGTGTGCGACCTCGCCCATCTCGACCATCTTGAGCCGCAGCTCGATCGCCTGTGCGCCCACCACGATGCGCTGCGCGCCGGGTTCGACCAGCCGCCGATCGACCGGGCCGCGCTGCTCGCCGAGCTGCGCGAAATCGCCCCCTCGGTGCTGCAATACGCGCAGCCGGTGTGGAAGCGGCTCAAGAAGGTGCGCAAGGCCGGCGCGCGGATCCTGTTCGAGGGCGCGCAGGGCGTGCTGCTCGACGTCGATCACGGCACCTATCCCTTCGTCACCAGCTCCAATACCGTCAGCGGCACGGCCGCGGCGGGCAGCGGGCTGGGGCCGGGCAGCACCGGCTATGTGCTGGGCATCGTCAAGGCCTACACCACGCGGGTCGGCTCGGGCCCGTTCCCGACCGAGCTCGACGACGAGATCGGCCAGCGGCTGGGCGAGCGCGGCCATGAATTCGGCACCGTCACCGGGCGCCAGCGCCGGGTCGGCTGGTTCGATGCGGTGCTGGTGCGCCAGACCTGCTCGATCTCGGGCGTGACCGGCATCGCGCTGACCAAGATCGACGTGCTCGACGGCCTCGAGCAGGTGAAGATCTGCACCGGCTACCGGCTGCACGGGAAGGTCTACGACTACTTGCCAAGCCATGCCGCCGATCAGGAGGCGGTCGAGCCGATCTACGAGACGATGGACGGCTGGCACGAATCGACCGCGGGCGCGCGCAGCTATGCCGAGCTGCCCGCCAATGCGATCAAATACATCCAGCGCGTCCAGGAACTGATCGAGACCCCGGTGGCGCTGGTCAGCACCAGCCCCGAGCGCGACGACACCATCCTGATGCGCGACCCGTTCGAGGATTGATTCGCGGATCGCCGTGGGCGCCGTTGCGCAGCGGCCGAGCTGGCGGCATTGTGGCTGGAGCCATGCGTAGCCTGCTTACCCTGCTGCTGCTCGTCACGATCGCTGTCTCCGGCGAGGAATCCGCCCGCGCCGAGACCGTCCCGATCGCCGACTTCGTGCTGGTCGACAAATCGGAACGCACACTGTGGCTGTATTCGCAAGGGCGGGTGGTTCATAGCGTGGCCGGCTTGCAGTTCGGCAACGCGCCGCAGGGTCATAAGCGGTTCGAGGGCGACGAGCGGACCCCCGAGGGTCGCTACACGATCGACTTCGGCAATCCGCAGTCGCGCTTCTTCCTCAGCCTGCGAATCTCCTACCCCAATGCCGCCGATCGCGCCTTTGCGCAGTTGCATGGGCGCTCGCCCGGCGGCGACATCTTCATCCACGGCCAGCCGAACGGCTTGCCCGACGACCGGCGCGTGGCAGGCGACTGGACCGACGGCTGCATTGCGCTGACGAATGCGGAGATCGAACTGCTGTGGCGGATGGTGCCCGATGGAACGCCGATTGAAATCCGGCCCTGATCATCGGGTGCAATTGCTCCATTCTTGACTCATTCCCGCTATGTTCTACTCCTGTTCGCCCAAACAGGAGCGATTCGCATGGCCCAGCTTGCCTATCTTCACGAGGGTGTCGAACCTTTGCAGGCGGAGGGCGATCCGGTGTTCGCGCTCACGCTCTCGCTGTTCGGAGCGGACGAGCGCAGGCTTTGCCATCTCACCGAGGACGCCCGCGCTTGCGGGTTGGCGGCGGGCAAGCCGCAGCCGTTGGAAAGCCTGCTCGAAGGATCGGGCGGGATGCTGGGCGATGTGGTGGTTGCCGATTGTCCGCAGATCGATGCCGGCAAGCTGGCGGCGTTGATCCGGCTCGACGAGCGGGTGGCGCGCGCGGGGGCGCGACTGATCGTCGCGACCTCGGCGGAAGCGCTCGAGGATGTCTTCGGTTGTCTCGACCGCTCGCGCCCGCAAATTCTGATCGGTGCCCAGCGCGCCGAGGGGCTGGTGGCGCTGGGCGCGGCACTGGCGCAACTGCCCGGTCGCCGATTGCGCGAAGACGACGGCGAGGAGCGCATGATGCTGCTGCGGCTGACCGAGCAGGTCGTGCGAATTGCGGAAAGGCTCGACCGGCTGGCGCCGGGAGCGGATGCAGGAGCGCTGCGCGCGCCCGAGAGGACATTCCGCCCGGCGGGTGACGAGCGCGACTTCCTGCGTCGACCGCGCCCGCCCTTGCCCGATCCGCGGCTGGTCAGGGGCATCATCCGCGACCGGCGTCGGCGCGCCAAGTATTTCGACGACGAACTGTTCGCCGATCCGGCATGGGACATCCTGCTCGATCTGACCGTCGCGCGGGCCGAGCATCGCCGCGTGTCGGTCTCCTCGCTGTGCATCGCCGCCGGGGTTCCGCCCACCACCGCATTGCGATGGGTGGCGCAGATGGTGGAGAGCGGCTTGCTCGAGCGCACGCAGGATCGGGAGGACAAGCGCCGTGCCTTCATCGCGCTAAGCGATCGAACCGCCGATGCGATGGCGCGCTATTTCGCCGAGGTGGACAGCGGTCGCGAAACCGCGATCTGATCCGCGCTGGTCACGGTGCAGCGCGACGCAATACGATCGTCAGCCCGTTCCCGGGTGGGTCGCACGGCAAGGCCATTCGCCTCGCATCGGCGCGCGCGCGGATCAGAATTGCTTCGGCGACAGCCGAATCGTGCAGCACCGTGTCAGCCATTCCGAGCAGCCGCGCCTGCCGCAGCGTGAGCTCGTCTGGGTCGTCGCCGGCAAGTTCGATCTCGATAACCTGCGCGCCCTGCGGCTCGGCCCCATCCGCAAGCCAGTCGGCGATCCGCCCGGCGCTATCGCTAGCAAGCGGATCGAGCGGGCCGTGTTCGGACAGCGCGGCATCAAGGGCGCGGCGGCGGTCGTCGCCATCGGGCCAGCGCGCCCGAATTCGGTCCTTCGCTTCCGACAAACCGCTCGCCAGCGCACCGAGACCCGCTGGCAGCAGCCGCTCGAGCCGCAGCCGCAGATGCTTTGCCAGCCCGGCGGAAGCACCGCCGGTGCCCACCGCGATCAACACCGGTTCGCGCTCGAGCACGCTGGGCAGCGTGAAATCGCACAATTCGGGCCGATCGGCGACATTGACCAGCAGCCCCAGCCGCTTGAGCCGCAGCGCCGCGGCCTCGGCCTTGCGGCCATCCTCCAGCGCGACGAATGCCAGCCGCGCGTGATGCGCCTCGGCCTCGCTGCAGACCTCGCCGCCGGCGCGCTCGACCAGCCGCTGCTTGGCTTCGGCCATCGCGCCGCTGCCGACCAGCACAACTTTCGTGCCCGCGATGCGGTGGAAGAGCGGCAGGCTGTTCATGTCAGCCAGTCGGGCATGCGCTCGGCGTCCATGATGGCGCTGGGCGCGATGCGGTCGGCGACCACGGCGAAGCGGTCGCCATCGACCAGCACCTCGGCGACGAAGCCGCGCGAATTGTAGGAGGAAGCCATGGTTGCGCCGTATGCGCCCGCGGTGCGGAACACCGCGAGATCGCCCGCGGTCAGCGCATCGCATTCGCGGTCCATAGCGAAAGTGTCGCCGGTTTCGCAGATCGGGCCCACGATATGCGCGGTGGTGCGCTCGCCGCTGGGCTCGACCGCGTCGAAATCGTGCCAGGCGCCGTAGAGAGCGGGGCGCGCGAGATCGTTCATCGCCGCGTCCACGACCACGAAGGGATGCGTCAGCCCGCGCTTGACCCGCACCACGCGGGTCAGCAGCACGCCGGCATTGCCCGCGATCACCCTTCCCGGTTCGAACATCAGCCGGACGTCCCAGTCCCTGGTCACCCGCGCAACCATGGCGCCGTATTCCGCCGGAGCGGGGAGCACCTCGCCCGCGCGATAGGGGACGCCGAGACCGCCGCCGAGATCGGCATGGGTCACCTTGCATCCGCCCGCGCGCAGTTCCGCGATCAGCGCGCCGACCTTGGCGAAGGCGGTCTCGAGCGGCTCGAGACTGGCAAGCTGGCTGCCGATATGGACCGCGATCCCGCGCATATCGAGCCCGTCCTCGCCCGCCAGCGCGGTATAGATTTCGGCCGCGCGGTCGAGCGGGACGCCGAACTTGTTCTCGCTCTTGCCGGTCGAGATCTTCTCATGCGTGCGCGCATCGACATCGGGGTTCACCCTGAGCGCGCAGCGCGCGACCTTGCCCGCGCGGCGCGCGATGGCTGCGAGCTCGTAGCCCTCTTCCTCGCTCTCCACGTTGAACTGGCCGATATTCTCGCGCAGCCCCTGTTCGAGCTCGCCATGAGTCTTTCCGACCCCGGAAAAGACGATGTCCTCGGGCTTCATCCCCGCTGCCAGCGCGCGGATCAGCTCACCGCCCGAAACCACATCGGCGCCATAGCCCTGCCGCGCGAGCACGCGCAGCACCGCGAGGTTGGGATTGGCCTTCACCGCGAAGGCGATATGCGGGTTGTCGAGCGGCGCCAGCGCCTCGCGGAACACCGCGGCGTGGCGCTCGATCGTGGCGCGCGAATAGACATAGACGGGGGTGCCGACCGCCTCGGCGATCGCCGGGAGCGGGACGTCTTCGGCGTGGAGAACGCCGTCTCGGAGAGTAAAATGATCCATCGCGGCGCCGCATGCCGCGATGCTGCGCCCAAGTCGAGTTATCTGTGCTTTGCGGGCAGCAAGCTAACTGGCGGCAAGCTATTCGGGCGGCAGGTCGAAGGGATCGTCTTGGCGCTCCTCCGAACGGCGGCGCAGTTCGACGCTGCGCTCGGGCGCGGCCTGCGGGTCGAGTTCGAGCAGTTCCGCGGCATCGGGCGGGGTCGAGCTGCCGTAGGGCGCGACGGGGAGCGTGGTGCCCGGTGCGGGCGTCAGCGCCGCCTGCTGTCCGCAGGCGCCAAGCGCCAGCAGCGCGCCGATAGCGGCGAGTGTGCGTGTCATTCGTCGATCCCCAATTCGCGACGGGCTTCGGCCACGCGCTGCCTTACCTGATCGGGCGCGGTGCCGCCATAGGAGGAGCGCGCGGCGACCGAGGCGTCGACCGACAGCGCGGCGAAGACCCGCTCGTCGATGCGCGAATCGATTGCGGTCAGCTCGTCCGGCGACAGCGCGTCGAGCGCTACCCCGCGGCTCTCCGCCAGCCGCACCGCCGCGCCGGTGATGTGATGCGCCTCGCGGAAGGGAATGTCCGCCTCGCGCACCAGCCAGTCGGCGAGATCGGTGGCGGTGGCATAGCCCAGCTCGGCCGCCTGCCGCATTCGCGCGACCTCGAAACGGCTGTCCGCCACCATCCCCGCCGCCGCCGCCAGGCACAGGTCGAGCAGGCCCGCGGCCTCGAACACCGGCGGCTTGTCGTCCTGCATGTCCTTGGAATAGGCGAGCGGCAGACCCTTCATCGTCACCATCAGCGCGGTGGCGCAGCCCACGATCCGCCCCGAATGGCCGCGCACCAGCTCGGCGGCATCGGGGTTCTTCTTCTGCGGCATGATCGAACTGCCGGTCGAGAGCGTGTCGGGCATCCGCACGAAGCCGAAGGGCTGGCTCGCCCAGATGATCAGCTCCTCCGCCAGCCGCGAGAGATGGATCGCGCACTGGCTCGCGGCGGCGAGGTAATCCATCGCAAAATCTCGGTCAGAGACTGCATCGAGACTGTTGCGCGTTGGGCGGGCGAAGCCCAGCGCGCGGGCGGTCGCCTCGCGGTCGATCGGGAAGCCGGTCCCCGCCAGCGCCGCGCTGCCCAGCGGGCATTCGTCCATTCGCGCGCGGGCATCGGCGAAACGGCTGCGGTCGCGCCGCGCCATCTCGTAATAGGCCAGCAGGTGATGCCCCAGCGTCACCGGCTGCGCGATCTGGAGATGGGTGAAGCCGGGCATGATGGTCTCGGCATGCTCGCCCGCGCGGGTTACCAGCGCGCGCTGGAGCGCCTCGATCCCGGCCTCGGCGCGCAGCATCGCCTCGCGCATCCACAGTCTGAAATCGGTCGCCACCTGGTCGTTGCGGCTGCGCGCGGTGTGCAGTCGGCCCGCCACCGGGCCGACCAGTTCGGCGAGCCGCGATTCCACCGTCATGTGGATGTCTTCGAGATCCCAGTCCTCGGGGACGCCGTCGCGCTCGTATTCGGCGCCGATGGTCTGCAGACCCTCGTCGATCGCCCGCGCGTCCTCGGCGCCGACGATATCCTGCGCCGCCAGCATCGCGACATGCGCGCGGCTGCCGGCGATATCCTGCCGCCACAGCGCCTTGTCGAAGGGGATCGAGGCGTTGATTTCGCGCATGATGGCGCTAGGCCCTTCGGCGAACCTGCCTCCCCACATCGTATTGGAAGCCTGCTTGTCCCGCGTCTCGCTCACACTCGCCACCATCCTCGTCGCCGGTCTCGGCCTGGCCGGCTGCGATAGGGGAGCGCCCGAGGGGGCGCAAGAAAGCTCGGGCGCCGTGGTCGCGGGCGAGATCGATCGCAGCCAGACGGGGGAGCTGATGCCCGCGGTCAATCTGGTCGATCCGCAAGGCCGCGTGCTCAATCTGGGCGCGCTGCAGGGCGGGCCCGTCCTGCTCAACTTGTGGGCCACTTGGTGCGCCCCTTGCGTCAAGGAAATGCCGCTGCTCGACGAGCTGGCGGGCGATTACGGCGAGGATCTGACCGTAATCGCGGCAAGCCAGGACCTCCAGACCGAGAAGGTCGAGCCCTTCTTCGAGGAGACCGGACTGGAGCATCTCGAACCCTGGATCGATCCCGAAACCCAGCTTTCGATGGCGCTGGCACAGGCGCTGCCGACCACGGTGCTATACGACGGTGCGGGGCGCGAAGTCTGGCGGGTTGCGGGCGAACTGGATTGGTCCGCACCGGAAGTGCGCGCTGCGATCGACGAGGCTCTGGCAGCGCAATAGCTGCGCAGACCGGCTTCAGCGTCTTCAGGAGACTTCCGTGGTGGGCGCTGACGGGCTCGAACCGCCGACCCTCTCGGTGTAAACGAGATGCTCTACCAACTGAGCTAAGCGCCCCACGGCCTGTCCACATAGCGGGCCCGGGTACAAAATCAATTGCCGCCGTGCGCCTCGCGCGGCTAGGCGCGGCGGCGATGACCGTGAAGCTCACCGTACTCGCCACCGGCGGCACCATCGCCGGGATCGCCGGCTCGGCGACCGCCAGCGATTACAACGCTGGCCAGATCGCGATCGAGGACTATCTCGAGGATGTCGCCGGGCTCGGTCTTGAGGCGGAGCTCACCGCACAACAAATCGCCAATATCGATTCGGCGGATATCGGCCAGAAGGTCTGGAACGACCTCCACCGCGCGGCGCGCGCGGCGCTGGACGATCCCGACTGCGACGGCGTCGTCATCACCCATGGCACCGACACGCTGGAGGAGACCGCCTTTCTGCTCGATCTGACGCTGCCGGTTCACAAGCCGGTGGTGATGGTCGGCGCGATGCGGCCCGCCGATGCGGTCGGCTACGACGGCCTGCGCAATTTCGCCAATGCCATGCGCGTCGCGGGCGATCGCGAGGCCGCGGGGCGCGGCGTGCTGGTGGTGATGGGCGACCGGATTTTCGGCGCGCGCGACGTCCGCAAGGTGCGCACCCGCGGAACCGAAGCCTTTCGCGGCTTCCCGCGCGAATCGGTCGGGCTGGTCACGCCGTCCTCGCTCGAATGGTTCGGCGCGCCGTGGCGGGCTGGCGATGAAGCGCAGTTCGACTGGGTGGAGGCATTGCCCGAGGTCGCGATCGTCGCCGCCTATTCTGGCCTCTGCGGCGAAGCGGT
>TARA_R110002072_G_scaffold83915_1_pt1 | contig 11418 bp, 11 predicted proteins | sample TARA_R110002072 | Tara Oceans TARA_R110002072 (sample SAMEA4397118) | marine metagenome | biome: Polar Biome; feature: [SRF] surface water layer (ENVO:00010504); material: water (ENVO:00002006), including particulate matter (ENVO:01000060) such as... | depth 5 m | reverse complement strand
GCTCTGCGATAGCATCGTGCAATGTGACCATTGCCGGGATTCGCAGCGGCACTGGAAACCACGAGTACACTGCAGGAAAAAACATAATATCCAGGGGGCAGCTTGCAACAGCCCTGCACAGTTTGTACATCGAAACGGGCGACCGACTGCCATCAGCTACAGCTGCTTCGGTAGTAGGGCGAGACGACCGCGCCTCTATTACCTGCACATTTTCAAATTGAGATAGCTCGCTTAGTGGCTGGTCTACAAAGAGATAAAATCTGTGATCGGATTCCAACCGGAACATGGCGGTCAACATTTCGCGAGTGAATCGACCAAACCCGCGATTGTTCCACCAGCAGGTTGCATCAATTCCAATGTTCACTGGTAACACCCTTCTTATTCTTATGAGGCACAATCTTAACTGGTTAAAACACCGGCGGTACTATCCTGGCAGGGAGGATATCTTACGAAAACGTTACCGCCATGATCAATTGCACTCCTCTTCCTCCAATTTATAGGAGTCGCGCTTAGATTCCGTCGAACTTTTGATCTCATGGTATTCCGGCTCTGTATTTACACCCATGTAATCAACATCGTATCCGAGAATTTTACGGCCTAATAGTAAGCCCATTTCGATCGAGTGATCCGCATTGTTATAGCGGTGCGTTCCACCTCGGCCTACGATATGCAAACCCTCAAATCCGGCCAGGTATTCGTGGATAGTAGCAATTTTTTCGCCGTATTCGAGATCGTAGACGGGGTATGCCTGCAGAGTTCGAACACAGGAAAAATCGATGACTTCAGAGCGGTCAATAAACTTCAATTTCTGCTCCAGATCCTCCACACAACGCTGCCCTACTTCTTCATCCGTCATATTCCAGATATGGTCATCTTTAGTACAGAAGCATTCCAGGACCAGCGAGGTTGTCGATTGATCCGGCACCATTGCAGGGCTCCAGTTTTTGGGTTCATGCAGCCGACCAAACAAGATGTCCTCATCCTGAACATAAAGCCAGGTGTCAATCGACACCCTGTCTTTTTTCAGGATAACGTTAACCGTAATCAGCGCTCGAAAAGTAAGCCCTTTTGCTGCATCAATTACTTTCTGATCGCAAGCTGGCTCCATAATTCGGGGCAATATACCCAACGGAATTGTGGAGACGACCGTGCTCGCATTGACGGAAGTTTTCTTACCCTCTTTGTCGCTATAAGTAACCTCAAAATCGTTCGGCCCGCGGTATTTTATTCCCGTTACAGTAGAATCCAGTAACACGGAATTGGACTCACTATTGACACAGATGTCTTCGGCCATGCGCTGCGGAATTCGCACATATCCGTCGCGGGGATACATAAACTCTTCTATAAGGCTTTCGTTGTCTGATTTGGTTTTTAACAGCGACTCCTGGATTACTGTCCAAATCGACAATCCAGCACTTCGCTGAGATACCCAGTCCGATGACAGTTTCTCACACGGAAGGCCCCAGACCTTTTCACTGTAACGGCGGAAAAACATATCGTACAGCTTGGTGCCAAACTGGGCGACATAGGCATCCTTCATGTTTTTGATAGGCTTATTGAAAATCGAATACTGCAATGCGGACAATAGATAAGTAACACCAGCGTACATAATGGTAAAGATACCCGCATTCTTGATTACGTTAAGAATGCTGATCGGGTAAGTATAATATCCGCCGTCATAATAAATGCGGCTGATACGCTCGACCCAGACGACCTCATCGCCCATTAGCCGGCGAAACCAATTATTCAAATCTTCATTCTTGCTGAACCATCGATGGCCACCTAGATCAAATTTGTAACCCTTGTGCACGTTGGTATTACACAAGCCCCCAACAAAATTATTACGGTCAAAGACTGTTACCTTCACCCCGCTGACACTTAATTCATGTCCAGTGGCTAATCCTGCCGGACCCGCTCCAAGTATGACTACATGTTCTTTGTTATTCATATCAATGATGCCATTAAGACTGCCGATGGCGAATCTCCACAATTTTGTTATAAACGATGGCTAGTAAAAAACAGCCGACAAAGACAAGCGCGAACAACTCTATCGCGCCCAATAAACCCCCAAAAATACTGACGCTATACCCTGGAATATAGTGCGACAATAAAGCCGCATGTACACTGTCCGATGCTGTACCACGAACAACCAACCAAGATGTTGATAGAAAGAGTCCTAAGGCCGCGATGGCACCGATAGCCAACCCCAGGCTAACGCCGTGCAGGCGTAGAATAGATGGTTTTAGTACTGGATTCTCGGAGGGCTGGGTACTCAGTAGTATGTCTGCAATGCGCGTACCCAATACACGTCCATAAAACCGGTAACTCAACGATGATAGAGCCGCGGAATATACGAAAGCCCAGAATGCACCGACCCAGGCGCCGCTACTAGTTACAGAGTATCCGGGGAAAAATACCGCCAGTAAGCCCAGGTAATTTCCGGATTCACTTCCCCATTTCACAATAGAAGCTTGAGTTGCAAAATAAATAACCACTGCCGCAAGCGTTCCTGCGGTAAGACCAAGTATCAGCGCATTGAACCTGATGGCTGCATGCAAGAGTTTTAGATTAATTCCATTAACATTGTGATTGGCTGCTTGCATTTTTTGGTAGTTCCCCACGTGAATTACGACATCAATCCGCCAGTTCCGCAGAACTGATCAGCATTACACCAAGTGCAACATAATGCGCAAGATTCCAGTATACAGCCGCAGCAAAACCCGCGATTGCGCCCACCAAAAAACCGTACAAAGCGCCGATAATGGTGCCCGACCAACTGACATTATATCCAGGGAGGTAATCCGCAAGAGCACTCAGATGCGCACCAACCGGATAATCTGCAGGAACCGATTGCAGTAACAGTACCGCAGTAGCGAGAAACAGGACCAAAGAACCCAGAATCCCAGCTGAAAAGGTCATCGCCGGAACGTCCATTTTGGCGAATACGGCGGAAAGGATTTGGTGATCTTTAACTTGGCGTTTCATCGGTTATCGAACCTCCTTCTTTTTACCAGTCGTTACTGTATTATAAATTTCTGTGCTTACTATTAGCCCAATAGCCGCAGGGACGCACGCCCTCCGCTTCAGTTCGGCTATTGCTGGCATTATTAATAACATATTTGGCTCGCCCTTTGGACTGACAATGCCATATTAGCGGCGGAAAAAAAAGCTTTTGAGGCCCACCTGCAGCACTCGGTGGCAGAATCACAAGAATCTGTGAATCAAGTCACTATTAATAACTACAAAATAGACTTTGGACGACCCGCAGGCACTATGAAAACGGATACTTCTAACCCCTACCATACCCCTAGGGCGCGCTATTACGCGCTATTGTTGCTCACCGTCGTTTATGCCTTCAATTTTATTGACAGGCAGTTACTGGCGATTCTTCAGGAGTCAATAAAGGCTGATCTGGATCTTACAGACGGCCAACTGGGCCTGCTTGCGGGGTTCGCCTTCGCTGTTTTTTACGTCAGCGCAGGCATACCCATTGCACGCTGGGCAGACCAATCCAATCGTCGAAATATTGTAGCAGGCTCCGTGTTTATATGGAGTTTTATGACCGCTATCAGCGGGTTTACACAAAACTATGCCCAACTGCTACTCGCACGTATCGGTGTGGGTGTTGGCGAAGCCGGTGGGAGCCCCCCTTCTCACTCGATCATTTCCGATATTTTTCCACCTGAAAAGCGAGCCACTGCGATGGGTTTGTACTCGACGGGAGTCAATATCGGGATTTTATTTGGGTTTCTACTGGGAGGCTGGCTCAATGAATTCTTCGGCTGGCGTGTCGCTTTTATGGTTGTTGGCGCCCCAGGGATATTACTTGCGATTCTCGTTCGAGTGAGCCTGAAAGAACCCATACGTGGTTTGATGGAAAATAAATCTGCCGAAGGCGCCCCTCCTGCTTTTGGAACAGTCGTATCCACACTCTGGAGCCGACGCTCATTCCGCCATATGGCCCTCGCGGCAGCACTCAATGCATTTGCAGGGTACGGCACCGCGAGTTGGACGGCCTCATTTATGATTCGCAGTCACGAAATGACAACAGGTGAACTGGGCACATGGCTGGCACTAATTTCGGGTGCAGGTGGCGCTATCGGTGTTTTTCTGGGCGGGATCTTGGCGGATAAACTCGGGGTCCGCGACAAACGCTGGTACATGTGGGTACCTGCAGTGGCGGGCTTAATCTCTCTCCCGTTTGTCGTGTCAGTGTATTTGGCTGAGAGTGCCTACATGGCGCTGACCCTTTCGATCATTCCGGGGTTACTACATAACGTTTATCTGGGCAGTACCATCGCCACGACGCACAATCTTGTAGGGCTGCGCATGCGCGCCCTGTCCTCAGCCATTCTATTTCTAATTCTAAATCTCATAGGGTTGGGGCTCGGCCCCCTTCTCATCGGGATGCTTAGTGACCACTTGGCGCCGACATTCGGCGTTCATTCTCTGCGCCAGGCAATGCTCTATCTATTACCTGCAGCAGGGGTCTGGTCTATGATTCACTTTTTCCTGGCAGCGCGAACCTTGCGGGAAGACCTGGCCGCCGCACCTAAGTGAGAGACCCTATTCCCACAGCGGCACGTACTTTTTGCATCAGTGCCCCGCTGTGTTCGCGGGCACGCTCAGCGCCATGCTGGAGCACCGATTCGATATAGGCCGGGTCATCCATAATACGGCTATAGCGATCGCGCGCAGCGGCGAGTTCAGCGTTGATCAACTCAAATAACTGCTTCTTGGCTTCGCCCCAGGCGATGCCGTTTTCAAACTCGCCTCGCATTCGAGTGGTTTCCTGGGCAGATGCGAAGGCTGACCAAATCTGGAATACGGTGGACTCATCCGCATCCTTGGGCTGCCCCGGTTCCAATAGGTTCGTTTTGATTTTATTAATTGATTTGCGGAGCTGCTTCTCCGTCAGAAACAGGGGAATAGTGTTGTTGTAACTTTTGCTCATTTTACGGCCGTCGAGACCTTGTAGGACGGCAACGTCATCAGCAATCACCGCCTCTGGCAGAGTGAAGATTTCAGCAAAGTTGTGGTTAAAGCGCTGTGCAATATCTCGAGCCATCTCGACGTGCTGTATCTGATCACGGCCAACCGGTATTTTCTGGGCGTTAAACATCAAAATATCCGCCGCCATCAACACAGGATAGCTAAACAAACCCATAGTGACGCCAAAATCCGGATCTTCGCGCGCCTCTTCATTGGCCTGCACGGCCGCTTTGTAGGCATGTGCGCGATTCATCAAGCCTTTGGCGGCATTGCAATTTAATACCCAGGTCAGTTCAGTGATTTCAGGAATATCAGATTGGCGATAGAATACGGCCCTATCAGTGTCCAGGCCCAGCGCCAACCAGGTTGCCGCAATCTCCTTGCTGGATTCACGTACCCGCTGCGGATCGCTCGACTTGATCAATGCATGATAGTCGGCAAGAAAGAAAAATGACTCTACCGCGTCATCAAGCGACGCGTGAATGGCCGGACGAATAGCGCCAACATAGTTCCCCAAATGTGGCGTGCCGGTAGTGGTGATGCCGGTGAGTATGCGTTGTTTAACCATGAACTATCACTCGCCCGCAAAAGCTGCCAATGATACGGGGATTCACGGTTAGTAGCTATCGCCAGCACGGTTTGGACTTTGGAGTTCGAGCGCGTATTGGGGCGCTAGATGCGACGAACCAAATGCCGACATGTCCGGCACTCGGGCAGTTCCGGCCCGAAGATCAAGGACCAGTTGCTGAATGCGTGCAGTCGCCGACTCCGCCTCTCGCTCTAAATTATCCGGATGAGACGCATAGCGAAAATTGGCCGGATAGAAATCGCGGTATCCCAGCCGGTCTGGCACCACTGGCAAACAACCTGAGGCAACTGCCTCCATTACAGCTAACCCCTGAAATTCGTGTAAGGCGGTCGATAATACAATGTGCGCAGCGCGCAACAGCCCTCGATACTCACCTGCTGACTCCAAATAACCAAATTGTACGATGCGCTGACTGAAGGCGGACTCAATCTCGCTGAAAACCTGCGGCGAGTGACGAAATTGCTGGCCGGTCACCGCGAGCTCGAAATCCAATCCTGAACGCTCAAGACAATGTAATACCCGCAGCAATCCGTCTCCTCCCTTATCGTGCTCGAATCGGCCCACCCACAACAGCCGCAATGGCGTGCCAGAAAATTGATTTTCCGCGCCCGGCCACTGGGGGTCTGCCACAGAAAAATTGTCGATGCTAATAGGAACCGGGAGTACCCCAGCGCGAGCTTGCAAAACAGACACCACACCCGGCGGTACACGATCGGGGAATTTGTTCAGAAGTGCGGCGCAACCGGACATGAAAGAATCTCGGTTATAGCGTGAATTGAACAGCAGTCGATCCGCCGACAATGCCGTGTAAATACTCGATATCTGGATATCTAAAAGGCTGTATTGCTGTTTGGTCTGCGGATACTCAAATTGATTTTCGTGAAAGTATACAACGGTGTGCAATCGACTTAGTGCTGGTACTAAGCCACGCAAGGTTGCTAAATCGACCATCGATGTAACAAGTAAAAGATCGTACGCATCCTCCAGCGTGTCGCGCTCAACCATAGACCAATACAGAGGATTGCCCCGCACGCGCCAACTAAAATGGCGCGGCGGAAGATCCAGCACAGTCCACTCCCAGCTGGGAAACATTGATTGAAGCGCCTGTTGCCAGTACACATGGCTTTGAGCCGCGTACGCCGAAAGCAGAAGAACTTTCACAGCGCGTAATCAGGCCGTCCAGAGCGCCTTGCGATGATTGTAATAGCGCCTCAATACTCGACAGAGGTCCCAGGCATCACGAGACCCGGCCATTTCCCGAATCGAGTGCATCCCCAAGGTGGGAACACCGATATCCAACGTGCGAATCCCCGTGTTACCGGCGGTGATGGGGCCAATGGTGCTGCCACAAGACATGTCGCTGCGCACAACGAATGATTGCACCGGTACATCCTCCAAAGCAGCCAGAATTCGGAACAAACCACTGGTTTCACTATTGGTGGCATAGCGTTGACTGGCGTTGACCTTGATAACCGGCCCGGCATTGAGCAACGGGCCGTGATTCTCGTCATGACTGGCACTAAAATTGGGATGAATAGCATGGGCATTGTCAGTCGATATCATCATGGATCGCTCTGCCAACGCGGCGTAACTGGCGTTATCTCCGGCCAGGCGATTGAGAACAGACATCAGCAGAGGTCCGCCGGCACCCGCCGCAGAAGTACTCCCCACTTCTTCATGATCGCTGCATATCAGTAGCGTAGCCGCCGCACCATCACTTTCAAGCATGGCCTGCAAGCCGGTAAAGCAGCTTAGCAAATTGTCCAATCGAGCCGACGCAATGAACTCCCGCTTAAGACCGACCAGCGCCGGTGGCTGCGTATCATAAAAGGACAACTCGTAGTCCAAAACTCGCTCTACATCGGCTTCCGGATACTCCTGTTGCAGGCGCGCGTGCAGCAGCTCTCGTAAATCTGCTTTTTCGCTTGCACCGGTGTGGCATATAACCGGCAAAATATCTTTTTGCGGATTAATTTTTCGGTTCTTGTTGGCGCCGCGATCAAGATGAATAGCCAGACTGGGAATGGTGGCGATGGCATCATGGAAATCGACTAGTGCCGAGCGTAACTGCCCGTCTTTAGACTGAAAGCTAATTCTTCCGGCGAGTGACAGGTCACGATCAAACCAGGGATTCAGCAGTGCGCCTCCATAGACCTCCACTCCCACCTGTAAAAGTCCATGCCGTACTACTTCGGGAGTTGGCTTTACCATCAGACAGGGGCTGTCAGTATGCGCTCCGACCATGCGCACCCCATCCATCACAAGAGAGTCCTGCCCGGCGCCAAAGGCCACTATTGAACTACCGTTTCGAGTCAGGAAATACCTACCGCCAGCCTCAATATTCCATGTTGCATCTTCTGCAAGCGGGGTATAACCGGCTGTCGATAGACGTTTAGCCATCTCTGCGACAGCGTGAAATGGCGTGGTTGAAGCCTTTAAAAAGCGACACAGCTGCTGATTAAACTCATCCTGGTTCATTGCCTGTTCCTTTCCAACTTCTTTCGTGAGTAGCTGCGCGAATACTAAATATCGCGCGCCGCCGTGCGTGCGTAAAGACTCGATGTATCCCAGCGAGCACCACCCATTTCCTGAATCTCTCGATAGTAGCCATCTACCAGCGATGTTATCGGTAGCTCCAAGCCCAACTTACTGGCCTGAGCGAGAATCATCGCCAGATCCTTGCGCATCCAGTCGACCGCGAATCCATGATCATACTCTCCCGCCAACATCGTTCGATGGCGATTGTCCATCTGCCACGACTGTGCAGCCCCCTGGGATACAACCTCCATGACCGCAGAGGTATCCAGCCCCACCTTTTCAGAGAAGGTCAGTGCCTCTGACAAACCCTGAATCACACCGGCTATACAGATCTGGTTGACCATTTTTGCGAGTTGCCCAGAACCCACCGGACCGAGCAATTTGACGCACTTTGCATAATTTTGCAGTACCGGCTCGATCCGGTCAAAAATGGCGCGGTCTCCACCGACCATAATCGTCAACGCCCCTTTTTCTGCTCCCGCCTGCCCGCCTGAGACTGGCGCGTCAAGAAACATCACGCCGCGTTTCGCTGCATCGGCGCTCAACTGCCGGGCCAATTCAGCTGAGGCGGTAGTGTGATCAATGATTACCCCACCGGCAGGCAATCCAGCCAGAACGCCATCCTGTGACATCGTCACCTTGAGAACATCGTCATCATTGCCGACACAAAGACACACAACATCGGCACCGTTCGCGACGTCGCTTGGCGTTGAGCCCAATTCACCGCCGTACCTCTGGACCCACCGAGTAGCCTTGTCCCTAGTGCGATTATAAACCCTTACACTGTGACCAGCGGCCTGCAGGTGTCCTGCCATGGGAAAGCCCATGACACCCAGTCCAACAAAGCCAATATTCATAATATGTTCTCCAAAGGATTGAAGACTATGCCAGCCAAAGAAAATACAAAAGAGCGGCCAGAGCTATCCGATAGTAGACAAAAGGCATTAAGCCCATCCGGTCGAGTAAGCGCAGAAACACATCGATACACAGATAGGCTGCCACGCCGGATACCAGCACCCCCAGACTCAAAGAAAACCAATCGACGACCTGTGGGCTACTACCAAGCTCCCATGCCTTCAACAGGCCAGCGCTGGAAATAATAGGAATTGATAGTAGGAAGGAAAACTGCGCTGACGATTGTCGATCCATACCCAGTAGCAACGCGGCCGTCATAGTGATGCCGGATCTGGAAACACCGGGTATCGGAGCAAGGGCCTGCGCCGATCCAATAACAAGTGCCATAAGCAGACCTAATGGCTTTCCCGAACCCGTGCCCGCGACACGACGATCGGCAAAGCCTAGTAGAAGCCCAAAGATCAGCGTCGTGGTGGCAATGACGGGTATTGTACGCAAATTACCCTCTATAAAACCTCCTGCCAGTATCCCCACGAGACCGGCCGGAATAGTCGCCAATCCCAGATACCAGACCATGCGACTATCCGCAGTCGCAGGAGCGCCCGCAACAGAGCGGAACCAGCTGTAAGCCATTCGCAGTAAAACCGCTCGATAGTACACAACGACAGCGACAAGCGTGCCGACATGTACCGCCACATCAAAAGCCAGACCCTGATCATCCCAGCCCAATATCAAAGAGGGAATTACCAGGTGTGCTGAACTGGAAATCGGTAAGAATTCCGTCAGGCCCTGTAACAGAGCTAAAAAGACAACCTGTAATACATCGATCATGAACGCTTGCCCTGTTCGGCCAACTTTTTCCAGGAAATCTCATCGCGCACATACACAGGCTGCACCTCCGCAGGCGTTAAAGTATCGCCTCGCCGCAAGCTAGCTGCAGCCTGTGGGAGGATATCGCGCGCCGATGGCAGTAAATCTGGATGGCAGGCCCGAACGCGCTCGCCCACGGGGAGAGGAAACTGATCCGCAAAATGACAACCACTCCCCACCGCTAATAGGCTTACAGAACCGGTGGACCGAAGGTCACCAGGTGAACAAGCCCAGGGGCCTTCACGTAAAACAGCGAGTGAATCCTCATAGTGATAGACCGCACTATAGACCTCATTGATGCGCGCATCGAGAGTACAAAAAACCGTGTCCTCAGGGCTTGCAACACCCTGTCTCAGTGCAGTCTGCGCGAGCACAGCCAACGTTGGGACGGCAATTGCAGGCAGACCACAGCTATAGGCCAAGCCCTGCACGGCACTCGCCGCAATTCGTAATCCAGTAAAGGAGCCCGGGCCACTGCCATACGCGATAACACCAATACCCTGCTCGCGCAGATTGCCTCTCGGAAGAAGTTCCCGAAGCATCGCAAACAGCAATTGACTATGCTGGCGCGGTGCAACTTGATGACACTCCCTTATCTGCTCATCAATCAAAACGGCAACTGAACAGGCATCTGTCGCAGTTTCGATAGCCAATATGCCAGTCATACGCCTCCGGTTTGTAGGTTACGGCGTGCTACTCTAATCAACGCCAAGCTGCTACTGTGACAAGCTGCAATTATCACACAGCCCGTTCGGGTAAGTACTACCCGCTGAACAAAAACTCAATTAGTCGCGATTCTCCATGGTATCGAAATCAAACATTACTGGCCTGATACTCGCTGGTGGCGCCGGGCGGCGAATGAATGGTCAAGACAAAGGTCTTGTAACGTGGCAAGGAAAGCCACTGATTGCACACGTCCACCAGTGTCTTAATCCGCAGGTCGCAGAACTGCTGATTAGCTGCAATCGCAACCACGCTCGTTATCAGGCATACGCCGACCGAACGATTGCTGACTCTCGTCGAAACTTTCAAGGACCCCTGGCCGGGCTGGAAGCAGCGTCTGCCCATGTGCAAACGGAATTTCTAGTAGTCGTTAGCTGTGACATGCCAGGATTACCGGCAGATTTGGTTGACCGTTTGACCGCGCCCCTTTGGAGCAAACAAGAATCTTCGCCCGAAATCAGCTATGCGCACGATGGCATAAGGGCGCAATATTTGTGTGCAGCAATACGAGGGAAGTGCCTAAACTCCCTAACGCCTTACCTCGACGCGGGTCATAGAACCGTTCGCGACTGGTTTGCAAGTAGGCGCTCTATCCGCGTCGACTTTGCAGATACACCGTCGAGCTTCACCAACTTCAACACATTGGCATAACGCTCGCCAGGTCCACCCTTGACCTAAAATTACGCAGAGAACTGGCCTAACAAACCCCCCGGTAAAAACAGCTTCAGCGGGGGGCTTGTAGAACCCTTAGGCCTACCTTCTCCGAGCTTTAGCCTTCTTCTTAGCTTTGGCTTTTGGCTTGGCTCTAGACTTGGGCTTCGCTTTAGCCTTTTTCTTGGCTTTAGCTTTAG
>TARA_R110002072_G_scaffold41120_2_pt1 | contig 11418 bp, 10 predicted proteins | sample TARA_R110002072 | Tara Oceans TARA_R110002072 (sample SAMEA4397118) | marine metagenome | biome: Polar Biome; feature: [SRF] surface water layer (ENVO:00010504); material: water (ENVO:00002006), including particulate matter (ENVO:01000060) such as... | depth 5 m | reverse complement strand
ACTGCTAATGTAGCGACTATTGTAGGAAATGATGGCACTAATTATAATGCAGGAGATTCAGGCACTCTGAGTGGTGGCTCTGGAACTGGGGCGACTTATACAATCCCAGCAGGTGGAGTTGATAATTTCGGAGCAATTTTAGCTATTAATATAACAGATCCAGGCAGCGATTATGCCTCAGGCGATTCTTTATCAGTGGATGGAGGTTCTGGAACTGGAGCGAAAGTATTAGTCCAATCAGTAGTAAGAGGAGCTAATGAATATTATGGGGTTTTAGTCACAGACGGATATTTAGGTGTGGCAGATTCTACTGGATCGGATGCTACAGATCCATCAAACTGGAATGTAGGGAGAATGAAATATAATGTTAATACAAATACATTTCAGGGAACTGCAACGGCATTCCCAGCAGCAGCGGATTATCTAGAAAACTCAGAACTAAAAAAAGGCGGAGATGGTACTGCTGGAAGTGGAGGACCTTTTACACCTACACTCGCAAACTTTTGCTATCCACAGGGAAGGTTCGGAAGAAGTAGAGATCAGCTTATAACTGGTATAACTGATTATCCTGGAAATGCAGAAGCTAGAATTAACTCTAATGCTAATGGACAGGATGTTAGTATTCATCTGTCTAATAATGCTGATTTTAGTGATATACAAGTAGAGATAAATGGTTTTGTTAAATCTGGTGGAGTCCAATATCCACAAAATAACTGGAGAACTCTTAAAAACTTTACAGATGTCGTGGAATCATCTAACTGGATCTCATTAGCACAACAACCGGCAAACTGGGCGACATTTAATTATGCCACAGATCATATTCGAATTAGATGTGAACAATATGGAGTGCGAAATAATCGCTTTCATATATCACATGATGCCGGAGGTAATCAAGTCTGGGCGGAAGAGGTGACCCTTTTACAGACAGCCGACGATAATGATGGAATAGTATTCACCTCCACTATAAGAGAAGTATTATATCCATATTGTCCCACCTTTTTTGTAAGTAGAGGAGGAAGATTTAGTCCAGCATCTTATAAGGTATTCGGAATATATGACGATGTGAGAATAGCTAATGTTCCAGGTTTAGTAGGCAGTACCAAGGCAAATGGGACTCAGCATTCAGTACATGATGAAAGCGAAGCTGGACTGGCTGATTATGAAGGACATTCACCACTACAAGCACCAGCAGCTAATTTAACATTAGGATATATAGCCAAGGCAGGAATCATAGATGCTGCAGATGTCCACGATGGTCCAGACTCTGGGACTGGAGCTAATGAAATATCTAATAGATCATTACAACCTAATACTGCTAATATTAATTTTATTCTAGGATTCGAGACGGCTTATACATTCCAGAGCGGAAGTGAAACAAATACAATCGCCACTGCTGATATACAACAACCACAGACATCTATCCAAGAACCCTCACTCCATGTTGAGCTACCAGATTTTAATATTAAATCTTATTCTGGGGAGAGCGGAGATACCGGTAGAGCCGTGGCTGTTATTCCAAAAGAACAATGGACGACTGATAGCAAAACAGGTACACTACAATATGTAGCACCATATCCTATCCCAATCGATTTAAATATAGCCCATAGTCAAGTTATTAATGAAATCAAGGCAAGACTCCGACAACCAAGCGGAGAAATAGCTAATGATCTAATTAATCCTACAGAGATATGTTTAAGACTTACAGAATCTGATGAAACTAAACAACAGCGAATCATGAATAATGCTCTCCAGCAATTAAATTCATTCCGATCTAATATGCAAGATATCAAGATATCAAACTTTAATAATAATATGCCGAAACTCTAAAAATAATATATATAGATTTATTTATTTTCTATTTTAATATTTTCTATTAATTTCTATTTTTTTCTATTTAGTCAAATAGAAAAAATTATTTTCTATATATATATAAAATGGAGTTTTTGCCTAATCTAGATATCGAAGAAGATCTCGCTAACCTAGCGAACTCAGATGATGAATGTGAACCAGTAATGGATGTCGTTAAAGAAGATCTGTCTATGTCTATTAAAGAACCATCACCTATGGATATTTTTAAAGGAAAACCCACTAATGGAGTTAAAGTGGGGAAGCCTGTGAATAAAAAAAGAGTTAAAATAGTAGATCCAGAGAAAGCTATAAAAGCACAACAAGAACCTATGGAAACAATAGAGGAGGAAATAGAAGAACCAGTGAAACCAGAGAAAGTCAAGAAAGCTAAAAAACCTCTATCAGATAAACAGAAGGCACATCTAGACAGAATCAGAAAATTAGCATTAGAAAAGAAAAAAGAAAAAGCACTAATGAGAAAGGAAGCATTAAAGAAAGTTAATGACGAGTACGAAGCTAAAAAGACCTATAAAAAAAGAACTATTAAAGTCAATGAAAAAATAGAAGAACCACCTAGTCCCCCACCAAATCCTATAAAACAGAGAGTTGAGAAACAATATCCAAAAAAACATGCAGAAGATACCCCATTAACTGATGATCAATCTTTTATAGGCTTTATGGAAAATATGGGAAAATATCAAAAATATATGATTAATTATCAAAATAAACAGAATAAAAATAAACCTCCACCACAACCAAAACCGCAACCCAAACCCACCCCAAAACCAAAGCCACAACCACCTCCTCCACATTTACAAATGAGAGATAATGATCCATATGCCGACATTTTTAAATGGTGATTTATTCTGAATATGGGAATAATCACGGACACTAATGGCAATATTATTCTTTATAATAGAATGCCACTATTGTCTGCCGTTTATAAAATAAAACGATTAAAGGAAAAAATAAAAATATAAATAAAGATTATAGATATTTTTATTTTCTATTTATATATAAAATGGATAATGATTTAACTATTCTGCCAATTAAAGAAAGTGGTGACGAAAAGAAACTTAAAAAGCCTCTGCATCCGCATCTCCCCAATATAGCCACCGGACAACTGGGTATTATGATCTCTCCTGTTAAGACTGGGAAAAGTACTATTATATCTAATTTATTATTAAATCCGAACTTTATGAGAGATCAGTTCGATATAGTATATATTATTAGTAATACGATCCATAATGACCAAACATCAAGATTTTTAAAAAAACAATTTCCAGAGACAATATTCGACAAATATGAAGACTCCACTATCGAAAATATTATTACTTATCAGAAATCTTTTCCAAAAGATAAACAGCCCTTTATAGCTTTAATATTAGATGACTTTTTAGGAATTAAAAGTAAGTCTATGATTTATCATTTAGCTACTAGATTCAGACATTATAATATAGGATTGTTATTATTCGCCTCTCAATTGTTTAGAGGTCTCCCCCCAGTACTGAGACAGAATGCTACATTCGCAATTATCGGTGGACCTAATCCATCTGATTTCGAGATTGCAAAAATGGCAGAGGAGTTCGGAGGCAGATATGGTGGAGAAAAGAACTTTATTAAACTTTATAAAGAAGCTACAGATGCGAGATATTCTTTTTTATATTTAGATTTACAATCTAATCCGTCATTAGCATATAAGAACTTTAATGAATTAATTTATAGTAGTAAGGATCACCAGGACGAAAGTGGCAAAGATATATAAAGAATAATATTGCCACTAATGTCTTTTAGTATTTAAAGATTTAAGCATTTAAAAAAATATAATGTATAATTATATATATATGAAAATGAATGATTTATCAATTGTTGCTCACAAAATTACTGAAAAAAAGATTTACTATAAATGTCCTTTTTGTTTTTCTAATAAAAATATGACTAGAACTTATGGAACAAACTTTTTTAAAAATGGCAGACCAGCTAATCGCTGTGCCACTATTCACCACCATGGAAATGAAACCCAAGCTCTCGACAATTTCGAGACGAGCCGTTCCTCACATTGTTCTTATAGTGATGGGGAAGTTAGAATACTTATAACTGACGACACTATTAGGGAATAAGTATTTAAAATATTTTTTTAATCTTTTTATAAGATATTTATATAATAATAATATCTATTATTATATAAAATAAGATGAGTGGAATCCCAAACACAATCATAATCGAAAGTAATAGGCAGATAGCTTATAAAGAAGAAATTAAAGCAAGAGCAGAATCATCGACATTAAGATCGGAAGATCTGCCTGACTTTCCTAATAACAAATGGAGGACACATTTAGAGTTCGGACAAGATATAAAACAAGGGGACGAAATATCTCTGGAAGCTGCAATGATAAATGACATCGGCGGTGGCGACGAGGTGATGGAGTTTATAGGTAGGACCGGAATAACAAACAGAGCAGGAGTAGATATCGATGATAGTCGAGCTAGATTATCATTAGCTTTTTATGTTAATAATAGATATCAGTTTAATTTTATACATCCTAAAAGTACATATATATGTGCGAGATATCATCTGGCAATAGATTATGGAGGTCCGAACCTCGATGGGGCTGGAGCTGGAACTGGGGCAGCAGATCCAACCCAACTCCAACAATTCGCAACTTTTCGAGATTGTTATCCTTATCAAGCGATAGAGGGTTTTAGTCATAATCAGAAAGTAGCAAGAGTGTTCACAGCAATCCCAGCAGCGGATTTTCCTACTTTTTCCAAACCGAATAATAAATGTTTTAATCCATCAGATCAAAAGTTTTATATCGGTCCGGAAGATTTTACAGGTCCGTATTTTAATCCTGCAGAAGGAGATGATGACCAAACCCAAGAATGGCAACCCTTTACATCAGATGTGGATTTAGAAGTGCCTTATGGTTTTAGTACACCAGCAGCGGTAGCTGAAAGATTAACGAGCCAACTCCACCAGCGAGATGGAGTAGCATCCAACTGGCAAGTGAATAATGTGACTCCGCTTATTTTTAAAATAGATTCTGATGGTGTAATCCTAGATCAAGCCATGCCTGGAATATCGGATAAAACTTATCAAACATTCCCCTCATCCACCGGTCAGTTATTTTATGCCAGATTATTTAATGGTGCTGGGGGTTTAAAAGGATGGGGGTGTGCTTTCGAAGGAGAAAAAAGTTCTACTGGGACAGCAGTGCCAGTAGGAACTAATTATCAAGCTAATCAAGGTCGAGTCCAATTCTGGAAACATACTTTATGTGAAAATATTGCGGAATGGCAAGGGCATACCCTATGGTCTAGATTACAGCGAGAGCCTTTCGTTATGACTGATATAACAAGCCCCCTAGATTTAAATAATAAATCATTATATACTGGTCCGACACAGATCGAGCAATTTACTCATAATGGAAAAACTTATAATATCGGTGAGTTAGGAGTGACTGGTTCTGTCTTATTAGATCAGACAAGAACTAAACAGGGTCAATTTTTTTATACTAATTCATTAACAAAAGATGCCATTGCTCCTTTAATAAATAATCCTCATACTGCACTATGGGATATAAGAGTACAAGACTTAATCCCAATTAATATGACTCTTAATTTTAATAATCTGGGAATAGCTCAGGAATCTTTTAAAGCAGCGAAATATATAATATCTGGGACAGGTAATAGTAGTCCTACATCTATGGCATATAAAAGTGCTTTTGCTGTTAATTTTGTCTGTGGAAGAATCGACGATGAGGCTACACTATCCTCTGCTAATAGATTGATATATCTCCCATGTCCGCTAATGATAGCAGCAAAAAATCCAGCAAGAGAACCTTATACAACATTTTCAGGAACAGGAAGTCCACCAGCTTATGCTGGGACAGGACAAGGAAAATCATACACCATAGATATGGATGCCCCAGTTTATAGTAATTTATCACAAAATGCTCCACAGCCAAGATTATACGGAGGAAGCAGAGAATCCTCAACGAGATATGAAGTTCCGATTTTTTGTTATGGTGATCCGGCTTTTAATGCAAAGGCAGCCCAAGCTAATACACTCACCAACTCTTTCGGCAGTAGAGTAGGTGAGAACTTATTTCCAGATAATCAAAATAGTTTATTTCAGACAGCCATTCCGAATGGGAATCTAAAAACACTCCAAGGTTATTATGATTTAATATCAGCATCGGCAGACGGCATGGGACTCGGTATTGTTCCTGTTTTTTATAAAGAAACTTTTGCCACCGGAATAAATGATAAATTATTAAATGTTCCTTTTATGGCTATGTTAGTTCGTAGTGCCAATGGACTAGTTATTCCAGCTCCATGTCCTGGTGAGTTTTTCGGTTTAGGCAGTCCAACATTAACACAAAATAATCTGGGAAAAATAGTGACTACACAGAAGGTCTCTAATAGTGGATATGGTCAAGCTGCGAATCTGACTCCAGAAAATTATATGCCATATATATATGCTGGGGCTAGTGATAGTTTAATTAATTTCGACGGAGGTTATTCTAGATTCACTATATCCCAACTCCATACTGCAGTCAAGCCAGGGAATGGTGTATTTCAGAATATTAATCAATCGGAAAGCGGACAACCAGAACAAGACTCGATGACGGCATATGAAACCCAGGCAGCCCTGTGTACTATTGATGGTGGAGGAGATCCAGTAAGTTATAGAGATCAGATCGCAATACCAAGACCGCAACCTATTATATCAGCTCAGGCTGGAGTAGCTTTTTTTAAACTATTCTCCTTTTTAAATACAGGGAAGCCGATAAGTGAAAGTCAGGCAGTGATTAATTCTCCGTTTAATTTACAACAATATTCTAACACATTATTTAATAAACTGGGATTTAGTTTCGAACAGATCATGCCAGAATATGGTCTCCCAGATAACGAGTTTAACAGAGGAAATTATAACAGATATTTAGGACAGACGAATATAGATTTATTAGATAAACAGCAGAATATGGTTAAACCATTTACGACTAATGCTTTTATATCGGCTGCTGCTATAATATCTATGGTTCAGGGCATAGCAGTTAAAGATTCAGATGCCCCATCGACTGCAGCCGAAGGACCAGTACCAGCAGCTAATTTAGGTGGATTAATAGATAGTCAATCCACAACGAATGCGGACTCGGATTTACTTATTGCTACCTCTATGCCTCAAAAATTAGATTATCCTTATCTAGTAGTATATACCGATATTGTCCGTAATCCATTATATTATGGTGGACCGGATGGAAGTCAGAAATTATCTGCCATAGCTTATATAACTCGTAATTATGCAGAAGGAGATTTTTTCTATTCTTTCGCTACTGGCTGGTCTTATACTGCCGATCAAGATTATATTATTACAGATATCACAACAGATATAAGACTGCCGGATGGAAGTCCAGCTCCGATAGATAAAAATAGTAGTGTCATATATAAAATAGCAACGACGAAGGCTATGCCTCCTCCTCCCCAAGTATTAGGACAAGCCTTAATCGCACAAGCTAAACTCGATGAGAAAATGAATAAAAATAAAAAGAAATAGACAGAAAAGATATATAATCATATTATATATTAATATGATTAAATAGAGCCAAAGTTAGATTTATGCTTAAATATAGAAAAAATAGTTTTATTATTAGATTTATGCTTAAAGAGAACATAAAAAATATTTTTTATTCCTTAAATAGGCATATAAATAGAATATATAATATAAATAGAATAAATCTAATTAAGTTTTTTAAATAGAATAAATCTAATTACTATTTTTTATATATATTATATCATGCAGTTATTACATTTCTGATCTTCTGTCTTTAATATATTCATAAGCATCTCTCGGCTCGATATAAAAGGGGATCTGTATATCAAATAATATCTGATCTGGGTCTGCCTCCGAAAAGGGATCATAATACTGAAACTCCGCCTCCTCGTCGTCGTACTCTGGGCATGGTCCTCCGCATTCGCATTCTCCGATTAAACAAAGCGGAGGAGGTCCAGTGTTAAAAGATAATTCTGATCTTCTAGTACTGACGAATCGATTAAACTCCGAATGAACCATATTAAGATTTAGTCTATGAGTCTTTTTCATAATAATGTCGATCATTTCGTTAGGAAGGAATTGTGATAACAGATAAGTAGCCATTGTTATTATAGTATAGCTAGTCGGCTTTAACCTTATTAATCATAATATATAATAAACTGATTAAAGTATTTTAATTATTATTTATCTATTCTATATATATTATGTTTAAAAATAAAATATAATATATATATATATATAAAATGGATCACTTTATCCACCCCACGAGTTCATCAGATAATCGTCATTTTAAAAGAGTTCTATATCCGTTATGGATGAAGTACACACATATGAAAAATAACTTTAAAATTATTAAAAATAAAAATAGTCAATACGAAAGATTAACAGAATCTAATAAAAGAGGAAAACCTGCATCAATAGAATTATTAAATAAATTATTAAAAGACTGCGAATTAGAAATCTCCTCAGCTCATTTAGCTTTATTATATCAGATCCAAAACATTAAACTAATTGATCATAAAGAAGAGATATATTTTTTAGTAGCCAGAGAGAATATGTTTAAAGAATATCTCCACTCTGATACTCAGATGGAAGGTTATGAAAAATATCTTAAAATAGTCGCAGGTGAAATGGCAAACAATCAAGCCGAGAAAGAAGTTAAACTCGAATCTATTTTAACTCTATTAGGTGCTATGGATTTAAATCGTGAAGAGATAATTAAAATTATTCACTTTTTAGCTAGGGTCTAATTTTTAGGGAGCTTTATGATTTTCTTTCTTTTCATGGCTACTGACGGATTTAATTGTTTTTTCTCCTCATCGATATCGTACTTTACTTTTTTTAATGCTGCAATAATCTCTGGTTTTTTCATTTTCCAAACTCCCACTATTCTGTCGTCTTTATTTAATTGTGAAACTAGCTTTCGCAACTCAGTAAGATTCATTTTATATAATATTAGATATTATTTTTCTAAAAGACACTAATGGCATTCTATTATAATAAATAATTTTGCCACTATTGTCTTTTACCACAAAATCTTATGACTCCAATATCTCGCACTATTTTTATCTTTGCTCGGTCCATGCCTTTTATAATATAGTTCTTTTCTTTTTTTGTCTCCATGATCTAATTTAGAATATTCCCCCAATTTATCTTTAAACTGACCATATCGTGAATCTCCGAAATGTATTAATCTTTTCTTTTTATTTTTCATAACATAAACAGAGTATTTTTTATTTTTAGCCTTACTCTTAAAAGGTTTATATAATTCCTTATCTGTCATTTATATATAATTATATATTTATTTTTATAGTTTATCTAATAAAAAATATATAATAAATCTATTTAGTTTAATTTTATTTAAAAATTGATTTATAATATATTATATATATATATATAAAATGGAATCAATCACCGAAGCTATCAAGAAATCACGCAATCTTAAAGAGAGCAGTGTTAAAGCATATGTATTTAATCTCCAAAAATTACACGATAAAATGTTTAATAATAAGAATATTAAGGATTTAGACTTTTTAAAAGATACTAAAAAAGTTATAGAGACATTAAACGATCTTAAACTATCTAGTCGAAAAACTTATCTCGCAGCCATAGTTGTAGCACTCGCAACAGACGAAGATAAATATAAAAAACCTTTAAAAGAATACCGAGAACTCATGATGGACCATATCCAAGAATATAAAGGACTGCAAGAAGAACAATCTAAATCTGACACCCAAAAAGAAAACTGGACCTCAATGGCTACTATTAGAAAAGTACCAAGAAGATATAAAAAGGAACTATTAGACAGAGGAGTCTTTAAAAAAGATAAAAAGGATCTGAATAAAAAAGAATTTGACCTAATCCAGAAATGGCTAGTTAGTTCTCTCTATGTTTTAGATGATGCCAATCCACCACCGAGAAATGATTTCACTCCGATGAAAGTTATAAACTTTAAACAATTCCAAGAAATACCAGACAGCGAAAAAGAAAAGAATAATTATTTAGTTATCCAGTCAAGAAATAAAAAGTTCTTTTCATTAGGAGAATATAAAACAGATAAAACATATGGATTAAAAAGGATTGATTTAGGACCAAAACTAAACTCAGTTATTAATATTTATCAGAAATATAATCCAGGGGAATACTTAATATATAATAGTCGTGGAGGACCTATGACCCCAAATGGATTAACTAAATATTTAAATAAGACTTTCGAACCAACCGGAAAAAAGAATATATCATCCACCATGTTAAGACATATATATATTTCCGAAAAGCTAGGCGGACCAACTTTAAAAGAGAAAAAAGCATTAGCTGATAAAATGGGTCATTCAGTTGCTACACAAGAAATATATAAAAAAAATTAATTTAGATTTATTAGAAAAATAAAAATATATGTATATATAAAATGGCAAATTCGTGGATCACATTTTTGAAGAAATGGTCGAAAGACAATAAAGTTAAATACTCAGATGCTATAAAAGACCCAAAGGCGAGGGCAGCATATGACAAAAGTAAGGGAACAAGCAAAGGCAAGAAAGGTGCAGTGAAGACTACAGGAAAAGATAAAGACATGGAGTTAGATGATAGCACTAAAAAAGGCGGAGCTAGAAAGACAGCGAGAAAAGCATATTCTCGTGGCAAAGCTGATAAAAAATAATATATTTAGTTTTTTTTAATTTTCACTTTTTTTATGATAAATAAAATATTTTATCATAAATAAAATATCTGTATATATAAAATATGGCAGGATTAAATAGTTATTACAATACACTAAATACCTATTCGAGCAATCTCGATGGTATGACTAATTTTCTCGGTCAGTACCAACAAGATGCTCTCGATGACTTTAATGATAAAGTAGCAGCAGTGAAGGAACAAGGCAAAGCCCTAGTGGAAACCGGAGGAGCGATTGAGGGACAATATGCAGCTGCGAAAGTATTATATAATTCGTATAAAGCTTTCCGAAATAGAGGAAAGAAACCAGGCAACGAAGACGGAGACGAGGACGAAGATGAGGACGATGAAGGAGGTGAAGGTGGCGGAAGTAGTGAAACTAATCTCGACGAGGCTGGAGATCCAGATGCCGATGCTAGTGCCACTGGTGATGCTGGGGAATCGGAAGTCCCAGGAACTAGTGATGCTGGAGCGGATGCTAGTGCTGCTGGGGATTCAGGGGAATCTAGTGCTACTACTGCTGCCGACATTCCGGAAGGAGCAGGAGGCGGAGCTGATGCTGCGACTGATGTCAGTTCATTAGGTCAGTCATCCGCACCTTTAACTGAAAGTCAGGCGAGTCAATTCACAGCAGATCCTGTTCCAGAACCAGAACCACCTTCTCTCTCGACTGCTTATGAAGCACCAGACATTCCGGAAGCAGGACAAGCTATGCCCAAAGGTTTAAGCTCTGGTGGTGAACTACAGGAGCTAGATAGTACAGGGGCAGCGACAGGAGCGGAAAGCACTACTGCAGCTGGAACTGAGGCAGCAACCGCTACTGCTACCGAGACAGG
>TARA_R110002072_G_scaffold181232_14_pt1 | contig 11430 bp, 13 predicted proteins | sample TARA_R110002072 | Tara Oceans TARA_R110002072 (sample SAMEA4397118) | marine metagenome | biome: Polar Biome; feature: [SRF] surface water layer (ENVO:00010504); material: water (ENVO:00002006), including particulate matter (ENVO:01000060) such as... | depth 5 m | reverse complement strand
GGTGCACGGGCTCTCGGCCGCCTTTCTGTCGGACAAGCCGCTGTTCCGCGACGGCGCCTCGGCGCTGCTCGAGTTCATTGGCGACTCGCCGCTGGTGGCGCACAACGCCGGGTTCGACTTCGGCTTTCTCAACGCCGAGCTGGGCCTGTGCGGGCTGGAAGCGGTCTGCCTCACGCGGATGATCGACACGGTCTCGCTCGCCAAGAAGCGCCACCCCGGTGCCAAGCTGTCGCTCGACGCGCTGTGTTCGCGCTACGGGATCGATCGCAGCCACCGCGTCAAGCACGGCGCGCTGCTCGATGCCGAATTGCTCGCGCAGGTCTATGTCGAACTCAAGGGCGGCCGGCAGATCGGTCTGGCTCTCGCGGCCGAGATCGAGGTGCACGCCACGCCCGGATTGGCCGAGGCGCGGATCCGCCGCGCCCCGACCGGCGAATACCGCGCGCCGCGCCCGCATTCGGCCTCGGTCGAGGAACTCGCGCGCCACGCAGCCTTTCTATCACAGATGCAGCAGCCCCTTTGGCAGCAATAGCCGGGTCGGCATCTGCACGGACGATTGAGGAGAACGATTGCATGGATATCCGCGTCTCTGGGCACCAGATCGACACCGGCAGCGCGCTGCAGGATTACGTCACCGACCGGCTCAACGGCATGGTCCAAAAGTATTTCAACCGAGCGCATTCCGCCAATGTCACCTTCGGCAAGGCGCCAGGCGGCGCGTTCAGCAGCGATATCGTGACCCATGTGAACAAGGGTCTGATCCTCAAGGCGCATGGCGAGGCGCATGACGTCCACCAGTCCTTCGACCAGGCGGCTGGCAAAATGGAAAAGCAGCTGCGCCGCTACAAGCGCCGGGTGCAGGACCATCACGCCCAGTCGGTCCCTGCGGAGATGGCAGAGCAGGCCGGTTACACGATCTTTGCCGGCTCGCAGAGCGAGGAAGAGACCGAGCAGGAGGATTCGCCTGCAGTCGTCGCCGAAACCACCGCGGATATTCCCGAAGCGAGCGTCGCCGATGCGGTGATGATGCTCGACCTGCGCGAAACCGGGGCGCTGTTCTTCAAGAACGCCGCGAGCGGACGCCATAATATGGTCTATCGCCGCCGCGACGGAACGATCGGCTGGGTCGAGCCGCGCTGATCCGCTCGCCAGTTTCGAACAGAATGAAGGCAGGTATTCGATGAGCGGCGCCGATACGCATTACCGCGCGCTGGAGCGGTTGTACGGCTCGGCGCCGATCAATTCCAAATTCGCCTCCTCGCTCGAGATTCTCGCCGAGGGCCGCGCGCGGATCAGTTTCGATGTGACCGAGGCGAGCTATCATGCTGCCGGCGCGGCGCATGGGACGATCTATTTCAAGATGCTCGACGATGCCGCCTTCTATGCGGCGAACACGCTGGCCACCGATCGCTTCCTGCTGACCACCTCGTTCAACCTTCACTTCACCAAGCCGGTGCGCGCCGGCCGGGTCGTGGCCGAGGGGCGCTGGATCAGCGGCAGGCGGCGGGTGCTGGTGGCCGAGGCGCGGCTGGTCGATGGCGATGGCGAGGAGATCGGGCGCGGCACGGGCACCTTCATGCGCTCGCGAATCGCGCTCTCCAGCCTGCCCGGCTATTCGTCCGCCGGAGACTGAGCGATGGGCGCGCGTCTCCCGGCGCATCTCGAAGTCTCGGGAATCATGCGACTCGCCCAAACTGCCGGGGGATTCGCAACCGTCGTCTCGCGCGGCGAGAAAGACGCCGGGACGATCCTGCTGTTAACCCTGCAACGCGGCGGAAATGCGCGGTTGTGGGAACGCATGCCGCAGCTCGACGGGAGCCGAAACTTCGCAGTAACCGCTGCCGAAGACCTTGAAAATCCAAGTAAAATCCAAGAGTATATTGCTCGCAGAAGTGTTCAGGACCCCGATTGCTGGATCGTAGAGCTGGATATCGACGACGCAGACCGCTTCGTCGCATCGCTGCCCGGTTAACTTGACATGATTACAATTGAGACTATTTGCCCGTCCACTTCGTGAGCGCAGGCGGCTGGTGCGGCAATAGGGTCGATCGGCAAGCGCGCAGACGGGGGATGGCCGGCAGGCCCGTGACGAACCGGATTAAAAGGCGCCGATAGCGGCGTCTGGTTCCAGCCTGCGACGGGTCCGTCCACCGCACAATATTGCAAAATTGATGGTTCGCAAGACGATGACCGCCTCTGTGGCGGCTGTAGCCGCAGGCATAGTATTGACCTTCGCCGGAGCCGAAACCTCCGGCGCTTTTGCGCAAGAATCCGATCCCGCGCCCGAATCGACCGAGCTCCCCGACGAGGTGATGCCGGTGTTCGTGGCCAAGCCGGTGGTCCAGCCGATCCCGGCCGCGGACATCCCCAGCGTCCCCAGCGACGATTTTTCCGATATTTCAGACCAGGCCGCGAGCGCGACTTCGCTCCACGCGCTGGTGTCCACGACCCCGACCGACGGCGCGCTCTCCGAAGAGCTGCATTGCCTGGCCGGCGCGGTCTATTTCGAATCGCGCGGCGAACCGCTCGACGGCCAGCTCGCGGTGGCGCAGGTCATCATCAACCGCAGCGAATCGCGTCAGTTCCCCTCGAGCTATTGCGGCGTCGTCCACCAGCGTTCGCAATTCTCCTTCGTGAAGAACGGCCGCATGCCGAGCCCCCGTCGGGCCTCCTCGGCATGGCAGCGCGCCAAGGCGATCGCGCGGATCGCGCATCAGGGAACGTGGCAGAGCGAGGCCAAGGATTCGCTATATTTCCACGCCAATTACGTGCGCCCGAGCTGGAGCCGCAGCAAGCAGGCGCGCACGACGATCAACACCCACATCTTCTATCGCTGACGTAGCGACCGCCCCTACGGGTTAGCGGTTAGTCCCTGAGCTGAACCCACACCGGGGCGTGATCGCTGGCCTTCTCGCGCCCGCGGTGGGTCTTGTCGACGCCCACGGCCGCCAGCCGGTCGGCCAGTTCGGGCGAGAGCAGCAAATGGTCGATGCGGAAGCCGTGGTCGCGTTGCCAGGCGCCCGCCTGATAGTCCCAGAACGTCCACACCCCGCCGCGCGGGTTGAGCGTGTCGACCGCATCGGTCCAGCCATCGGCGAGCAGCCGCGCATAGGCATCGCGCGATTCGGGCTGCATCAGCGCATCGCTGGCCATCGCGCGGGGCGACCAGACGTCCTTGTCCTCGGGGATCACGTTGAAATCGCCGACCAGTGCGGTAGGAATCTCCTGCGCCCAGAGCGAGGCGGCATGGATCCGCAGCCGCTCCATCCAGGCCAGCTTGTAATCGAACTTGGGTCCGGGCTGCGGATTGCCGTTGGGCAGATAGATCGACGCGACCCGCACCCCGCCGACATCAGCCTCGAGATAGCGCGCGTGCTCGTCGTCGGGATCGCCGGGAAGCCCGCGCTGCGTTTCGATCGGCTCGATCCCGTCGGCCAGGATCGCGACGCCGTTGAAACCCTTCTGCCCGTGCCAGATCGATTTGTAGCCGATCGCCTCGAATTCGTCGGCGGGAAAGCCTTCGTCCTGCGTCTTGATTTCCTGCAGGCAGGCGACGGTGGGCCGCGTCTCCTCGAGCCATTCCTTGAGGCGGGGCAGCCGGGCCTTGATCCCGTTGATGTTGAATGTGGCGATTTTCATGGCGGCGCTTGTGCCGCAAAGCGCTGCAGGGGTCTAATTCAAATCCCGAAGCTGGACCCGCAGCCGCAACCGGCGGCGGCCTGCGGGTTCTCGACCTTGAACGCCGCACCGCCGAGCGATTCGACGAAATCGACCGTGCTGCCCGCCACCAGATCGAGGCTGACCGGATCGACCACCAGTTGCACGCCCTCGGTCTCGCTCACCAGATCCTCGCCATCGGCGGCATCGGTCAGGCCGAATTTGTACTGGAAGCCCGAGCAACCGCCCCCCTCGACCGATAGCCGCAGGATAGCGGGCTTGGCCTGCTTTTGCGCGATCGCGGCGACGCGCTTCGCGGCGGCGGGAGTGAGGGTGAGCATGTCGGCCATGCGTATGATGTAGGAGGCCCGAGGGCCGCACTCAAGCGGTGCTGATATATTGCCGCATCTGCGCGGCCTCCTTCTCGATCTCGTCGATCCGCGATTTGACCAGATCGCCGATCGAGACGAAGCCGCACATGGTCGCGCCATCGAGCACCGGAAGATGGCGAATCCGGCGCCTGGTCATCAGCGCCAGCGCGTCGTCCACCTTGGTCCCACGCTCCACCGTGATCGCGGGAGAGGTCATCACCTCGCCCACCGACCTTTCCAGACAGGCGGAGCCTTCGCTGGCCATGCGATGGATCACGTCGCGCTCGGAAAAGATCCCCACCACCTCGCCATCCTTCATCACCGGCATGGCGCCGATCCGGCGGCTGTCGAGCAGCGCGATCACCTCGCGCACCGGCATGTCGACATCGCAGGTGACGATATCCGAACTGGCGCGGCATTCGATCAGTTTGGCTATATCCATCGCAACTCTCCCATGGCCGGTGTCCGGCTCTGCTGCGAGAATGCCATTTTCCGCCGCAAAACGCGAATCGCCCGGTTCGGGCAGCGGATTTCCAGGCTGCGCGAAGCTTGCAACTGCACTGCAGCATGCGCATGTGCGGCGCATGGCCCGCAATTCCCCGCTCGACGATCCGCAGACCGCCGCTTTCGCCTGGGCACGCTATCGACGCCTGATGCGCTTCATGCTGCTGGTGACGGTGGGCGTCGTAGCGATCGCGATCGCGCTGCTCTATGACGGCGAGAGCGCGGCGTCGGTGCATTATTACATCGCCATCGCGCTGGGGATCGGCTTCACGATGTTGCTCGCCGGCGCGTTGATGGGGTTGGTGTTCCTGTCGTCGGGCACGGGCCACGACGATTCGATCGACGACCAGATCGGCGACAACAGGAATCGCGGCGACTAGCCCAGCGGGCGCAGCCGGTAGTCCTCGACCGGTACTCCGCCGATCAGATGCTCCTGGATGATCCGCTCGAGGACCTCGGGCGTGCAGGAATGGTACCAGACGTAATCGGGGTAGACGAGCGCGATCGGGCCGCCGGCGCAGATCTGCAGGCAGTCGGCCTTGGTCCGCTGGAAGCCCCCGGAGCCATCGGCCCGGCGCGGCCCGGCGAGACGCAACTGCTTGAGCCGGGTCTTGAGATAGCCCCAGGCGAGCTTGCCCTCCTCGCGCGAACAGCATTTCTGCTTCTCGGCCAGCGCGCACAGGAAGATGTGCCGCTCGATCTCCTCGCCTGCCACCTTGGCGAGGGCCTTGCCGGCCTTCTCGACGGGCTTTTCCGGCCTATTCACTATCGGGCTTCAGCCAGCGGTCGAGCCAAGCGAAGACGGTGTCGTGCCACTGGAGCGAGTTCTTCGCCCCCAGCACCCAGTGGTTCTCGCCGGGGAAGACCAGCAGCTGGCTCGGGATGCCGCGTTCCTGCAGCGCGGTGAAGCTCTGGATGCCCTGCGTGTAGGGGACGCGGAAATCCTTCTGGCCGGTCACCACCAGCATCGGCGTCTGCCAGCGGTCGACGAAATTGACCGGGTTCCAGCGTTCGTAGGTTTCGGTCTGTTCCTGATAGCTGCCGCCGAAATCCCAGCGCGGAAACCACAGTTCCTCGGTCGCGTAATAGAAGCTGCGCATATCGAACAGCCCGTCGTGCTGGACCAGGCAGTCGAAGCGCTCGGGCCATTGCCCGGCGATCCAGTTCATCATGTAGCCGCCATAGGAGGCACCCATCGCGCAGGCGCGCTCCCCGTCGATCTGCGGATCGAGCGCCAGCGCCGCGGCGAGGCCCTTCTGCAGGTCCTCCAGCGGCTTGCCGCCCCAGTCGCGGTTGATCGCGTCGGTGAAGGCCTGGCCGTATCCGGTGCTGCCGTGGAAATCGACCGAGATCACCGCATAGCCCTGGCTGGCGAGGACGCGCGGGTTCCAGCGCGTCGACCAGCCGTCGTTGAACGAGCCCTGCGGCCCGCCATGGACGTAGAGGATCGCGGGCATGCGGCCCTCGTGGCCCTCGGGCTTGGTGATCTGGCCCCAGACGGTGTCGCCCTCGGCGCCGGGGAAGCTGAAGCGCTCGGTGGTGATCGAGGCGAGCCGGCCCATGCGCGTCGAGGCGACATCGGTCAGCGGCTCGGCCTGTTCCCAGCCGCGCGAGAGATACAGTTCGGGCGGCGCTCCGATCGAATCGCGGGTGAACAGCAGCCGCTCGCCCGCCAGCGGGGTGGCGTTGCCGATATGCGCTTCGTGGCCCGCCATCAGGTCGAGCCGCTCGACCGATCCGTCGCGCGGATCGATGCGGAAAGCGGGGGTATCGAGTACATCCTGCGCGGTCGCGACCAGGAAGCGCGAATCGGGGGTCCAGGCGAGCGAGGAGAAGCTGCGGTCGAAGCCCTGGGTCAGCGCACGGGTCTGCCCGGTGGCCAGATCGCGCAGTTGGACGACCATCCGGTCCGCTTCGTAGCCCGGCCGCGCCATCGCGAGATAAGCGAGATAGCGGCCATCGGGCGAAGGCGTGGGGAGTGCGTCGGTGGCTTCGTTGGCAGCGGTGAGATTGGTCGGGGCAGCGCCCGACAGGTCCGACCACCAGATGTCGAGATTGGTCGAAATCGGCTCGTCGGCCCCCGTTTCGCGCGCGACAAAATAGACCCCCGAGCCGTCGGGCGCCCAGGCGACATCCTCGCCGCCCCCGAACGGTTTGGTCGGGGTGTCGCCGGTCGGACCGCCCGCACCCGCTGCGCCGTCGAGCGCACGGCCCTCGCCCGTTACCCGGCCATCTTCCAACTCGAAGACGAAGACGCGGCTGAAGGTGCCCGGGGTTTCCCAGCTGTCCCAATGGCGGACGAAGCCGGCATCGCCCTCGTAGAGCAGTCCGTCGCCGGGGCCGGGCAGATGCGCACTGCCATCGCCCGCGCAGCCGAAGTTCGGGCAGTCGCGCGCGATCTCCGCCCAGACGGCAACGGCGCCGCCCGCAGGAGCGAGCGCGAATCCATCGATCCCGGCGGTGAGGTCGGCGGCGAGCACCGGCGCGCTGGCAACTCCCTGCGGCCCAAGCTGGACGCGCCACAAGCGGCTAAGCTCCTCGCCGCCTTCGGAGAGGGCGCGGTCCGAAAGGAAATAGAGCCAGCCGTCGCCGCCGAACATGACGCTGCTGGCCGGACCGCCGAGGTCGAGCCGCGCCGGCGCCGCATGGGCAGCGGTGAGGTCGTGGAGATAATAGTCGCTGCTGCGCGCGTAGCTCTCGGGATCGGTGGTGGTGACCGAATAGACCGCCCTATTGCCGTCCTTCGATACGCTCGGGGCACCCAGCCGCGGCATGGCGACCAGATCCGCGGCGCTCATCGCGGGGCGCGGGGCCGCAGGCCGGTCCTGAGCAGCGAGCGGGGTGGCGAGCGAGAGCGCGGCGGCGCCGGCGGCGAGGGTTGCGAGCCCGAAGCGTGTGTTCATGGCGCAGGCGTAGCCGCGCCGCGCGGCAAAGTTAAGCGCGATTGCGCAGCGCGCAGGCTCAGTCGCGCTTGCCGGCGATTCGCGAGATCTCGGCCCGGACGAGTTCCTCGACCATGTCGGGCAGATTGTCGTCGAGCCATTGCGCCAGCATCGGCCGCAGCAATTCGCGGGTCAGCGCCTCGAGCGAGGTCTCGCCCGAACGCACGATCTGGGGCTGCTTGCCGGGCCGCGAAATCATGGCGAGCGCCTCGAAATTCTGCTGCATCGAGGCGCGGACGGTCTCGGTGGTGAGCGGCGCGTCCTCCTCCTCGCAGGAGGTTTGCGCACGGTCCCCGGACCCGGAGTCGGCCGCCGCCGAGTCCTGTGCGACCATCGCCTCTTCGCCGAGCTCGAGGACTTCTTCGGTTTGCCCGGCATCGGCGGGTTCGACCGGGCTCGCGCTGGCCGGAGCGCGCACGCGTTCGCGCCGGGTAGCCACGGCACCGGCGCGGTTGTCGCGCGCGATCACCTTCTTGATCGAGTCGAGGATCTCTTCGACCGACGGTTCACCCGGTTGATGCATAGTCATTCGCCCCTGCTTGCCGCCCGTGCCTTCGCAATTTCGCGAATCGGCGCATAGCATCGCTGAACGAGGTTAATAAATGGAATCGCTCTCGGTCTCGTCGACGGGTCCGATCAAGGCCGTCGCTGCCGGGACATCCACCGTGCTGGTGCTTTCCACCACCGGGTCCGGGCCACGCTCCCAGTCCCACCATTTTCCCGCGACGCGGTCGTAATTGGCGAGCGGGTCGTAGAGCATGCCCTCGTCGGCCAGACCGAGCCCGCGCGCCTCCACCTGACCCATCGCGGCCAGCAGGCTGAAGCCCGCGACGTAGGCATTGCGCCTGGCGGTCACGAGATCGACCCGTGCATTGAGCAGTTCCTGCTCGGCATTGAGCACTTCCAGGACGGTGCGATTGCCGATCGAATTTTCCGCGCGGACCCCCTCGAGGCTGAGCGCAGCGGCGGAGACCGCGGTCTGCGAGCTTTCGATGATGGCAAGCGAGGCCTGCCAGCTGGCATAGGCAGCCCGCACCTGGGCGATGACGTCCCGCTCCGCCGCGATGATCCGTTCCAGCGCGGCTCCGGCCCGGGCCTGAGCCTGACGTTCCAGCGCCGCCGGGCGGCCGCCCTGGAAGATCGGAATGGAAAACTGCACCCCCGCCTGCGCGGCGGTGGTGGTTTGGGGAACGGCCACACCGCCCGGAGCGGCAACGCCTCCGAGCGTGCCGATGTAATTGTCGTAATTGCCCCCGAGGACCAGCGAAACGCGCGGCAAACGACCGGCACCGGCCACGTCGATGTCGATCTCCGCCGCATCGGCGCGCTCGCGGGCGGCGATCAAATCGGGGTTTTCCTCGAGCGCAATCGCGACGGCGGTTGCAACGGAATCGGGCAGGTTGGGAAGCGGCGGCGGAGGCTGGAGGTCGGTCGGCGCCTCGCCCACGAGCTGGATATAGGTTTCGCGCGCGCCGATCAGATTGGCCTGCGCTCCGCGGAAATCGGCCTGGGCCAGCGCCAGCCGGGCCTGCGATTGCGCGACATCGGTACGGGTAAGATCGCCGATCTCGAACCGGTCGCTGGTCGCCTGGAAATTGACGCCGAGCACGTCCACCTGATTGGCGGTGAGTCCCAGGATGGCTTCGTTGCGCAGCACATCCATATAGGCCGCGACGACCTGGCTGAAGAGTGCGCTTTGAGTCGCTCGCAATTCCGCCTGACCCGCCCCGACCCGCACTTCGGCGGCCCGGATGGCGTTCTTGACGGCGCCGCCCGCATAGATCGGAACGCTGAGATCGGCGCCGACCGAGAAGGCTCGGTCCGGGTTGGCAAAATTGGTCGAACTCTGTTTCAGGAACTCGATATAGCTGCCGCTTGCCGTCACGCCCGGACGCCCGGCGGCGCGCTCGATCGCGACGTTCTCGTCGGTCGCCCTTTGATCCGCGCGGGCGGCGGTCAATGTGGGATTGTTGAAATAGGCCTGGGTCAGCGCTTCCTGCAGCGTGTCGGCATGCGCGGGCGCGGCCAGCACGAGCGCCAGCGCCGCGCCGGACAATCCGAGACGTACCATCCCCCCGCGGTGCATCAGAAGCTCCAGCTCGCCGGTCGGTCGAACTGGCCGAGACGCGGAATTCCCATCTCGGCGAGCGGCAGCAGGCTCAGCGACTGGCCGGTTTTGCGACCGGTGGCGAGGCGCGTGACGCCGCGATCGATCAGGCCGGTGACGACCCTGCCGTCCTCGACGATCCGCTTGGCGAGCTCGGCGGGCAATTCCTCGATCGCTCCGTCGATCAGCAGCAGATCGGCGGTTTCGAGCGTGGCCTTGCCCTGCGCACCCTCGGCGGCGGAGATCGTTTCGACCGAGACGACCAGCGGGCGAACAAGCTCGGCCAGATAGCCGCTCCCGCCATCGACGATCAGCACCTTGTCGGTGAGCCGCGGGCGCGCTTCCGCGAGCATCGCACCGTGGAACACCGGAGCGGGGAGAAAGCCGCCATCGGGCAGCCGGATCGCGCGGTCCATATAGGCGATGCCGCGAGCCTGTTCGGGGACGAAATCCTCGCGCGCGACCGCGCCCATGCGCTCGAGCACGAAGCGCTCGTTGACGCCGCTGGTGCGCAGCTGGCCATCGATCATCGCGCGGCGGGCGGCGGAAAAATCGGCGGGACGGTCGAGTGTGGTGGTCATGATTCTATCCAGAAGCTCGCTTGCTGTATTACATAGATAACACGGTGGTGCAATGCCCTGTTGCTGTAGGCGGAACGCCCCTTGCGGCCAAGCGCTTTGACAATCGCGAAATCCCCGCCATGGACCACGGCAAATCTGCGAAACGGAGCGAAGCGGCGATGAGCGACATGACAATTATCCGCGAGGAAGATCTGATCGAAAGCGTGGCCGACGCGCTGCAGTTCATCTCCTACTACCATCCGATGGATTACATCCGCGCGCTGGGCGATGCCTATGAGGCCGAGCAGGGCCCCGCGGCAAAGGATGCGATCGCGCAGATCCTCACCAATTCGCGGATGTGCGCCGAGGGGCACCGGCCGCTGTGCCAGGACACGGGCATCGTCAACGTCTTCGTCAAATGGGGGCAGGATTGCCGCCTCGAATCCCGCCTGAGCCTGCAGGAGGTGGTCGATGAGGGCGTGCGCCGGGCCTACAACCATCCCGAGAACAAGCTGCGCGCCTCGATCCTCGCCGACCCCGCCTTCACCCGCCGCAACACGCGCGACAACACGCCCTGCGTGCTTTCGGTCGAGATGGTGCCTGGCGACCGGGTCGCAATTGATGTGGCGGCCAAGGGCGGCGGCAGCGAGAACAAGTCCAAGTTCAAGATGATGAACCCCTCGGACAATATCGTCGACTGGGTGGTCGAGCAGATCCCCTCGATGGGCGCGGGCTGGTGCCCGCCCGGGATGCTCGGCATCGGCATCGGCGGCACCGCGGAGCATTGCCTCAGGCTCGCCAAGCAGTCGTTGATGGAGCCGATCGACATGGCGCAGCTCAAGCAGCGCGGCGCGCAAAGCGATCTCGAGCAGTTGCGGATCGACATTTTCGATGCGGTCAACGCGCAAGGGATCGGCGCGCAGGGGCTGGGCGGCCTGGCGACCGTGCTCGACGTCAAGATCCTCGACTGGCCCTGCCACGCGGCGGGCAAGCCGGTGGGCATGATCCCCAATTGCGCCGCCACCCGCCATGCGCATTTCACGCTCGACGGCTCGGGTCCCGCCTATCTCGAACAGCCCGATCTCGACGCCTGGCCCGATGTGAACTGGCAGCCCGATGCCGCCGCCAAGCGGGTCGATCTCGACGCTCTCACGCCCGAGGAAGTGGCTAGCTGGGAACACGGCGACCGGCTGCTGCTGTCGGGCCGGATGCTCACCGGGCGCGATGCGGCGCACAAGCGGATCGAGGAGATGCTGCGCAAGGGCGAGGAACTGCCCGTCGATTTCAGG
>TARA_R110002072_G_scaffold125857_7_pt1 | contig 11435 bp, 10 predicted proteins | sample TARA_R110002072 | Tara Oceans TARA_R110002072 (sample SAMEA4397118) | marine metagenome | biome: Polar Biome; feature: [SRF] surface water layer (ENVO:00010504); material: water (ENVO:00002006), including particulate matter (ENVO:01000060) such as... | depth 5 m | reverse complement strand
TTTATTTGTAAGCAAGTTTCATTATGGAGCAAGAGTTCCATCAACAGTTATTGCAGCTCCAATGGTTCATGATTCTTTGCCTTTTACAGGAACTGCATCGTATTTAAAAAGACCACAATTGCCCTATACACGATTACCTGGTTTTCAAAAAATTAAAAATAATGAAATTGTTTGTTTCAATTGGCCAGCAGACACTTTAGCCACAATGTGGGGTGATGTTTCAGGAAAATTTACTTATAAACCTGTTGATAAAAAAACAAATTACGTAAAACGTGCTGTTGGAATTGCTGGCGATTCTATTGAAATGAAAGATGGTTATTTTTACATCAATGGAAAAAAGAACGAGTTACCTTACAGAGCAAAATTGCAGTTTTATTATACGTATGAAAGTAAGCAACCTATTTCTGCAAATACGTATCCAAAATTTTTAATTGATAAAGGAAGAACTGGTGTTTATAAAATACTTTCTGAATACTGGAATGATGAGCGAGTTCAAGATGCTATAAAATTGAATGGAAGCTTGTCTAAAATTGGGGAAGATTCTTTATATACAGAAGTTGCTGGGGGTATAAATCCAGATTTTGCTCAGAAATTTAAAATGTTAAATGTTGAGAATAAAATCAACATTAACATGACAGCAGAGGAAGTGGAGAAACTGAAAAAACATCCGTTAACTGTTTCCGTTAAAAAAATAAATCATGCTCCTGACAATGCTATTTTTCCTCATATAGAAAGTAATAAATGGAGCCAAGATAATTTTGGACCACTTTACATTCCTAAAGCTGGAGCTACTGTAAAATTAGATAAAAACTCGTTGCCTTTTTATGAGCAAATTATCAAAAATTACGAAAATAACGACTTGGTTGTGAATGGAAACGATATTTTTATCAATGGAGAAAAAACAGATTCTTACACATTTAATCAAGATTATTTTTATTTAGTGGGTGATAACAGACACAATTCTTTAGATGGACGTTATTGGGGATATGTGCCTTTTGATCATGTTTTAGGAAAGCCAGTAATGATTTGGTTTAGTTGGGATGCTGATGCTGCAAGTTTTGGTGAAAAACTAAAATCAATTCGTTGGGACAGAATGTTTACAACCGTTCATGGAGATGGAGAGCCTGTTTCTTATAGATATCTAGTTTTTGCATTAATAGCACTTTATATTGCTTGGAGTTTTTATAAAGGGAAGAAAAAAGTTAAGAAATAAGTATTTAATTAGCAGTTAGCAAAAAATTTAAAAACTGGTTGGAATAGCTTAAAAATAAACTTTATTTAATTAAAACATTTACTTTAAACAGCGACTGAAGACTGCATACTGAAAACTTAAAAACTGCTTACTAGCCTAAATATGTCAATATTCATTCCAACATACTTCTCTCCTATTTCTCAATATTCAGAGATTGTAAAAGCAGATTCTATTGTTTTTGAACTAGATGATAATTTCCAGAAACAAAGCTATAGAAATCGTTGTTATATCTACAATTCTAATGGTAAACAATTGCTTAGCATTCCTGTAAAACATCAAACTAAAGATAGTAGAAAGAAAACAAAAGATACTTTAGTTGAAAACGATTTTCCTTGGCAAGACCAACATTTTAAATCTTTACAGATTGCTTATAGAACATCCCCTTTTTTTGATTTTTTAGAAGATGATATTGCACCTATTTTCCATAAAAAATATAAATATTTACACGATTTAAATATTGATACTTTTTTATTTATAACAGATGCTTTACAAGTTGGTTCTCAATTTACAACTACAAAAAGCTATGAGATTGAGCCTACTGAAAAAGATTTTAGATTTTTAGCCGACAGAAAAAATCAACCAAAAAATGTGGTAGAGAAATACATACAAATGTTTGATGATAAACATGGTTTTTTACCTAATCTTTCTATTTTAGATTTATTGTTTATGGAAGGTCCAAATGCGATTAGCTATTTATAATTTTTTAAAATAGACATAAATTTTCTTATCTTTAAAAGAAAATTATGGAATTTTTAAAAGATTTTATTGAAAGTTTTGGGAATATTCCTAAAACAAGTGTACAAAAATTATTCGGTTTAGCTAAAAATATTTCATTTAAAAAAAATGAAATTATAAGCAAAGTTGGTCATATTTCAAGCAGCTTCTTTATTATAAAAGCAGGTATTGTTAGATCTTATCATCAAGATGAAAATGGAAAACAATATACAAGAACAATTTTCACAGCCAACAAAACAACAGGCTGTTTAGGTTCATTAATTACTGGAGAGACATGTAAACTTACCTATGAATGTTTAACCGATTGTGAATTTTATCAATTTAACTTTAAAGAATTTAAAAAGCTAATAAAAAAAGATCATCAAATTGCAATGTTATATAATAGAATGCTCGAATCTATTTTTTTAGTTATGGAGTCTAGAATTTATGATTTATCAGTTTTAAACGCAACAGAAAGATATTTAAAATTAAAAAATGAAATCTTTAATATTGAAGATCTTATTCCTCAATACCATATTGCTTCATATTTAAATATTTCTCCTGTTCAATTAAGTAGAATTAGAAAAGAAATTTATTCAAAGTAATTTTTATTAACATATGTAAACAATTATGGCATATTTATGTTATAAGTTTGACCTATAAAATTTATTCCCCCAATTATTTTTATTCAGTTTAAAAAGGCTTATTTTGTAATAAGCCTTTTAATTTATGATCAAGTTTATAATTCATTATTCATTTCACTTTATTATCCCTTTTTTTATAGCGCATTTCTTTTTTAAAGATCGATGGAAAACTGTGTATCTTATTTTTTTAGCTTCGATGCTTATTGATTTAGATCATCTATTAGCAAACCCAATTTTTTCAGAAAATAGATGTAGCATTAACTTTCATCCTTTACATTCCTATATTGCTATTGGAATTTATATGATTGGTCTCTTTTTTAAGAAAACAAGAATTTTAGCATTTGCATTGCTCTTTCACATTGCAACAGATTGGCTAGATTGCTATTTGTAGAAACGCTTAACTATGTTGGTTATTTCAGTAGAAATATTAAATTTTATCACTAAAAAAATATAAATCAAAGCAATTAAAATACTTTTTAAAATGATGTTAATAATAGGATGAATAGGAAATTTAAATAGATAAATATTCTCAATTGGAAAATCCCAGAAATTAAAAGTCACATAAAGTGCTGTTATTATAAAAATCATTAAAAATGATTTGTTTGTAAATGGCGTCATCGAAAACTTTCTTTTTACAAAAAATATTTTTCCTGTATTTGCAAAAAAGATAACGATTAAAGTAGCTAAAGCCAAACCATCTGTGCCCATATCTAAATCATAATAAAAGAGTTTATTCAAAAAATAGACAGAAAAAGCCATAATTAAACTAAAAGGCAAGGTTACTTTATAATATTTTGAATTGTTAATGATGGCTCCATTATTCCCTAAAAAACCATTGTACATTTTTAATAATGAAATCATAAAAACAACCAAAGCACCACCTGCATATTCTTTTGGTAATAAGCTAAATAACTGCCCAATATTTGCATTTATCAACACAAAAAACAACCCACTTATCAACAATAAATTTATAGAACTTTTCTTGTAAAGAGAGGCAACTTCTGTATGATTGTCTTCATTTAAAGTCTTGGATGTTAAGGGCTGTAATATGTTTAACATTGCTCTACTTGGTGCTTCAATAAACGAACCGATAAAAACTGCCACAGAATAATAAGCGGCTTTTTCTAAAGATTCTTTGCCTGGAATCATAAATTTATCAATATCTAAAATAATAGCACCTGCACTTCCTGCTAAAATAATATACAATGAAAAACGCAATACTTCATTAAAATTATCGGGTCTTGAAAACGTGAATTTTGGGAAGTATAATTTAAATGCGTAGAACATCATTAAAAGCATTCTAATAAAATACGCTCCAGTTAAATAGTAAATAAATTCGGCTTTTGTAATCCATTCAAAATAAACTGCAAACAACAAAATCATGACTGCTACTCTGTTGTATAATTCCTTTAAAATATTCCCGAAAACTGTTTGAAAATGTACTTTTGCCCACGCATGAAAAACCTCAAAATACGCACACGTAAAAGCTACTAAATAAATAACAAAGGTGTATTCTTTAATAATTGGGTTTTCTTCTGATAAATAATTACCAATTTGCTCATAAAATAAATTCCCTAAAAATCCCATAGGAATTGCCACCAATAATGGCAAAAACAACACCGATGATAAAAATTTATCTTTATCTGCTTTTGTAAAATAACTAGAGAAAAACTTTACGATGGTATGATGAATTCCTAACGCAATTAAAGGCATTAAAATATTGGAAGTTGCCAACAAATACGTAACCAAACCATAGTATTCATCTTCTAAAAAACGCGTATATAAAACCAAGGTATTGATGCCTCCAAAGACGAATCCGAGATAAATAAATAAGGTATTTTTAAAAGATTGTTTTAATACAATTCCCATTTTACGAAATTAAACTTTTAATAACAAAAGCTAACTCTTTCGTTAATTGTTTTCTATGATATTGTTCAATATTTTTTGCAGCCACTTTTAAAGAACCTTTTTTATATTGATGATAAAAATCTTGAATGGTTTCTTTTAACTTTTTTTCATCATTGTAATCTAAAACAGCTCCTGTATTGGTATTTCCAATAATTTCTTGTAAATCTTTATTTGGTGGACTAATAGTCAAAATAGGACGATTTGCTGTTAAATACTCAAATAGTTTTCCTGTTAAAATACCATGAGCATTCTCAATATTAGGAATTAACAACAATAAAACTTGTGATTTTTTCTGAAAATCAATTGCTTCTTGATGAGAAACATAGCCAATAAAATTGGTATTCTCTACCAAATTATTTTTCTCAATTTCATGTTTTACTTCGTCAGAAATATCACCAATAAAATTCAGTATTAAATCATTTTTAAAAGCTGAGTTTTCATGACAAATATTATTTAAAACTTTAAAAAACAATTTAGGATTACTTTGTTTTGGCAATAAACCAATATACGAAATTGTAAATTTTTCATCTAATTGAGTGGTTTCAGAATGCAACACTTCACTATCAAAACCATTGGTAACTACTTCAACTCTTTTTGCTTGTTTTACAAATGCTGCTTTTAAAGAATTGCTAACCGTTAAAATACAATCTGCATTTTTTAATATTTTTGTTTCTAATTTTTTATTTTTATTGATGGCAAAATTTAATTGCTTAAAATCTTTATTATAATATAAATTAGACCAAGGATCTCTAAAATCTGCTAACCATTTTATATTTGTTTTTTGTTGGATTTTATCAGCAATCAAATGCATACTATGAGGTGGTCCTGTAGAAATAAGTAAATCTACTTTAGTATCTTTTAGATAATTTTCTAAATATTTTACAGAAGGTTTTACCCAAAAAACTTTAGGATCAGGAATAAAAAAATTACCTCTTATAAAAGATAAAAAACCACTATTTGTACTGTTAGAAATATCTTTTTTCTGATTATTTTTTTGCTTCCAAAATAGTACATCTGTTGGTTCCCAAATTGGTTGTTTTAAAACAGTAATTCCTTTCGGGATTTCATCAACTAAACTTTCATCTTCTTTTGGATAATTGGCATTATCAACAGTATATATAATAGGTTCTATGCCAAAATTTTGTAAATATTTTGCGAATTTTAACCAACGCTGAACGCCAGAACCACCTGCTGGAGGCCAATAATATGTTAAGATGAGTACTTTCAATAGTTTTAATTAGTGTATAAATTGAATAGTTTTAAACTTTCTTGTTCCCAATTTTCTCCTTTAGTCATTACAGCATCAAAAGCGTTTTGGGTTTTTACTTGATAATCATCGTAATTTTGATGAATTGAAATTACTTTTTTAGAAAAGTCATTTGCATCATCAGCATTAAAAACGATACCTGCATTATATTTCGTAACAATTCTCTTTAAAGGTTTGCAAGAACTTACTAAAAGTAAGCTTTTACTCATCATTATTTGAAATAATTTATGAGGAATTGTATTATCTGTATGATTGTTCGCTAAATGTGGTATGATATTTACATTCGTTTTTTGCATAATTGTAGACACTTCTTTAAAAGGTCTGTACCCAACAAATACCACTGAATTTTCTACATTAAATTCTTTTACAATTTCTCTTAATTTAGTTTCTACATCTGCACTTCCTTTCCCAATTAAAAATAATTTTGCGTTTGGAATGTATTGTACAATTTTTGGCATAGCTTCTATTGCTGTTTGCAAACCTCTATGAGGACCAAAACCACCAACATACGTAATTGAAAAATCTTTATTGCTGATAATATTTTGAGCAACTTCCTCATTAAAATTAGCTGCGAAACTCTTTTTTTCGTGATTAGAAACCACAATTAACTTTTCGTTTTCAATATTGAATTTAGCAATCAGTTTTGCTTTCATTTCTTCAACGACACAAATTACTTTGTCATATTTTTCGCAGTATTTTTTTTCTTTTTTTGACCAATTTTCTGAATTAAAAAAAAGCGCATTCTTAACTTTAATAACGCTATTTTGTTTCCACAAAAACCAAGTTTTTAAAGCTTCAGGATAGTTTTCATGTAAATCTAAATATATTTTTTTTACGTTATTTTTAAATTTGAAACCAGTTCCTGCCAATGGCAAATCATGTACGTGTAAATATTCGATTTTATATTTTTTGAAAGCTTTTTTTAATCCGAAGTAAAAAAGAGGATTGATGTTTGTGGCACTTTCTATGATATCATAGATACCTTTTTTAGCAATTGTATAGTTTTTTCCGATTCTAAAAACAACTACATTATTTACAGTTTCAGATTCTAAATCGTTCTTTTTTCTTGGACAAACAACTAAAACTTTTTTACCTTTTTCAGCTAAAGCTTCTGCTTCTTTTCGAACTCGAATATCATTAGGATATGCTCCATCCACAATCATACAGATGTAACTCATGCTAAAAATTCTAGAGATTTTTTGATAATTCTTTCTGTAGCATTTCCATCCCAAAATTTTGGAATTGTACTATTTCCATTTTTTCCATCAGAAATAGTTTGAATTTTTTGAACTATTTTTTGTGTATCAAAAGTCATCAACTCATTGGTACCTTCTTCTATAGTTGAAGGTCTTTCTGTATTTTCTCTTAAAGTGATGCAAGGAATTTGTAAAAAAGTAGTTTCTTCTTGAATGCCTCCACTATCTGTTATAACACAAAAAGAATATTTTATCAATTTTTGAAATGAGAAATAATTTTGTGGTCCAATAATGATTAAATTTTTGAGTTCGGTTAAAGTTTCAAACAAATTAAACTTGATAAAATTACTTTTTGTTCTTGGATGAATTGGAAAAACGACATTATTATCTTTTGTAAGCTGTTTAAATAGCTCAATAATTTTTAAAAGCGCGTCTTTAGTATCTACATTTCTGGGTCTGTGTAAAGTCGCTAAAATATAGGTGTTTTTTTTTTGATTGATTTCCTCTAAAATAGTAGATGCTTCAATCTCATTTTTAAAATGAACCAAAGTATCAATCATTGTATTGCCAACAAAAGCAATCTGAGTATCAGTTTTACCAATGTTTTTTAGATTTTGAAGACCACTTTTTTCGGTTACGAAACAAATATCAGAAATTTCATCCGTTAAAATTCTGTTTATTTCTTCAGGCATTTTTCTGTCTAAACTTCTTAAACCACTTTCTATATGTCCTAATTTAACATCTAATTTATTAGCACAAATGGCAGCTCCTAATGTTGAATTTACATCACCAACACAAAGCAATAAATCTGGCATAAATTCATTGATAACGCTCTCTAAGTTTATAATAATTTCGCCAATTAAACTATTTGCAGAAGTACTTTTTATTCCTAAAAAATAATCGACTTCGATACCAAATTGCTCTAAAAAAATAGTGGACATTTTATCATCATGATGCTGACCTGTATGTACTATTTTGAGTTCTAGATTTTCGTATTTCTCAGCAACTTTTTTAAATTGAGTTATTTTTACAAAATTAGGTCTTGTCCCAACTACAATTAAAATTTTCTTCTTCATTACAAACTATTTTGTTGCAAAAACTGCATAATATCTTGGCGTAAATTTTCTTAAAATTGGTCTGAAACCAATTTTATCTATTGGGCTTGTCCATTTTTCTTTTTCTTGAATTTCCCAACCTGATTTTTCTAACAACCAATCAAATTGCCAATCTTCAAATTCATGATAATGTCTGTCCCATTGATCTGTTTTGCTTCTGTAGGCTTTTGCAAACCATAAATCTAAAGGAATTGTCGCAATTAATTTAGTGGATTCAATGGCTCTTAAAACATTAAAAGGCGCTAATAAATGTTCGAAAATTTCGAAGGCTGTAACAGCATCAACTTTATGATTTTTTACAATTTCTGGTAAAAGATCTAAATCTTCTCCTTCAGTATTAATAACTGTATAACCATGTTGTTCCATGATTTCAGAAAACGGATTCCTAATTCCTAAATCTAAAATTGTTGCAGGAGCTGGTAATACTTTTTGAAGAAATGCTAATGTGTGCGCATATCTTTTATGTGGAATTTTAGTGTACATTTAAAGCCGATTTTTTCTTCTTCTTTTTCTTATCATCATAAAACAGCCAACCAATTGTAATTAAAAGTAATAAAGCATAAGAACCTAAAGAAATTAGTCCTCCTTTTTGAATAACTTCTGGCTCAAACTTAAAAACAATTTCGTTGTTTCCTGCAGGAATTTTCATTCCTCTTAAAACATAATTTACTCTAAAATGTGGTGTTAATTTTCCATTGATGTACGCATTCCAACCATCTTTGTAATAAATTTCAGAAAAAACTGCAAATTGCTCTTTAGTAGTTTTTGACTCATAAGTTAATTGGGTAACATTATATTTTGTTAAATTGATAGTTGCAGTTGAATCTTGTTGTACACGAATCTGTTTGTTGTTTGAAATGTTCTTTTGATCAATAACAGCAAACCTTTTTGTATCTAAAGAATCTAAAGTTTGCATTTCTTCGTTTGCAGAATCTACAACTTTTACATTTTCTACAAACCAAACATTTCCATTCGCGTCTTCATTTAATTGCACTTGTTCTTTGCCTTCTTTATCTGGAACAATAAAATATTTTGTGTTTAACATATTCAACACATCCATATTATTTTTTGCAATTTGATACTCAAATAATTCTTGATAACGTCCCATTTTTGCTGCATGATAACCACCAATCGATTGATGAAAATAAGAAGTCGAACCATCTTGCATAGGATCTTTTGCAAAGTTTGCAACTCTATAATGTGTCTTATCTTGTAAAATTAATTTATCTGCATTGGTTGCTGTAAAAGGTTTATCAACTCTTCTTGAGGGTTTAAAATCGGATTCGTTTACATAGTTTTTATTGACCGAAATTAAATCGAATAAAATAAAAACAACCAAACCAATTACTGCAATATGTTGTTTCAGTTTGCCTTTTAAGAAAAACCATAAAACTCCAGCAGCTAAGATCATCAATACTAAAGAACGTAAAATATCCATGAATAACATCGATTTTCTATCTGCAATTACTGCATCAATTAAACCTGGCAACTCACTATAGTTTGCATCTCTTAAACCTTCAAAAGAAGACGAAAAATGCGCTAATACAAATCCAAAGAGTATTAATCCTCCAAAAACATAAGTTGCCTTTTTTAAACTTTCAATTTTTTCTTCGGATGAAATTTTAGCAGAGAAAAAAGATTTTAACGCTAAAACTCCTAAAATCGGCACACATAATTCTGCAATAACTTGTATGGAAGAAACTGCTCTAAACTTATTATATAAAGGAATATAATCAATAAAAAAGTTGGTTAATACATCAAAATTCCTACCCCAACTTAACAAAATTGAAAATACAGTTGCTGCAACTAGCCATTGTTTTAAACGACCTTTTACAAGAAATATCCCAAGAAAAAACAAGAAGAAAATAACAACGCCAATATAAGCAGGAGCTTCAATAATTGGTTGATCTCCCCAATAAGTTAACACTTGTTTAGAATAATCATCTGCAACTTTTTTACCAGCTTGCTTTTCTATTAATTGATAAAAATTAGAATTTTTACCCAATTCTTCCACAGTTCCTCCACCCATAAAACGTGGAATAAACAAATTAAAAGTTTCTAACTTTGCATAACTATATTGAGTAATATAGGCTTTGTCCAACCCTTTTGTTGCTTCTTTTTTACTTCCATCAGCATTTATCGTTAATTCAGATTTTCCTCTCGTACTAAATTCTGAATACTCTTGCATTGCCATTAATCTAGGAGCATTTGCACCAATTCCTAAAATAACAGCTGCCAAAATTACGGCTGCTTGTTTTATAAAAGCTGATAAAATATTTTCTTTAATAGCATTTATTAATTCTACAATTCCTAAAATTAGCAGACAAAAACCTAAATAATAAGTCATTTGAATGTGGTTTGTATAAATTTCTAAAGCCATTGCCAAACCTGTAACAATAAAACCTAGGACATATTTCCGTTTAAAAATCCACAAAACTCCAGCTAAAACCAAAGGCATATAGGCAATTGCGTGCGCTTTAGAATTATGCCCAGGAATAAAAATAATAATTAAATAGGTGGAAAATCCGAAGGAAAGTGCGCCTAAAATTGCCAATCTCCATTTTACTTTTAGTGCCATCATCAACACAAAAAAGCTTAAAAAATACAGAAATGTATAATCTGCTGGTCTTGGTAAAAAACGTAAAGTTCGGTCTAAAGTTCTTACAAAATCGTACGGATAATAAGCACTTATTTGATAGGCTGGCATTCCACTAAAAGAAGCGCCAGTCCAATAAGGCTCTGTGTTTTTTTCGGTTCTAAAATCGGTAATTTCTTTAGCCATTCCCTGAAATTGGGTAATATCTGACTGTGCTATTTTTTGTCCTTTTAAAACAGGATGAAAATACAATAATGAGGCAATTACAAATATTGCTACTGCAATAATGTAGGGAAATATTTTTTTAAGTTTCAAATGCTTAATTTAAAAAATTGAACTTTTTTTTGGTTGATAAAACTTGAGCAAAATAAATAAATCGAGAATTAATCTATTTCTTCGAAATCTACATATTCTCCAACAGAATTTTTACTTTGTGTGCTATTTTTTGGAGCTTTATCGATAATGGTTTCTCCTTCTTTTACGTTATTTTTTGGTTGCTGACCTCCAAATTGTTGTTCTGCTTTTTTTTGCATTGTATCTGCCACTTTTTTAATTAAAAAAGGTGCAAATAGTCTTGCCAAGAACTTAAAACCGTAATAAAATAATAACGCAAAGAATATAAACTTTAATAAACCCATGTAATAAATATAGTGTTAAAAAATATATCAAAAATAACAATTTGCTAACAATTCTAACGTTAACAAACTACAAAACTTTTATAAAGGTAAAAAAGTGTGCAATGC
>TARA_R110002072_G_scaffold9518_11_pt1 | contig 11445 bp, 11 predicted proteins | sample TARA_R110002072 | Tara Oceans TARA_R110002072 (sample SAMEA4397118) | marine metagenome | biome: Polar Biome; feature: [SRF] surface water layer (ENVO:00010504); material: water (ENVO:00002006), including particulate matter (ENVO:01000060) such as... | depth 5 m | reverse complement strand
GGGGCGGTCGAGCCGCGGGTTTATTTCGAAGAGCGCTTTTTCCATGGTGCGCCGCCACTTCTGCCGCGCCAGGCGTCCCTTGGCAAGGTAGGGGGCCGGCACCGCGGTTCAGCGGCTTGACCGCTCCGGCGCGGCACCTTACGCAATCGAAAAACGAGTAGCAAAACAAAACCGGAGAGAGCCGCAATGCCCGAAGCCTATATCGTCGAAGCCGTCCGCACCGCCGGGGGCAAACGGGGAGGCCGGCTTGCGGGCATCCACCCGGTCGATCTCGCCGCGCGATCGCTCGATGCGATCATCGAGCGCAGCGGGATCGATCCCAAGGCGGTGGACGATGTAATCATGGGCTGCGTCAGCCAAGGTGGCGAGCAGGCGATGCAGGTCGGGCGCAATGCGGTGCTGGCGACCAAGCATCTGGGCGAGGGCACGCCCGCGGTCACCATCGACCGCCAGTGCGGATCGAGCCAGCAGGCGATCCAGTTCGCCGCGCAGGCGGTGATGAGCGGGACGCAGGATTGCGTGATCGCCGCAGGGGTCGAGAGCATGAGCCGGGTGCCGATGGGCTCGACCGCGATGCTGCACATGAAGGAAGGGCTGGGGCATTACAAATCCGCCGGTCTGGAAGAGAAATACCCCGGCATCCAGTGGTCGCAATTCGCCGGCGCGGAGATGATCGCGCAGAAGCACGGCTTCTCGAAGGACGATCTCGACAATTTCGCGCTGCAGAGCCACCTGAAGGCGAAGCGGGCCACCGAAGCGGGCGCCTTCGAGAACGAGATCGTCCCGATCGCCATCGAGACCGCCGAGGGCGAGGCCTGGCACACTGTCGACGAGGGCATCCGCTTCGATGCGACGCTCGAAGGCATCCAGTCGGTCAAGAAACTCTCCGAGGACGGCAAGATCACCGCCGCCTCGAGCAGCCAGATCTGCGACGGATCGAGCGCGGTGCTGGTGGTGTCCGAACGCATGCTGAAGGAGCACGGGCTCACCCCGCTGGCGAGGATCCGCAACCTCACCGTGACCGCGGGCGATCCGGTGATCATGCTCGAGGAGCCGCTGTTCGCCACCGACCGCGCGCTTGAGCGCGCCGGGATGAAGATCGAGGATATCGATCTCTACGAGGTCAACGAGGCCTTCGCGCCGGTGCCGCTGGCCTGGCTCAAGCACACCGGGGCGGATCCCGAGCGGCTCAATGTCCATGGCGGCGCGATCGCGCTGGGCCATCCGCTGGGGGCGAGCGGCACCAAGCTGATGGCCACGCTGATCCACGCGCTGCGCCGCAACGGCAAGAAGTTCGGCCTGCAGACGATGTGCGAGGGCGGCGGCGTCGCCAATGTCACCATCGTCGAAATCGTCTAGCTGACATCGCCATCTCGGCGGGAGCCGGGGCCGCTGCCATCCGCAGACAAATCATTGCATTGCGTCCCGGCATGGGCTGGGACGAATTCGAAATATCAGGAGAGATCAAATGGAAGTTTCTGCCAATACCCCCGCAGTCGTCACCGGCGGCGCCTCGGGCCTCGGAGCCGCCACCGCCCGCGCCATTGCGGCGAAGGGCGGCAAGGTCGCGATCTTCGACATGAACGAGGAGAAGGGCACCGCGCTCGCCCAGGAAGTGGGCGGCGTGTTCTGCAAGGTCAACGTCACCAGCGACGAGGAGGTCGACGCCGGCTTCGCCAAAGCGCGCGAAGCGCATGGCCAGGAGCGGATCCTCGTCAATTGCGCGGGCATCGGCAATGCGATCAAGACCGTCAGCCGCGACAAGCAGTCGGGCGAGATCAAGATCTTCCCGATTTCGGCCTTCGACTTCGTGATCCAGGTCAATCTGATCGGCACGTTCCGCTGCATCGCCAAATCGGCCGCCGGGATGATGACGCTCGAACCGCTGAGCGAAGACGGCGACCGCGGCGCGATCGTCAACACAGCCTCGGTCGCGGCCGAGGACGGCCAGATGGGCCAGGCTGCGTACTCCGCCTCCAAGGGCGGCGTCGTGGGCATGACCCTGCCGATCGCGCGGGATCTGATGCGCGAGGGCATCCGCGTGAACACGATCCTGCCGGGCATCTTCAACACCCCGCTGATGAACGCCGCGCCCCCGCAGGTGAAGGAAGCGCTGGCCGCCAGCGTTCCCTTCCCCAAGCGGCTCGGCAACCCCGAGGAATACGCCAAGCTGGCGATGTGCATGATCGAGACCGGCTATTTCAACGGCGAGGATGTCCGCCTCGACGGCGCGATCCGGATGGCACCGCGTTAGGAACCAGGACAGGGGAAGGGCGGCTCGCGGGCCGCCCTTTTCATATGGCCGAGGGAACGAGGAGAGAGACATGGCCGAATACACGCAGATCAAGCTCGACATCGCCGATGGCATCGCCACGCTGACGCTGCATCGCCCCGAGAAGATGAACGCCTTCACCCGGGTCATGATGGCCGAGATCATCGATGCGATCGACGTCACCGATGCCGACGACAGCGTGCGCGCGGTGATCTTTACCGGGCACGGCGAGCGCGCCTTCTGCGCCGGAGCCGATCTGACGCCCGAGGGCGGCGGTCATGTCTTCTCCGACCCCAACCCGGTCGAGGATCTCTCGGACGAGCGCGTGCGCGACGGGGGCGGGCGGCTGGTGCTGCGGCTGTTCAATTCCAAGAAGCCGCTGATCTCGGCCTGCAACGGGGTCGCGGTCGGGGTCGGCGCGACCATGCAACTGCCGATGGATATCCGCCTCGCCGCCGAGGATGCGCGCTTCGGCTTCGTCTTCGCTCGCCGGGGGATCACCCCCGAGGCGGCGTCGAGCTGGTTCCTGCCGCGGCTGGTGGGAATGCAGACCGCGCTCGAATGGTGCATGACCGGGCGGATATTCTCGGCGCAGGAGGCGCTGGATCGCGGGCTGGTGCGCTCGCTTCACCCCCGCGGCGAATTGCTGGATGCGGCGCGCACGATCGCGCGCGAGATTGCCGACAACACCTCGGCGGTTTCTGTCGCGATGACCCGCGCCATGCTGTGGCGGCTGTCGGCGACCGAGCATCCGATGATGGCACACAGGATCGACAGCCGCGCGATCTATCGCCTCAGCCGCAGCGCAGATGCGCAGGAGGGGATCGCCAGCTTCCTCGAGAAACGCCCGCCCGCCTATCCCGATACAGTCAGCGGCGAGATGCCCGATTTCTATCCCTGGTGGGACGAACCCGGCTACAAGTAGTTGCGGTTGAAACGGTCTTGCCAAGGCGGGCAGGAGGGTTAGGGTTGCGGCCATGTCGAAACCCCAGCCTGCCCGCCAGCCTTCGCAGCGTCTTGCGGACTTCCTGCCGTATCAGCTCTCGATCGCGTCCAACGCGGTTTCGACCCGCATCGCCGAGCAGTATCGCCGGCGCTTCGCGCTGCGCACCACCGAATGGCGGATCATGGCGGTGCTGGGCGACAGCGGGCCGCTGACCCAGCGCCAGCTCACCCAGCTCACGCTGATGGACAAGGTGCCGGTCAGCCGCGCCTGCAAGGAACTGGAACAGCGCGGCCTGGCGGAACGCACCCCCAACGAGGCCGACGGTCGTTCGCATCTGCTGCAGCTCACCACCGAGGGACGGGGGGTCCATGCCGGGATCATGCCGCTGGCCAAGAAGATCGAGGCCGAGCTGTTTTCCGTTCTCGACGCGAGCGAGCGCGACCAGTTGCGGAACATGTTGGTGCGATTGCGTGAAGCCGCGGGCGACTTCGACGCGGAGAGCCTCGTGGGCTAGAGCCGACTGACTTTCCCCGCGGTCATCGCAGAATGCTCATCCTATCCCGCCCGAGAACGCATCGGAGATCGAACAGGCCGCCGGGCCGAGAATGACGATGAACAGCACCGGCAGGATGAACAGGATCAGCGGGATCGTCATGATCGCGGGCAGGCGCGCAGCCTTTTCCTCGGCGCGCATCATGCGCGAGTTGCGGAACTCGGCCGAGAGCACACGCAGCGCGGAGGCCAGCGGGGTGCCGTATTTTTCGGTCTGCACCATGGTCGTGACCACGCCCTTGATGTCTTCCAGATCGACGCGATAGGCGAGATTGTTGAAGGCCTTGCGGCGTTCGTTGAGGAAGGACAGCTCGATCGCGGTGAGCGCGAATTCGTCGCCCAGCTCGGGATAGGCGCGGCCCAGTTCCTTGGCGACGCGGTTGAAGGCGGCATCGACGGTGAGGCCGGCCTCGGCGCAGATGACCAGCAGGTCGAGCGCGTCTGGCAGACCCTTTCGGATTGCGTCGGTGCGCTTCTTGGCCTTGTTCTTGAGGTAGATTTCCGGACCCTTGTAGCCCAGACCGACCGCCGCGGTCAGCGCGGCGAGCTTCTTCATGTCGCCCCATTCGGGGAAGCTGTTGAGCAGATAGACGTAAAGGAACACCAGTCCGCCCAGGATCAACGGCACCGCCAGGCGCAGGCCGATGATGAGAACCGCCAGTTCCTTGTTGCGATAGCCGGCGTGGGCGAGCTTTTGCTGGATATCCTCGATCTGGCTCTGCTGCAGCACTTTCATGCTGTCGAGCGTGTCCTTGACCCGGTCGGTGGTGTCGGAATTGCGCACCAGGCTCTGCCGCTTCTTGGCATTGTTGGTGACGATCCCGGCCTTGAGTTCGTCGCGCCGCTCGTTGAGCGCCTTTACCCGCCGGGCCATCGGGTCCCTGATCGTTACTGCGGTGTAGATCGCGAAGATCACCGCAAAGGCGGCGATCCCGGCGAGGATCGAGCCGACCATGATGACGTCGAAGCCGAGAAGCGTGGGTCCGGCGGGCGAATTCATTGTGCTCTCTCCGTCCCTTAGATTTCGAAGCTGACCATCTGGGCCATGATGAAGACCCCGATACCCATCCAGACCATACCGCCGAGTCCGGCGACGATCAGGCGGTCTTCGGTGAAGAAGCCGCCGATATATTCGGGGTTGATCCACCAGATCATGCCGAACACGATGAAGGGCAGGGCGCCGACGATATAGGCCGAAGCCTTGGATTCCGAGCTCATCGCGCGGATCTTGAGCTTCATCTGCCCGCGTTTGCGCAGCACGTCGGAGAGGTTGGAGAGCGTCTCAGCCAGATTGCCGCCGGTTTCGCGCTGAATGGCGAGCGTGATACAGAAGAAGTTGAACTCGGGGATGCCCAGCCGATCGGCCGTGACCTGAAGCGCTTCTTCCATCGTGCGGCCGATCTTGATGCGTTCGACGATGGACTTGAACTCCTCGCCAACCGGGCCGGAAACCTCTTGCGCCACGACCGCCAGCGTTTCGGTGACGGGAAGGCCGGAGCGCAGACCGCGCACCAGCAGTTCGATCGCATCGGGGAATTTGGCGTTGAACTGGTTGGTCCGTTTCTTGACCAGATGGCCCACCACCATATGCGGCAGACCCGCGCCTGCAAATACGCCGACGCAGAGCGCCAGGGGAAGTGCGCCGGTCCGCAAGAACAACAGCACCGTCAACACCAGCGCCAGACCGAGCGAAGTGTAGGCGTATTGCGACAGGCTCCAGCCTTTGCCGGTTCGGTCGAGCCGGATAGCCAGAGCTTCGAGCCGCGAAGTCGAGCCGGCGACGCGCTGAAGCTTGGGCTTGCGCGCGGCGATCGCCTTCTTGAACTGCGATTCGACCTTGGTGTCGGTGCTTTCGGAATGGCGGAAACGGACCTGCTGCAGCCGGCGCTGTCCGGCCTTGGCAGGTGACGGCCCGGAGAGCATGGCATAGCCAAGCACCAGCACCGCCAGGGTGCCGACGATGACGAGCAGGAACTGGATCGTGCTCATGTTGTCTCTCCGACCATCTTCATTCCATCATGTCCGCTTCCGCTCGCCGAGCGTCAGTCTGCGCCTGCTGCAGCCGGGGAATTGGCCCTGGGCTTCTTGGCCAGCAGCGATTTGAGATCGAAGCTGCCGAGCAAGGACTTCTTGCCGAGATCGCTAGCGTCTTCGCCCTGTTCCGCGATCCCGCTGATGATGCGCTCGCCGAGCGATTTGATCGCCGAGGCAGCCTTGCTCTGGACATTCGCTTCGATGAAGGGCTGACCCAGCTTGGCCGCGGTGGCGGCGCCCTTCTGATCGAAGGGGACGGTGAAATCGATCTTGCGCTCGATCGAGGCTTCGAAATCGGATCTGCTGATTTCGGCGGTGCCGGCTTGGACCTTGTTGGCGACGACGATCGGAACTGCGTGGCTGGCATTGGTCTTGAGCCACGACAGCAACCGGATCGAATCGCGCGCCGAGGCGAGCGTCATCTCGGTCGCCAGCACCACGATGTTCACGTCGTTGAGCAGATGCGGGAAATTGATCAGCATGTTGCGCGGCAGATCGATGACCGTCATCTCGAACGCCTGGCGGAACTCTTCCTCGAGCTGGAGGAAGGCCGCGCCATCAGTCATCAGCGGCGAATTGATCGGCGCCTCGGCCGACAGGATGGCCAGATTGTCGTGCGCCCGGATCATGGCGCGTTCGATGAACAGACCGTCGATCCGGCTGGGATTGTCGATCGCGTCGGTCAGGCCGCGGCCCGGCTCCAGATCCAGCGCCAGAGCGCCGGTGCCGAAATGGATGTCGAGATCGAGCAGGGCGGTGGAGAGGTGCTTGTTCGAGGCGAAATACCAGCTGAGCGAGGTCGCCAGCGTAGAGGCGCCGACACCGCCGCGGGTGCCCACGATCGCGGTTGATACATGGCTCTTGACCGCTTCGACTTCCCCGGTGCGCGGCGCGCTGAAGACGGTCTGCGCCTGGTTTAGCGAATCGCGCAGCGCCGTGGCCGACAGCGGCTTGAGCAGGTAATCGTGGATGCCGCTTGCGAGCAGATCGCGGTAGAGCCGCACGTCGTTGACCTGGCCGATGGCAATCACGACGGTACCCGGTTCGCAAACCTCGGCGAGCGAGTTGATGTCGTTGAGCGGATCTCCGCTTTCCGACAGATCGACCAGCAGGATATTTGGGCTTGCGCTGACCGAAAGCGACTGGATGGCGTTGCGCAATCCGCCCTTGTTGCACTTCTCCGGCGCCCAGCCGAGTTCGATGACGACCGGACGCAGCACATCGAGCGCGTTCTCGTCGCAAATGTATGCGGCGAAGGGATCGCGGTTGTTGCCGGGCGTGCCAGATTTCCAAGGTGCATTCATGGCCTAGTTCCCTCCGGTATCAACTGCGGTGAGCCCGCCGGCCCCGGTCGGCTCGGCCGCGCGATAGGCGTTGATCGCCTTGGTCGAAGTGGTCACGACGGTTTCGCCGGTGCCAGTCTGACCCGCGATCAGATCTTCCGGATTGGCGATCATGGCCGCCAAGTTCGAATTCACGCCGCAACCGAAGCCCGGAGAGGCGGCGTTGTTGTAATTCGCTTCGGTCTTCACCGACCAGTCCGGGCAGCCCGGGACCGAAGCGGTCGACCGGGTGATGACGACACGCGCCTGGCCCGGGGCGACATAGCCCTCGGTAACCGGCGAGCCGTCCGTGACCATCAGGCCGTAGCGCCCGGCGAGCGCGGCAACCGCTTCGCGCGTGGCGAGGGAATTGGCCGGGTCGTCGATCGAGATGCGGTCGCCATAGCGCAGGTCCATCGCCTCGAACCAGCCGGCCAGCCGCTGCTGTTCGCTGATCGGCAGCCCCCCCTGCGGAGCGGTGATGTCGAGCGTGTAATTGGCGCGTTCGACGACGGGCTGTTTGACGCTGTAAAGCGAACGATTATCTGCCATGGTCCCGCAGCCGGCGAGTGCCACGCCAAGCGAAAGGGCGACGGCCCCGGCGAGCTTGCGATTGAAACTGATACGCATGGGTCTTGGTCCCCTCACTTGAAGCTGAAGCCGGGAGCGGCGGCGACGTCGCCGCCACGTTCCTGGCGGCGCGGAGCCGTGGGCTGGGTGGCGGCCTGCGCATTAGGAGCGCGCAATACCTGCGGTGCGACCTGAATCGCGTCGGAAACCGTTGGTCCGGGACGGCTCGCACCCGATATGCCGTCGTTCTCTTGATAGCCGAACAGAGCCTGCGCCGTGTTGGGCGACTGATACCCGTCGGTCGGCAGCGCGATGCGGTTGCCGTCGATCGGCTTGACCAGATAGGGCGTTACCACGATGACCAGTTCGGTCTCGCCGCGCCGGAAATCCGTCGAGCGGAACAGATTGCCTAGGATGGGCACATCGCCAAGACCGGGAGCCTTCTCGATCGAGTTCTGCGCATTGGTCGACAGCAGACCCGCGATCATGAAGCTCTGTCCCGAGCCCAGTTCCACCGTCGTTTCCGCGCGCCGGGTGATGAGCGCGGGGACCTGGAAGCCGTCGAGAATGATCGCGCCCTGGGTTGACAGCTCGGACACTTCCGGCCGGACCCGGATCGAAATCCGTCCGTTCGCCAGAACCGTGGGGGTATAGGCGAGGCTGACGCCGTAATTCTTGTATTCGATCGTGGTCGTGCCGAGCCCCTGAGCAAGCGGGATTGGAAACTCACCACCCGCCAGGAACTGAGCCGTTTCGCCCGACAGAGCCGTCAGATTGGGCTGCGATAGGGTGGTCACCAGACCTTGCGTTTCGGCAAGATCGAGCGCTGCCCCGATGTCGAGGCCGAGCAACTGACCCGCGAAGCCGAGTGTCGATCCGATGCCCGCGTTCGGAATGCTGGTCCCTGGCAGCGACTGCAATTCGCCGGTCACCGGATTGATGACCGTGTCGGTCACCGTCGACCCGACACCCAGTGAACGACCTGGCGCAAAAACGGCGGGTTTGTTGCCGTTGCCAACGCCGAATTGGAAGCCGCCGGTGCTATCGATGGTGGTGAGATTAGCCCCGAGTGTACGCACCAGCGAACGGCTGACTTCGGCGAAGCGCACCTGAAGGTTCACCTGCAGCGGCGTTGCCATACGCAGCCGGCTGATGACGTTCGATTCTTCGCCCAAGAAGGCCTCGACCAGAGTCTGCGCTTCCGCGGCATCTTCGGGCGCCGCCACGGTGCCGGTCAGCAGGACAGTATTGGTACCCATGGTGGCGACCGAAATCTTGGCTTCGGGCATCGCCAGTGCGAGCATCTGGTCGATGCTGCCGATGTTGGAACCGACCCGGACGTTGGCCGACCAGATGATGTCGCCCGCTGCGTTGCTGGCGTAGATCGTTGTCTCGCCGCCCGCACGCCCGAAGACATAGAGCTGGCGCTGCGATTTCACCTGGACGTCGGCGATCGTATCGTCGGCGACGAAGATGTCGGTCATGCTGCCGGGGACGTTGATGAGCTCGCCCTTGCCGATCGAGATGACGATGCTTTGCGATGGCTGGGTGGAGCTCTGCGCCGTGGCGACGCTTGCCGGAATGCCGGCCAGCGGCGCGAGCGCCAGGCTGGCGAGCAGCATTTTGGCAGTGAGACGACGTTTCATTGGTTTAAGCCCCCTGATGGCTTCGATTGGGTCGACCGCAGTCATGTCCAGCACCACCGGGTTATCCCGTCCTGCGTGTAGCTTGCCGATCATCGCGCTTTTCCCACGGCGACTTCGGACGTTTCCTGACCGCGGGTCACGCGAACGACCGGCCCCCGCGGAACGGTCCGGGTCTCGGCCGCAGGCGCCGGAGAGCCCGGTCCGGACTGCGAGATATCCATCGAACGATCCGCGGTTTGCGGCGCAGTTTGCGGCGGAACCGAGGAGCGCTGGAAGCGCGATACATCCCCACCTGTTGCGAACGAGCCACGTGCGTCATTCGGCCGTGCCATGGCTGCACGCAGCAGCTTCTCTTCTTCTTCGGGCGTCGCATCGTCGGGAATGACGATATCGCCGCGCGCGAGGACCTGCTCGAGTTCGCTCTGGCTATCCGCCAGCGAGCGCAGCGAGAGGCTGAGCTGGCCGATGGTTTCAGCCACCGCGATCTTTTCGGCGATCTTGGGGGTCACTTCGAGCGTAACGGTGCGCGTCTCTTTGACGACCGTCTTGCCTTCGACAACTTCCTGGGTGGTCGACTGGTCGGTCGCCAGAACGCGAAGGTTACGCAGAATGGTTTCCGAGGCGTTCAGCGGCTGTCCCTGAGTGCCGCTAACGGTCTGGGTCAGCACGATGTCCACACGGTCACCCGGGAAGACGAAGCCGGCGACGCCGGTCTTGGCGGATACGGGTACGGTCACGGCGCGCATGCCCGGCCCGAGCGCTGCGGCGAGGAAGCCGCTGTCGCCGGGACTCACGAGCGAGCCTTGCGTCACCGGCTGGCCGGCGGTGATCGGATGGCGCACCACCGTTCCCAGCAACTGGGTCATGTCGGATTCGCCTTCGACGAAATAGGCGTCGGCCACCATTTCGCCCGGCCACAGCTGAAAGCCGATGGCGTCGGCGGTAATGATCGTGCCCACCGGCAATGCGCGTTGCGCGACCAGAACCTTGGGGCCCTGCGGGACGACCTGAGCCGCTTCGACCTGCGGCGCGGCGGCACCTGCGAACATGCTCCGGGCGATCAGTGCCGTACCGATCGCAATGACCAGCGCGCCAACCAGCAGAACCAGCTTCTTCCTATCCATGGCTTACAAGGCCCCTTGTTTGTCCGCCTGCAAGACGCGGCGGACGACTATGGTTTCAGGGCATAGAGCCCGATTGGTTAAGATCGCGTTTTCAACCGAAAGCCGCCGTGGGCACGGCGGAGACAAGGTCGCGGGTGGCAAGGATCCAGATGCCCCCGGTGGCAATGGCGAGCCCGTAGGGTACCCGGATTTGCTCCTCCTGGCGGCGCAGCACGCGCAGCGAGGCCAATGTCACGGCGACCAGAATCAGAACCGGCAGCAGCGCGAGCACGAGCGTCGCGACCAGACCTCCGGAGGCGACCTCGGCCAGCACGGAGGGCAGTCGGAGGCTCGGTCCGCCCAAAACGGCGCTGGCGAAAGCCGCCGCAATCAGCGTGCAACCGATTAGCACTCCGAGATCCCGCCGCGGGGCGGCACCGGCGCTCCCGGAGCGGGCAACCTGCCAAGTCCCCATGACAAGCGTCAGTACCCAGCCGACCAGCACCATGATGACGAGCAGGTCGAGAAAGGCGGCCGGCGGTATCCACAGCGCCAGCGCGGTCAGCAGCTTGACGTCGCCGCCGCCCATCTGTCGCAGCGCGAAGAACAGGCAACATACAGCGAAGGTCAGAGCGGCAATGCCGAGCTGGATCGCGACACCGGGCCACAGTGCCAGTTCGCTCGCCCACCAGAACAGCGGCGCGGCGAGCGCGATGCCTGCATTGAGCCAATTGCCGATGGTCCGGCTGCGCAGATCGGTGACGACCGCCACCAGCAGTGCGATTGCCAACCCGGCGAGCAATACGTAGGTGAAAATTGCGTGCATTTCGTCCCTGAGGATCGTCCTTTGGGAGCGTGCTACAGGAACGTGCTTACCAAACGGTAACCATCGGGAGGCGACCATCGCGGCGGACCAACAGCAAGAGGCCGGGGGTCGCGGAGACCTTCGAAACGCTATCAATCGCCGAGAAATCCCGGCTTCGGCGCGCGAATCGCACTG
>TARA_R110002072_G_scaffold275142_2_pt1 | contig 11457 bp, 12 predicted proteins | sample TARA_R110002072 | Tara Oceans TARA_R110002072 (sample SAMEA4397118) | marine metagenome | biome: Polar Biome; feature: [SRF] surface water layer (ENVO:00010504); material: water (ENVO:00002006), including particulate matter (ENVO:01000060) such as... | depth 5 m | reverse complement strand
AACTCTGCGCTTCTCCGTGTATCCCTGCCTGCTGTGGTATAGCATTAAATCACAATTTGAAATCCAAACGCTAAGGCTTCGACTCCCAGCCTTCACTTCGGCTCCGCTCAGTGACCACGGCGGGCACGGCGCTAAGCCACCGCAGGGCATTTTCTTAACGTTCCGCCCTGGTTCTTTTTTGGGTGAAGCAAAACCAAAAACTACTCTTTATTCTTATTCACCTCATCCAGCAACTTGCGGTTGAGCTGTTGTTCGCGTTCCAGAGCGCGCTGGCGGTGGAGTTCAAATTCTTTTTCGAGTTCGTCGAGTTTTGTTTTTGTATCACGAGTCACTTCATTACTGTTTCTAAACTTATAAATAAAGAAGAAAAGGATTAATACCAGAAGAATTATAACAGTCCAAACAATACTATTGTAAGCTGCTTTTGAGGTTTGTATGCCTAAAAAAGAAATTTCATTTTCTCTTTGTTCGGTATTTTGAAGTTTTTCATTGGTTTCTTTTAAGCTTGTTTGAATGAGACCCAATTCGATTTGTTGGGACTCCAATTCACCCTGCATCTGGACTAAGGCTGTTTTATATACTTCAATACTATCAAGTGTACTTTTCTTAAGACTGTTTAAATCGGTCCTTTTAACAACTTTGAATTCCTGATAATTATTTGAACGACTATACACTTCATCAAACTGATTTTCAAGAGTATTATCTGTTTGAGTAAAACCAAAAGTTGAAATGAAGAGTAAAATAAAAATGGAGAATGTATTTTTTTGAAACATCTTAAAATTTAATTTAAAAAATAGTGTTCCCTATACAACAAAAATGTTGTGGAATAATTGTATAAAAAGTGAATTTATTAATATTAAACAGCCACTTTTTGTTTCACATAGGAACATTGAAGCGCTCCGGACGGGCATTTTTTAATTTGTGCCACTATTTTTTTGGTTTCAGCACCATCCAGGTCAATCCAGGGAATGATGTCTGTGCGAAACACATCAGACAATCCTTGGGCACATTTTTCAGCGTGAATGCAAATTTTTGGGTCGTAAGTGACTGTAATTTCACCATTGGTGAATTCATTTTCGTAGGTTTCCATCGCGGTTCATAATTTGGGGTTATGGACTCAGTTTAAATATCTTAGGGCTTAACAAATAAAAAATAAAATATTTATAATATCGACATACTGTCATTATTTTCGACGAAATGCATAGTTTTTTTATAAATTAAGGACAGGATTCTAATTGAGCGCTTTTTTATAAACATTCAAAGCGCGTTCCCGGGCTTCTTTGTGATTGACCATTTCGGCAGGGTAGGAGTCAGTGCCCCAATCGGGAATCCATTTTTTAATATAGGCTTTGTCTTTGTCAAACTTTTCAATTTGTGTGGTAGGGTTGAAAATTCTAAAATAAGGTGCCGCATCCACCCCACAACCGGCCACCCATTGCCAGTTGCCCACATTGGAGGCCATTTCATAATCGAGCAGCTTTTCAGCGAAATAAGCCTCACCCCAACGCCAGTCAATTAATAGATGTTTGCAAAGAAAACTACCAACGAGCATTCGCACCCGGTTGTGCATCCAGCCAGACTCATTCAATTGACGCATACCGGCATCAACCAGCGGGAATCCGGTGGTGCCGGTTTTCCATTTTTCAAATTCTATTTCGTTGTTGCGCCATTCAATGCGGTCATATTTTTTCTTAAAGGCTTCGGTTTGCGTTTCGGGAAAGTGCCAAAGTATTTGCATAAAAAACTCCCTCCAGATGAGTTCGTTCCAAAAAGTTTCGTTCTTTTCGGCAATCGCTTTTTCAACCACCTGCCTGATACCCACTGTACCAAAACGAAGATGTGGACTCAACCTTGAGGTTTCATCTTTAGCAGGGAAATTTCGGGTTTTTTCATAGTGTTGAATGATGGATTTACTCAAATCAAAGTCGGGCACTTTCATTTTTGACCGTTCAAAACCGATGTCACTCAGTGATAGATTAGGAAGTCTGGAATGCTCCATACAGTTCTTTAAAAGGGGTTTGGTTTCATAGACTTTGAAAGAATGCTCTTTAAAACGCTCTTTCCACTTCCGCATAAAGGGAGTGTAAACCAAATAGGGTTTCCCGTCGTCTTTCACCACTTCGTCTTTTTCAAAAATTACCTGGTCTTTAAAGGTATAAAAACCAATATCTTTTTTTGAAAGAACATCTGCTATTTCTTTGTCCCGTTTGATAGCATAAGGTTCATAATCGTGGTTTGTGATGAGGTTTTGAACCTGAAAATCTTTAGTGATTTGCTTAAAAACTTCCAAAGGTTTTCCGTGGTAGGTTGCTATACTGCTTCCGCAGGTATTCTGAAGTTCATCCCGCATCTTTTGCAGGGTGTCGTGAATAAATGTGACCCGGGCATCGTCTTTAGGGAGCTGATCTAAAATTTCACGATCAAAAATAAAAACAGGCAAGACAGGATATTTTCCATTGAGGGCTTTGTAGAAACCCACATTGTCATTTAACCGCAAATCCCTTCTGAACCAAAATATGTTTACTTTTGTATTCATTTAAATAGATTTTTTCCATTTTTTTCCCCGCCCTAAAGGGTGAAATGGAAAAAATCCTCGTTCATCCTTTAGGATAAGAGGCAAATAACGGGGATTTTTTATTTCATAAATGTTTAAACGCATATTATATTCTTAATGTTGACATCCCCCCATCAACCCCGAATACTTGTCCGGTAATCCAGCTACTTTCTTCGCTTAGAAGAAAACGTGCCATGGCAGCGATGTCTTTGGTTTCTCCCACGCGTTTTAATGGATGTCTGTCGGCTGCATTTTCTTTTTTGCGTTCATCACCCAGCAAGCGTTCGGCCAGCGGGGTGTCTGTCAAAGAGGGCGCAATCACATTGCATCTTATTTTTGGGGCATATTCTGCCGCAAACGCTTTTGCAAACCCTTCAATGGCTCCTTTAGATGCACTCACGCTGGTGTGAAAAGGCATGCCCATTTTGACGGCCACCGTACTGAAAAGCACGATACTTGCATCTTCAGATTTTGATAAATTGGGTAGAATTCCTTTTAGTGATTTAACCATACTAACAAAGTTAAGTCTAAAATCTTCTTCAAAGGTTTCTTCTCTTAGATTTTTAAAAGGTCGGAGGTTAATGCTACCGGGACAATATACAAATCCGTCAATTATTTCGGGTAAATCGAGTTCAGACAGATCATCTTTGGTAGCATCAAAAGTGAGGTGCTTGATGTTTTCAGCATCAAAACCTTCAGAGCTTCGGGAAGCCACAATCACCTGATTGTTTTTTGCCAGTGTTTCTGCGATGGTTTTTCCTATGCCGTAGGAACCGCCAATTAAAAGTATGTTTTTACTCATTTTACAAAGGTTTGTATTCACCGAAAAGTTCGATGAGTTTTTTTCTTCTGTATTCAAAAATTTCGTTCAATTTTGGTTTTACTAAAAAGGGATGCACCAGTTGCCCAAGGATTCCCATAGGCACTTTATAGTCCACGATATCTTCCATTTCAACACCACCCGGAATTTCTTTGATAAAATGTTTGTGGTGCCAAAGGGCATAAGGCCCAAAACGTTGTTCGTCCACAAAATATTCTTTGTCTTTAACATGAGTTATTTCAGTGACCCATTTGGTTTTAATTCCCAAAACCGGGGTGACGATATACTGTATGATTTGTCCGGGATACATCGGCCGGTCTGCACCTGAAAGGATGTTGAACCCCATATATTGCGGAGTAATGGTCTTTAAATTTCCGGGGCTGGAAAGAAAGTCCCAGGCTGTATCAATAGAGATTGGGAGGTTCTGTTTTGTATGAAGTGTATAAATTTTCATTTAAATATTTATTTAGACAAAAATACCGTTAATTATGTTTATATAATATAAAAATAAGTTAAACAAAAATATTTCTATTTAAGTTTTTGTTAACACCTGCTACATTACTAATTCATTAACTTAGTAGCTTCTAATAAAAATTTAAAAACCAATCAGCAATGAAAAAATTAACACTTTTATTTTCACTTTTATTTTTAGGAGCATTCAGTTATGCTCAAATTAGTGCTCCTGTGGCGAGTCCGCTATCAAAAATTGAACAGCAAGTGGGCCTCACCGATGTCACCATTGAATATTCGAGACCCAGTATGAAAGGGCGCACCATTTTTGGTGATTTGGTACCTTATGACAAATTGTGGCGCACCGGTGCCAATGCACGTACTAAAATAACCTTCAGTGAAGATGTTACCATTCATGACAAAGAACTAAAGAAAGGAACCTATGCGTTGTTAACCATTCCCGGACAACAGCAGTGGGAAATCATTCTCTACACTGAGTATCAGGCAAACGGGGCACCCCGTGAGTTGGATGACAGTAAGGTGGCCGCTCGTTTTAAAGTGTCTCCTCTAGTCACATCTATGGCAAGAGAAACCTTTACAATGGAACTTGCCAACATTTCAAACAATGGAGCTACTTTATTTTTGCTTTGGGAAAAAACCCGAGTACCCATTAACTTTTCAGTTCCCACAGACAAGGCTGTTATGGCTAGCATAGACAAAGCTATGAGCGGACCTTCAGCAGCAGACTACTATACAGCGGCTATGTATTACTATGATGAAGGAAAAGACATCACGAAAGCGAAAGAATGGATGGACAAAGCGATGGCCGGAAATGACAATCCGCCGTTTTGGCAATTGAGAAACAAATCATTGATTTATGCCAGAGCCGGTGACAAACAGGGTGCTATTGCAGCAGCGAGACAATCACTGGCTGCAGCCCAAAAGGCAGGAAATGCAGATTATGTAAAAATGAATCAAGACTCTCTGAAAGAGTGGGGTGCTAATTAAAAGCACACCACATAGAATATTTGAGGATGTCTGAAAATAAAATGATTAAAAGCCCGGCATTGAGACTAAAAACAGTACGCTGTCCACAAGGAGTACTTTCCCTTTCTTGGTCTTAAGGCAATTTTTTCAGACATCCTTTTTTATTATTAATTTGCTATATTAGCAATCCCCAAAGTACTCCCCAATGATTAAAAGAATTGCATTCCTTTTCTTTCTTCCGTTTTTTTGCATTGCACAAATTCCGGATTATTACACTTCCATTGATTTTACGCAAACCGGTGACGATTTAAAATTCCAGCTTACTGATTTAATTTCAGACACGCATACGGTAAACCTGATTTATACACCGGAGGTATGGCAGGTTCTCAAAGTATCAGATTTAGACCCTGAAAACAATAACAACGTTCTATTGATTTACGGGTACAACGATGCAGATGGTCAAGACCAAACAGACCGGAGCAGAAATAAGAATTTTTCCTGCCACAATTCGAGTTGTGAGGGACTATGGAATCGGGAGCACGTTTTTCCCAGATCACTGGGAACGCCCAATTTGGGATTTCAAAATGCCGGCGCTGATGCGCACAGCTTGCGACCCGCAGACAGTCAAATGAACAGTGCAAGAAGCAACAGAGCCTTTGCTGAGGGCTCAGGAAACGCCTCTCAAATCACAGCCGCAGGACATTTTTTTCCCGGGGATGAATGGAAAGGCGATGTTGCCAGAATGATGCTGTATATGTATGTGAGATACCCCACCCAATGTGCTGCAACCGCTGTGGGAGTGGGTTCAACCTCTTATTCAGACTTTGGTGATATGCCCAACATCTTTTTGGAATGGAACGCCCAGGACCCCGTTTCTGCATTTGAAATCCAACGCAATGAATATATAAGTTCCATTCAGGGAAACCGAAACCCTTTTATAGACAACCCCTACCTGGCTACCCAAATATGGAACGGCCCCGAAGCAGAAGACCGCTGGGAAGTGTTGCACACCCCTGAAGTGACTTCAATTCCGCTTTTTGTGTATCCCACCATCACAGACCATATTGTTTTTATCAACAATCCAAACGATACCCCACTAACGGTTCAAATCTACAATACCGCAGGGTATTTACTGGGAAGCCACCTCCGGGAGAATCAAAAAATTTCTCTGGAAAAGTATGCCTCCGGAATTTATTTTATTGCAGTGGAGTATCAAAATAACCGGGAAACTTTCAAAGTAGTGAAACGGTAAATAAGAATTCACTCTTTTTTTGACCTCTTTTTTCTATAAAATCCACCCTTTGCATCCCAAAACATTTCTTTACCTTTGTGGAAATCAAATAAAATTATGAGCCAGGAAATAAGAAATTTAGAGCCCAAAGCCCTTTGGAACAAGTTTGCCGATTTAAATGCCGTGCCACGTGCCTCCAAAAAGGAAGAACGTGTCATTGCCTTTGTAAAACAGTTTGGCGAAAGTCTGGGTCTTGAAACCCATATCGATAAAGTGGGCAACGTCATTATCAGAAAACCCGCAAGTGCGGGTATGGAAGACAGAAAACCCATCGTGATGCAGTCTCATCTCGATATGGTGCACCAAAAAAACAACGATACTCATTTTGATTTTGACACCCAGGGCATCGCCATGTATGCGGATGGCGACTGGGTAAGAGCCCGTGGAACCACTCTGGGTGCTGATAACGGACTGGGTGTAGCTACCATTATGGCGATTTTGGAAAGCAAGGAAATCAAGCATCCACCACTGGAAGCCCTTTTCACCATTGATGAAGAAACCGGAATGACCGGTGCCATGGGACTGGAAGGAGGATTGCTCAAGGGCGAAATTCTGCTCAACCTCGATACCGAAGAAGATGACGAGATAGGTATTGGTTGTGCCGGTGGGATTGATGTCACAGCCACCAGAAATTACATTTTAAAAACACCCAAAGAGAACAGCACGGCATACCTGATTACCGTAACCGGCCTGCAAGGCGGGCACAGCGGTATGGATATTCACAAAGGTTTGGGCAATGCCAACAAATTAATGAATCGGTTGTTGTTTAAGGCCACCGAAGAATTTGATGCTCAAATAGCCACCATTGAAGGTGGAAGCCTTCGCAATGCCATTCCGCGTGAAAGCAATGCGGTGGTTGTTGTTTCAAATACAAATCAAGAAGCCTTTTTAGCTGAAATGCAACTCTTGACTAAAGACATCAAAACAGAATATAAAACCCTGGAACCGGGGCTGAAGTTTGAATTTAAAGAAGTATCAATGCCCGAAACAGTGATGGATGCCGATGCGCAGGAGCTATTGGTCAAATCACTTTATGCTGCCCATAATGGCGTGTTTAGGATGAGTCCGGCAATCGCTGATTTGGTGGAGACTTCAAACAATGTGGCGCGGGTGCTTGTCAAAGACGGAAGTATCCATATTGGTTGTTTAACCCGCTCCTCGGTGGAAAGCTCTAAGATGGATTTGGCAAACACCCTACGTTCTACATTTGAATTGATGGGCTGTGAAGTAACATTGACAGGTGATTATCCCGGTTGGGAACCCAATCCCGATAGTGCTATTTTGAAGGTGCTTGATGAAATCTACACCAGAATGAATGGTGAACGTGCTAATATTGCCGCTTGCCACGCGGGGCTTGAATGCGGCATCCTGGGACAAAACTATCCGGATATGGATATGATCTCCTTTGGACCCACCATCAAAGGCGCCCACTCACCGGATGAACGGGCGAGCATTTCCTCGGCACAGAAATACTGGAAGTTTGTATTGGAGATTTTGGAGAATATTCCGAAGAAATAAAATTCCAAAGCAGTTTTTAGTCAATAGAGGTTAGAGGTGAGTTGATTTTTTTTAATTTACTAAAATATGAAACAAGGTGACTGCGCTTCCAATAAGTTGGTTCAGAGAGTGCCACTCACCACTCAGGTCTCACAAACTCACCAACTATTTTCTGCCATCCTGTCAGCATCTTTCCGCTGGCACAATCATTGTCTATTTGGTATTGAAAAATTGAATAAACAGTAAATTTAAATAATAGTTATGAGTAAAATAATTGGAATCGACTTAGGAACAACCAACTCCTGTGTAGCCGTGATGGAAGGTAGCGAGCCAACGGTTATTCCTAATGCCGAAGGAAAAAGAACAACACCCTCTGTCATCGCTTTTGTGGAAGGTGGAGAAATTAAAGTGGGAGACCCTGCAAAACGTCAGGCAGTTACAAACCCCACAAAGACCATCGCTTCTATCAAGCGTTTTATGGGGAATAAATATTCTGAATCTGTCAAAGAAGCAGAAAATGCCGCTTATAAAGTAGTAAAAGGCGATAATGACACAGCACGTGTGGATATCGACGGTAGAATGTACACCCCTCAGGAGCTTTCAGCTATGGTACTTCAAAAAATGAAGAAAACTGCTGAAGACTACCTTGGACAATCTGTAACAAGAGCAGTCATTACTGTTCCTGCATATTTTAACGATGCACAGCGTCAGGCAACCAAAGAAGCCGGTGAAATCGCCGGACTAAAAGTGGAGCGCATCATCAATGAGCCCACTGCTGCAGCTTTGGCTTATGGATTGGATAAAAAAGGAACCGACCAGAAAATCGTAGTCTTTGACTTTGGAGGAGGAACCCATGATGTTTCCATCCTTGAGTTGGGTGACGGTGTTTTTGAAGTACTTTCAACAGATGGTGATACCCATTTGGGTGGTGATGATGTGGATCAGAAAATTATCAACTGGCTGGCAGATGAATTTAAGTCTGAAGAAGATATGGATCTTAGAAAAGACCCCATGGCGCTTCAACGTTTGAAAGAAGCTGCAGAAAAAGCAAAAATTGAATTGTCTTCATCCACTCAAACTGAAATCAACTTGCCTTATGTGACTGCCACAGCAAGCGGGCCCAAACACTTGGTGCGCACTTTGAGCAGATCTAAATTTGAGCAATTGATTGCAGACCTGGTAAAACGAACCATTGCTCCTTGTGAAAAGGCTCTAAAAGCTGCCGGTTTATCAAAAAGCGATATCGACGAAATTATATTAGTGGGTGGATCAACCCGTATTCCTGCCGTTCAGGAAGCTGTTGAGAAATTCTTTGGAAAAGCTCCAAGCAAAGGAGTGAACCCCGATGAGGTAGTTGCCGTTGGTGCAGCTATTCAAGGAGGCGTCTTGACCGGAGATGTAAAAGATGTGTTACTTCTTGATGTAACCCCTCTTTCACTTGGTATTGAAACAATGGGAGGCGTTTTGACAAAACTCATTGAAGCAAACACGACTATACCAACTAAAAAGTCGCAGGTATTCTCCACCGCAGCAGACAATCAGCCCAGTGTTGAGATTCACGTGTTGCAGGGAGAGCGTCCTATGGCGGCAGACAATAAAACCATCGGTCGTTTTCACCTTGACGGAATTCCACCGGCTAGAAGAGGAACACCACAGATTGAAGTAACTTTTGATATCGACGCCAATGGTATTATCAAGGTAAGTGCGACAGACAAGGCGACTAATAAATCACAGGACATCCGGATTGAAGCTTCTTCCGGTTTAACCGAAGAAGAAATCAAAAAGATGAAAGCAGATGCCGAAGCCAATGCTGATGCCGATAAAGCGGCCAAAGAAAAAGCAGATAAGTTGAACGAAGCAGACGCGATGATTTTTCAGACTGAAAGTCAGTTGAAAGAATTTGGTGATAAATTATCAGACGATAAGAAAAAGCCTATTGAAGACGCACTGGCAGAATTGAAAACAGCTTTTGATGCTAAAGACATCGCTTTGATTCAGCCAGCTTTAGACAAAATCAATGAAGCCTGGAAAACAGCTTCAGAGGAAATGTACAAAGCACAAGCAGAGCAACAAGGTGCAGCACCGGGAGGTGAACCTTCAGGAGATGCATCCAGTAACGGAACTGAAAAAGAAAACAGTGATGTTGAAGACGTTGACTTCGAAGAAGTCAAGTAGCCTGCCCTGAGTGAAGTCGAAGGGTTGACTTCGAAGAAGTCAAGTAATTCATCAAAGCTTTATATCTTTAAGTACATAAAAAAAGAGCGACTCCAAGGAGTCGCTCTTTTCTATTATAATTAGGGGAACATTTTAATTTTCGTCATCCATCACAAGAATTGCAAATTCTGAATTTTGAGAGTGTGTTTTAATTTCGTCAAAATCAACAGTGGCACCGTTAGAAATAATTTGGGCAACAGAGGTTTTTAAACTTTCAGAATTGAAATTGTTTCTGGCAATAACAACTTCATTGAGATTTTCAAGGCTTGAAATGGCTAAAGGAAAATCTCCAAAAAAGTGGTTGTCAAAAATAACAAGGGTTTTCAACTCATTGAGGCTTCCAATTTCAGAAGGAAGCATTCCTGTTAAATTATTACTGCTTAGCAAAAGTGCTTCCAGCTTGTTCAATTCACCTATCGATGATGGAATAGAACCTGTAATTAGATTGCTGTTTAAATCGAGTGTTTTAAGATTTTTTAAAGTAAACAATTCGTTAGGCAGACTTCCACCAATTTGATTGAAAAACAATTTAAGAGATTCAAGGTTTTTTAAATCACCTATAGACGCCGGTAATTCACCTTGAAGATTATTGAATCCTAATTCTATTCCAACAACGGTATTGTTTTTAATTTCGACACCCCACCAGGTATTTTCGGGCTTTTCAAGGTCCCAGACTGTGTTCCATTCGGTTCCGTTTGTACTGTGGAAGAAATCGATGAGGGCTTGTTTTTCTGCGGATGAAATTTGTGCTGTTGCTGAAAAGGCAAAACAGATAGCAATGATGGCGGTTAGTGCTTTCATAAGTAGATTAATTTGGGATTAAATCTTAATATTTAAACGAATGTACAAAATTAGAAAGTTAAATTGCAAATATATTCGATAAAGTGCACAATAATTGTAAATTAAATGTAAGAATATAATTAACTTTTGTCTGCGAGTTGTTTGATAAGAGTAGTATTAACGACATGTTTTCCTTCAAAAGAAATAATTTGGAGTCGGTTGCCAAAAAGTTTGTTTCCCAGCTCCATTTCTTTTTGTATGCGTTCTTCAGTGATGTATTCATCCTGAGTTCCATAAATGAGATAGACGGGGGTTTTTTCAGATAAGAATGAAAAATTTTCAGCAGTGAGTTCTTTAGGTATTCCACCTGAATGAATTACTATGGCTTTGCAATTCACTTTTGCGGCGGCAATCCATCTAAGTGCAATTGAAACCCCTTGCGAGAATCCAAAAACAATAAGCTTATCCTTATAATCTGTAAGTTTTTCATTTTCAGCGACGGCAGCTGTGTAGTTGAGAATATTTTGGGTCTCAAGAAGGGTTTTTTCTTTCGTTAACCATGAAGCACCCACATATTTAAAACCTTTCCCCTGATAGTATTTTGCCGGGGCCTGAGGAGCAATAATGTAGTTTTTATCTTTGTCCAATCCTTCAAAATATTCAATAAAGAATCTACTTAAGTAACCCATACCATGAAAAGCCATCCAGATAGTTTCAGTCGATTTTATGAGTTTATTTTTTGTGGAGTAGGTGTTAATTGTTTTATAAGAAATTTCTATTTCAGTTTGGTTCATAATCTATTGCTTTTGTAACTTTACAAAGGTAAACTAAAGCTATGAAAAAGCAGAAAGAAGAAATTTTAAG